>TARA_R110001583_G_scaffold3967_10_pt1 | contig 30473 bp, 28 predicted proteins | sample TARA_R110001583 | Tara Oceans TARA_R110001583 (sample SAMEA4398432) | marine metagenome | biome: Polar Biome; feature: [MES] marine water layer (ENVO:01000295) within the mesopelagic zone...; material: water (ENVO:00002006), including particulate matter (ENVO:01000060) such as...... | reverse complement strand
CGTTTATATTATCGATGATATTTCAAAACAAAATTCAATACTGGCCAATCAAGTACATAACTACGGTATTGCCGTAAATAAAAGTGCAGAAGATATTGAAACATTAAGTACTACTTTTAAATAATACTAAACATATGTGTTTATATTACCCAATGGGCTGGAGATACATTCTATGATCATCGAAAAAAAGCTCTCAGAGCTCATTGTTGGTTATTATGTTGTCGAAATAAAACAGCAAACTAAAAAATTAAAGTTAGCTTCTCCTAGTCATATCAATAATACCGATATAATAAATAACCTCAGAAAAAAAGGGGTGAAATCGGTATTGATAGACGATGAAAAGACCATTGTTGTTGAATTAGAAGCAAGACCAAAGATTGTTAATAATTCGCTAGAATTATCTACTAATGCGTTAACGCCCGAAAAACTTCGGATAGCCAAGCAGATTTTTATTGAATCAAAAGTTATTCAGCAGAATGTGTTTAGTAATGCTAAAAATGGCTACGACATAGAATTAGAGCCTATCTTAGAAGTTACCAATAAATCAGTAGATGCTATTTTTAATAACCCTGACTCATTGGCCTGTATTGTAAATATTCGTAAGAAAGATGAATATTTACTGGAGCATTCTATATCGGTATGTATCTATTTATCGATTTTTTCAAGCTATTTAAATATTGATAAGACTACTGCTCACGAGATGTCAGTTGGTGCCTTTTTGCATGATGTTGGTAAAATCATGGTACCTGACAATATATTGAATAAACCCGGTAAACTGACTGAAGACGAGTTTACTATAATGAAAACTCACGCTAATCATTCTGCTGATATTCTTAAGCGCACTACTGGGATCAGTAATTTGAGCTATGGAGTAGCCGCCTTCCACCATGAAAAAGAGGATGGTACAGGTTACTCCTTTCAACTGAAGGCCGATCAACTGAGAAAATACTGTCGAATGATGAAGATTTGTGACATTTTTGATGCCTTAACGGCTAACCGTTGTTACAAAGAAGGTTTTTCTCGTTTCAAGGCTTTTGGCATACTACGTAACTTAGCCAAAGGTGATCGTAATCTTGATAGTGCACTTGTAGAAAGTTTTATTAAAGCAATTGGTGCTTATCCTGTTGGCTCTTTAGTACAGTTAAACTCAAATAAAATAGCTGTAGTAGAGCGAAGAAATAGAGTTGACTCACTTCGACCTGGAGTACGTTCATTTTTCAATTGTGAAAAAAAAGAATACCAAGACTCAGAAGAGATCGACTTATCTGAGAACGAAGATTTTATTGTTAAAGGCATTAAAGCGAGTGATTTTGATCTGGATATGGAGGGAATTATTGAGTTCTTGATCAAGCAAGGCTAATTATCTTGCTTTGGTGATTGTTAATGGTATTCATATTTTTTTACCCGTATAACTCACAAAAAACAACTTTTTATCAAGCTATTTTCTTTATGGTTGACGATAAATATAAAAATAATTCGGTCTACAATCAACTATCTTTTTTATGAAAAATATAGAAAAGATAATTACTGACCTTTAACCTGAACCTAAAAAGGCTAACCATGTTATACAATGATTACTAAGAGTAAGGTCGTTGAGGCAGCATTCGTTAAAGCAGCGTCTTTGCAGAATGCTATTTTCAACAGTAGCCATTTTTCTAGTATTGTCACCGATGATAAAGGGGTCATTCAGATATTTAATGTCGGTGCAGAACGTATGCTGGGCTACAGGGCTACCGATGTCACGAATAAGCTTACACCGGCGGATATTTTTGATTCAGAGGAACTAAGAGCAAAGGCTAAAGCTCTTAGTGTCGAACTTAATATTCCTATTGCTACAGATTTTGAAGCACTGGTTTACAAGGCTAATGGCAGTGTTGAAGATATTTCTGAACTGACCTATATTGGCAAGGGTGGTACCCGCTTTCCTAGTGTAGTGTCAGTTACGTCATTGCGTGATTCACAGGGTGTCATTATTGGTTACCTGTTAATTGGTACTAATAATACCGCACGAGAAAAAGCATATAAAGATCACCTGCAACTGGCAGCTAGCGTATTTACTCATGCTTGTGAGGGGATCATGATAACCGATGATACCGCCAAGATAATCGATGTTAACTACGCTTTTACACAGATAACGGGTTATAGCCGTGAAGAGGCTATTGGTCAGAAGCCAAGCTTTCTGCAATCGGGTAAGCAAGCACCTGAATTCTACGCGGATTTGTGGCAAGCGCTTTTAAAGGAAGGCTACTGGTATGGAGAAATATGGAATCGTCATAAAAATGGCGAAGTATATGCGGTTATGAGAACTATCAGTGCTGTACGTGATCAACACGGTGTAACGACCCATTATGTTTCATTAGGTAATGACATCACCGGATTGAAACAGCATCAATCCAAATTAGAGCACATAGCCCATTACGATGTGCTCACTAGTTTACCCAATAGGTCTTTACTTTCTGACCGATTGTCTCAAGCCATGAAGCATTGCAACCGCCATAAGCAATCACTCGCTGTTGTCTTTCTAGATTTAGATGGGTTTAAAGCCGTTAATGATGTCTATGGGCATCATGTGGGTGATAAACTACTTATTGCTTTATCAATTGCTATGAAAGGGGCATTACGTGAAGGTGATACGTTATCTCGTATTGGCGGTGATGAATTTGTGGCAGTATTAACTGATTTCACTGACTTAACTACCATTGAAGATTGTGCGCCAGTATTAGAGCGGTTGTTGCAAGCTGCGTCGAAGCCTGTCACCCTTGGTTCTGTGGTATTAAAGGTATCAGCTAGTATTGGTGTCACCCTTTATCCGCAAAATAATGTGGATGCTGACCTACTGATGCGTCATGCTGATCAAGCCATGTATGTGGCAAAAGAATCGGGTAAGAATCGTTATCATTTATTTGATACGGCTCAAGGTGATGCAGTTAAAGTGCAACAGAAAAGCTTAGATGCTATTCGCAGTGCCTTAGATACTGATCAATTTGTGCTCCATTATCAGCCTAAGGTCAATATGAAGACAGGATCGGTGGTAGGTGTTGAGGCACTTATTCGCTGGCAGCATCCTGAACGCGGGCTATTAAATCCAATTGAGTTCTTACCTGCCATTGAAAATAATCCTATGAGTATTGAAATGGGGGAGTGGGTTATTGATACTGCACTGACACAGATTAGCAAATGGCAAGAAATGGGGCTTAAACACACTCTAAGTATTAGTGTCAACATTGCTGCAGTACAATTGCAGCAACCTGACTTTACTCAGAGGTTAACAAAAATGCTAGCTTGTCATACTGATGTTAATCCAAGGTTTTTAGAATTAGAAGTGCTAGAAACAAGTGCCTTAGATGATGTACATCATGTTTCAACAACTATGACTGACTGTATGGCACTGGGGGTAAGCTTTGCGTTAGATGATTTTGGCACAGGCTATTCGTCACTAACTCACCTTAGAAGATTACCTGCAAACTTAATTAAAATAGACCAGAGTTTTGTGCGAGACATGTTGGATAATACGGATGATTTAGCCATTATTGAAGGCGTGATTGCTTTAGCTAAATCATTTAAACGTAAGGTGATTGCAGAGGGTGTTGAAACTGTTGAACACGGCACCATGTTATTACAATTGGGTTGTGATTTGGCACAAGGTTATGGCATTGCCAGGCCGATGCCTGCCAGTGATATACCCACATGGGTGATTGAGTGGAAGCCCCATGATGCTTGGTTGATATAAATAATAAACAGTTTACTGTTCCGCTTTGCTATATTGTAGCAAACAGTATTTTTCGATTCTTTGGGCGTGATTTTTTTGGAGAGCACATTGGCCACAACATTTGATAGAACACTAGTCATAGGTATATCAGCAACGGCTCTATTTGATTTGTCAGAGGCCGATAAACTATTTCAAAAAGAATTTGCTAAAGATCCTCACAAAGGGATGGAAAAATATAAAAAGTATATGCTGGAAAACGAAGACTTACCTTTAGAAGAGGGGGTAGGTTTTCCTTTGATAAAAGCATTACTAAGTTTAAATTTATACCAGAAAAAAGGCGAACACTCATTAGTTGAAGTTGTTGTTATGTCGAGAAATAGCCCTGAAACTGGCATAAGGGTATTAAATGCGATCAGAACACACAATATAAATATTACCCGCTCTGCATTTACCGCAGGGGAGTCAAGTGCTGACTACTTAGACGCTTTTGAGGTAGATCTTTTTTTAACGACAAATGAAAGTGATGCCCAAAAAGTTATCGATAGCGGCTCTTGTTCTTCAGCTGTTTTATCAATTCCGCCAACCTATAAATGCGATATACCTGATGGACAAGTACGGATAGCTTTTGACGGTGATGCCGTTATATTTGATGAGACTAGCGAGCTTGTCTATAAAAACGATGGGCTTGATGCATTTCATGCCCATGAAGATATCTCGCAAAATATCCCGTTGAATGAAGGCCCTTTTGCTAAGTTTTTAATTAAGTTAGCTCGATTACAAGAGCAACTGCCTATGAGTATTGAACTATCTCCTGTGCGTATTGCCATTGTGACAGCAAGAAATAGCCCCTCAGAAATGAGAGTGATAAAAACGCTGAGAAGTTGGGGGGTTTATGTAGATGAAGCCTTTTTCTTGGGTGGTGTAGAAAAAAGTAATATTCTAAAGGCATTTAAAGCTCATATATTTTTTGATGATCAAGATGTTCATTTAGAGCATTCGTCTACATTTGTCCCTTGTGGGAAAGTTTTATATAAAACTGATTCGCCACTAAACAAATTAAAAATGAGCAGTAAAATTGAGAAAACTAATAAATCGCCTAAATCTAAAAAGTAGCAGTTTATGTATTACTATTTTAGCTAAATTGTCATTTACCCCTGTGTAGAATGACATTATTGGCGATTTTGTTAGTTAATTCTATTAGCGTAGTTCACGACGCGACAGATATAAAGTTCATCTAGAAAAATCAGGACAAATCTTCGATATTAACGAGGCTTTTTTCTTCAAATATTTTTAAAAAGATATCGACTTCAGGCATTTCTTTTCTAAGATCATCTAGCTTGCTTTTAAGTCTTTGCTTAACATTTTTGAATTCATGGTTTTGAAACTTTATTTCATCACAAGCTTTAAGGTAGGCGGATATAATATCAGCAGCTTTGACTATTTTTTTATATTCTGGTTCAACCTCTTTTTGTACTAAAAGGTGTTTAAAAGCATCTTTAAGTTCATCTGGTAAGGTGTTGAGACATTCAATCTCAGCCATTTCTTCAATCTTTTTAAATTCTTTTGTTAGCACTGGATTATGATATTTTGTCACATGATTTATGTCCTGAAGTTTTGTTTCTGACACTTCATGGTATAAAGCAACCGTAGCAGCTTTGTTTGGATCTATATCGCCATCACAATAAGTGTTTTTAATTATTGCAATTAAATGTGCAATTACGGCTACTTGATGGCTATGCTCAGCAACACTCTCCTTCTTAATTAAGTGCATTACAGCCCATCTATCGACTAAGTTCATTCTTAATATCCAAGCTAAAAAAGTACTTTGCTTCATGTTTTAACCACCTGTAATTATATTGAAAACTATTGTTAAGAAGGTATATTCGTTTAAAATTTACCTTAACATGCAATTATAAAAATAAATATACGGCCTAAATTATTTATCGGGGTTTGCTAATTAAAGTGACTGTTCGATACGAAGTGTTTTGGTGTGAAGTTTTCTAAAAGTAACAGTTAATACCACTAAGTTTTAAATAAATACCAGTCTAAGTCATCAGTCTAGATTTATTTAGGGTTTAGTGGCAATAAAAATAGCGCGTTGCGGAGCAGGGTAGCCTTCAATCGTTTTGCTATTATCATGGGGATCAAGAAAGTCAGAGAGTGATTCTGTATCAATCCAGTCGGTTTTTCTTTGTTCATCAAGCGCTGTAATATCGGTGTTGACCACGCGAATATCGGTAAAACCACAGCGCTCTAACCATCCGCACATTGCCTTCGCGCTAGGTAAAAACCAGACATTGCGCATTTTAGCGTATCGCTCACCGGGAACTAATACGGTATTTTCATCACCGTCAACAATGAGTGTTTCAAGTATTAACTCACCGCCTTTAACTAATTGTGCTTTTAATTGATAAATAAAATCAATGGGTGAGCGACGATGATATAAAACACCCATTGCAAATACGCTATCAAACGCATTAAGTTCAGGTAATTGTTCGACGCCTAACGGTAATAAATTGACCTTGTTGTCATTAATAAAGTGTTGCACAGCGTTAAATTGCATCAAAAATAATTGCGTTGGGTCAATACCCACAACAAATTCTGCTCCTGCACCGCGCATACGCCATAAGTGATAACCACTACCACAACCAATATCAAGTACATACCTGCCAGATAAATCACTGATGTGCGGGGCTAATCTGTCCCATTTGTAATCACTTCGCCACTCTGTGTCTATATGCAATCCATGAATGTGATAAGGACCTTTACGCCAAGGTTTGAATTTTTTTAACAAATTCTCTAAGCGCTTATGTTCACCGGCATTAAAGTCTTCTTTGCAGCCAACAGTGACACTATCAACCAAATCAATAGCTGAAATCTGCGCTGTCGGTAGGGCATCTAAGGTTTTTTGCCAATGCTTATATTCACCATGTAGATTATTTTTATGCCAATAATCAAGTTGTGACGGCAAGGTATTTAACCAATGGCTTAAACGGTTTGTGGCAATTTCTTGATAAAATTTATTAAAATGTGTCATGAGTAATTCATTTTGTTGTTGGTTTATTTTTAACTTGTCGTTATTCGATTGCTCTCGTTCATCCTGAGCTTGTCGAAGGAAGGGCCAACGGAAACGTTCAGAATAATCCGAGGAGGCTATTTTATGGCAATAAAAGAGATAAAGTTAAAGCATTGAAACCAGGGTGATACATGAGTAAAGCCTGCGCTTTTTAGACGGTCGATATGCTGCTCTACTGAGTCTGTACGCATTACGTTTTCTAGTGCGGTGCGTTTTTGCGCAACTTCTAATTCGCTATAACCATTAGCGCGTTTAAAATCATGATGTAAATTGATTAACTGTTCATCAATAACAGAATCACCATGGGATATTTTTTCTGAAATAACTAATAAGCCGCCCTCATTAATACCCGCTGCAATACTATTGATTAAACCCTGTCGCTCTGTTTTATCAATAAACTGTAAGGTAAAATTAAGAACCACCATAGACGCATTTTCAATGTTAATATCTTGAATGTTCGCTTCAACAACATCAACCGGCGTGGTACCTCTAAAAGCATTGATATGCATTTTGCAGCGTTCAACCATTGCTGATGAATTATCAACAGAAATAATCTGACACTCCTTAGCGTTTATACCTTTACGCATAGCTAAGGTTGCCGCGCCTAATGAACAACCCAAATCATAAACACTGGTATTGTCTTGTACAAATTGTTGGCTAAGCCGACCAATGGTGTCAATAATAGTCGCGTAACCAGGCACTGAACGACTGATCATATCGGGAAAAACTTCCACTACTTGTGCATCAAAAGCAAAATCGTTTACTTGGGCTTGGGGATTAGAGTAAATTAAATCGGTATCAGGAGTGTGCATGGTAATTAATCATTTATATATTATTGCTTAGCTAAGATACCGCATTTTAACTGATATTGATTCGATATAAAAACAAATAAATAACAACAATTTTTAGAGATACGTTGTTAACGTTTTTTTATAAATTATTCTTTGTTTGTTGCTCCTTTATTATTACTCGTCTTAACGGGGTGACTTTACTCATCTTTGCTTTATAATATCGGCATTTATCGCTAGCTAAAGTCAATTGAGCTAGCGTCTATTTCTAATTCTCAAAGTAGCAAGGCAAAAAATACATGCGTAGTCTTTATTGTGGTGAAGTTAACGAATCTCATATTGGTCAAGAAGTCACTCTGTGTGGCTGGGTTAATCGTCGTCGTGATTTAGGTGCGGTCATCTTTCTTGATTTACGTGACCGAGAAGGGTTAGTTCAAGTTGTTTATGATCCAGACCTTCCTGAAGTCATTGCTGTTGCCAACACCTTACGTAATGAATTTTGTGTTCAACTAAAAGGCATAGTACGCGCTCGTCCCGAAGGTCAAGTGAATAAAAAGATGAAAACTGGTGCCATTGAAATACTAGGTCTTGAACTGACTATTTTAAATAAATCAGCACCTTTACCACTTGATTCAAACCAAGTAAATTCAGAAGAGCAGCGTTTAAAATATCGCTATCTTGATTTGCGCCGTGTTGAAATGACTGAACGACTGCGTTTTCGCGCTAAAGTTACTTCAAAAGTACGTAGTTCATTAGAAGCATTAGGGTTTTTAGATATTGAAACGCCTATGCTTACTGCCGCAACTCCAGAAGGTGCTCGTGATTATTTAGTACCTAGTCGTACGCACAAAGGCAAGTTCTTTGCTTTGCCGCAATCGCCACAGTTATTTAAACAATTACTAATGATGTCAGGTATGGAACGTTATTATCAAATTGTTAAATGTTTTCGTGATGAAGATTTACGTGCAGACAGACAACCAGAATTTACTCAAATAGATATTGAAACTTCATTTATGAGTAGCACACAAGTTATGGATGTTAGTGAAACCATGATTAGAGAGCTATTTAAAGAAATGCTTGATGTTGATCTGGAAAAATTTCCGTCTATGCCATTTAGCGAAGCAATGCGACGTTTTGGCTCAGACAAACCTGACTTACGTAATCCGTTAGAATTGGTTGATGTCGCTGATATATTGAAAGATGTAGAATTTAAAGTGTTTTCTGGCCCAGCCAACGATGAAAATGGCCGTGTGGCTGTTATTTGTGCACCAGGTGGCGCAGCTAAGTTTTCAAGAAAAGGCATTGATGATCTGACTAAATTTGTTGGTATCTATGGCGCTAAAGGTATGCCATGGATGAAGGTTAACGATATTGATGCCGCGTTAGCCACAGGGCTTGAAGGGTTACAATCACCTATTTTGAAATTCTTATCAGCAGATGCGGCCAAAGCGTTACTTGAACGCACTAATGCTAAAACCGGTGATATTATATTTTTCGGCGCAGACACTTATAACGTAGTAACTGAATCTCTTGGTGCGCTTCGTCTTAAATTAGGTGAAGACTTAGATTTACTGGAAGGGGATTGGAAACCATTATGGGTTGTTGATTTCCCTATGTTTGAAGAAATCGATGGCCACATGCATGCACTTCATCATCCATTTACTGCACCCACTAATTTAACACCAGAACAACTTGAAGCTGATCCGTTAGGCGCCTTGTCTGATGCTTATGACATGGTTCTTAATGGCTGTGAATTAGGGGGTGGCTCTGTACGTATTCATAATCAAGACATGCAGTCTGCCGCGTTTAGAATTTTAGGTATAGGTGAAGAAGAAGCACAAGAGAAATTTGGTTTCTTACTTGAAGCCCTACAATACGGTGCGCCGCCACATGCAGGTTTAGCTTTTGGTCTTGATCGCTTAGTAATGTTAATGACTGGTGCTAGCTCTATTCGTGAAGTAATGGCATTTCCTAAAACGAATACAGCAGCCTGTCCATTAACTAATGCACCAGGTAATGCTAACGCGGCTCAGTTAGCTGAGCTAGGTGTGGCTATTATTAAAGAAGAAAAAGCTCCGAAGTAAAAAACTTCGCCACGCTTCCTTTGACCCTTCACAAGCTTCCTTCGACAGGCTCAGGATAAACGGTATGTATAGTTTTCCGTTCTCCCTGAGCTCGTCGAAGGGTCGAAAAAGGTTATCACTAAAATGTCTATTATTTTAGGTATTGATCCCGGGTCACGCTTCACCGGCTACGGGGTTATTAAAAAAGAAGGTCGCACTTTTACCTACCTTGGTAGTGGCTGTATTAAAGCACTCAGTCAGGGTGACGATCTTGCTTCGCGCTTACAAACTATTTTTGCGGGTGTCTCTGAAATCATTCTCCAATTTAAACCTGATATGTTTGCCATTGAACAAGTGTTTATGGCAAAAAATCCAGACTCTGCGTTAAAGTTAGGGCAAGCTAGAGGTGCTGCAATTGTGGCCGCCACTAACAGTGGTTTAACAATAGCTGAATATTCGGCCAGACAAATTAAACAAGCCGTTGTTGGTACTGGTGGCGCAGATAAAAGCCAAGTTCAACATATGGTAAAAACCATTCTTAAATTAGCGGGTACACCGCAATCCGATGCAGCTGATGCGCTTGCTGTAGCTTTATGCCATGGGCATAGTCATGAAAGTCTGGCAAAACTTGCTGGACAAGCTAGTAAGGTTGTCAGAGGACGATTAAGATAATTGAATTTTGAGTACCTGTCATTTAAAACCAACTTTACTGTATAAATATATAGTGTTATGCTTTTGTTCTCTTAATCATTACCTTTAGGTTATTAACTGTGATCGGTCGTTTATCGGGTACTATTGCTGAAAAATCCCCTCCTGAAATCCTTATTGAATGTGCTGGCGTTGGTTACGAAGTGACTATGCCAATGACGAGCATTTATGCATTGCCTGAATTAAATGAGTCAGCTGTTATTTATACTCATTTTGTTGTGCGCGAAGATGCCCAGTTATTGTATGGCTTTGCTAATAAAACGGAACGTAAATTATTTCGTTTATTAATTAAAGTTAATGGCGTGGGTCCCAAGTTAGCCTTAGCGGTATTATCCGCTATGTCAGCCGATCAATTTGTTAGTTGTGTTAGACATGACGATCTTTCGGGTATTGTAAAAATACCTGGTGTAGGTAAAAAAACAGCAGAGCGTTTATTAATTGAAATGCGAGACCGGTTAAAAGATTGGCAAATGTCATCAACGCCAGCAACTGACGCTATGCCGGTGCAGTTAAGTACCGAACAAATATTTGTAAATACCTTGAATGATAGCGCCTATAATAATAAAGGTGATGCGACTAACGCTTTAATATCATTAGGTTATAAACAGGTTCAAGCAGATAAAGCGGTTAAACTTGTTTATACGGATGGTATGTCGAGCGAAAATATTATTCGTCATGCCTTAAAGTCAATGCTATAAAATCAATATTAGAACGTTATTTATAGAAAATAACGTTATAGAAAAATGAATAACAAGTACAAGTTTAACGGTCAACTTGTTTTATAAAATAGGAATGAAAATGATAGAAGCGGATCGCTTAATTGAGCCAGTTGCCAGCATTGAAGATATCGGAGTTGATCGCGCTATTCGCCCTAAAATGCTCAGTGACTATACCGGCCAAGCCCATGTTAAAGCACAAATGGAAATTTTTATTCCTGCAGCAAAAAAACGTGGCGAACCACTTGATCACCTACTTATTTTTGGCCCTCCGGGTCTAGGAAAAACGACTTTAGCCAATATTGTCGCCAATGAAATGGGCGTTAGTATTCGAACAACCTCTGGCCCAGTACTTGAAAAAGCAGGCGATCTAGCGGCATTGTTAACTAATTTAGAAGAAAACGATATTTTATTTATTGATGAAATTCATCGTTTAAGCCCTGTTGTGGAAGAGATATTGTATCCGGCAATGGAAGATTATCAATTAGATATTATGATTGGTGAAGGACCTGCTGCTCGCTCGATAAAGCTAGACTTACCCCCTTTTACGTTAATTGGCGCCACAACGCGTGCCGGGGCATTAACCTCACCACTACGTGACCGATTTGGCATAGTACAACGGCTAGAATTTTATAATGTGGAAGATTTAACGACAATCGTGAAACGGTCGGCGCATTTTTTAAATTTAAGTCTTGATGAAGAAGGCGCTTTTGAAGTGGCTAAACGTGCACGTGGAACACCACGTATAGCCAATAGATTATTACGACGAGTGCGAGATTATGCGGATATAAAAACCCATGGTTTGGTGAACAAAGAAACAGCGGCTGCCGCACTTGATATGCTAGAAGTAGACCATGAAGGCTTTGACATTATGGATAGAAAATTATTGCATGCCATTATTGATAAATTTATGGGAGGGCCGGTAGGGCTTGATAATGTTGCTGCTGCTATAGGAGAAGAGCGAGAAACGATTGAAGATGTGCTTGAACCTTTTCTAATTCAGCAGGGTTTTCTTCAACGCACACCTCGAGGACGTATCGCTACAGATAGAGCCTATGAACACTTTTCAATTATTAGACCAGAACAGTAAGTGATTTAATGATTAAGAACTAAATAGAATAAATAAATCAGTAACAGTATCATTGAAAATTTCAGATAATAATTAAATTAATTATTATCTTTTTACCCTTTTTTTCCATGCTTTTATCGCACTGTAACGCCATAAACCTTGAATACTGAAGTAGCCAAGTATGGCAAAAAATACCGCCAATACCCCACAGCCTAATAAAAATGCAGGCCCAATGGTTGATATACTGTCAACTACCCACTGCCAACTCGCTTCAAAGTGAAACTTTTGTGCCTTTGTACCTAATATCCATGAGCCCACAATATAGCAAGCATAAAATATAACAGGCATGGTTAATGGATTTGTTACCCACACAAGAGCGATTGAAATTGGCAGGTTAGAATGGACTAAAATAGCTATACCAGCAGCCAACACCATTTGAAATGGAACGGGAATAAAGGCAAAAAACAAACCAACAGCAAAAGCTTTCGCAACCGAATGACGATTCATATGCCATAAATGGGGATTGTGTAATAGGTCGCCAAAAATTTTTAAATGTTTATTGTCTTTAATACTTTGGCTGTCTGGCATAAAGCGCTTAATTAGTTTTTTTGGCATATACTTACTATTATCTTTAAACTTTTTATTCAAACTAACGCTTAAACATTATAGGAAATATTTCGTTCGCTATGGATTGGTGGCTAGCTAGTTTTTTTCTGGGTTCTCTATTGTCACTATTTTTACCAATAGTGCCAGAACTTTCTGTGCTATTTTTACTTATTTTACTTTCAATCACACTTTTTTATTACAAACCTCTGCGTTTGAGCTCAGGCTTATTTTTTGGCGCTACCTGGATGCTATGTAATGCGTTCAATTATCAAAGCCTTTGGCAAGAAAATAATCTAAATTCACTGGAACTCGCATCAGCACCTCAATGGGTTCAAGGTAAGGTAACTAATTTACAATCTTCGGTAGATTCTATTCAAATTAAGCGTAATAAACAACCGCTTCGCTTTAATTTAAATATTACTCATATTAATTCAATAAAATTAAATACAATAATAAAAATTCGATTAAGTTGGAAAAATGCTAGCTCTGCAGTGCAGCAAGGGCAAGTTGTTACATTAAAAGTAAAATTTAAGCCAGCACATGGCTTGGCTAATGTAGGTGGGTTTAATTATCAAACATGGCTCAGAAGTAAGCGTATTCTTGCAACAGGTTATGTTCTTAATGATAACAATAATAACGTTTTAAAAACACAAAACTCATTACGACAACAGCTTTTCAATAGCTACAAAGGCTTATTACCTGAGCATGATCTATCACCTTTATTACTTGCATTAGGCTTTGGTTCTCGCGGTGACTTAAATCAACAATTATGGCAAGTTTTACAAGCAACAGGTACAGGACACCTTATTGCTATTTCAGGCTTACATATTGGCTTAGTAGCGACAGGCAGTTACTTTTTTATTATGTTGTGTATTCGTTTATTACCTTTAAGTTATTGCAATAATTTACGTTTATTTCAAACAATTAATATTCGCTATCTTGTTATCGGGATAAGTTTGGCTGTTGGAATAATCTATGGTTATTTAGCTGGTTTTTCTTTGCCGACAATACGGGCTTTACTGATGCTTAGTATTTATTGGCTTTCACGGGTATTAAGTCTACATATTTCAATAAAACGTTGGCTGTTATTAACACTGTTTTTATTAACACTCATGACGCCTTTTAGCTTATTTACCGCCAGTTTTTGGTTATCTGTTTATGCCGTTACTATTATTTTTCTTACGTTATGGCGCTTTAAAAATGTGCTCAATGGTGGCAACACTGTTTGGCGTTTTATTAAAGGGTTATTGGTTATTCAATTAAGTTTAACGCTGATGCTGTTACCAATTAGCGCAGTATTTTTTCAGCAAGTTTCTTTAGTCGCGTTGTTGGCTAATTTGCTTGCGGTGCCTTGGATGAGTTTTTTTAGTATTCCTTTGTGCTTGTTATCAGTGTTGGTGATGCCTTTATCTGAATCACTATCGCAGTTTTTGATGGTGTGTTGTCTCGATAGTCTGCAAGTGCTGTGGCATTACTTAACTTATTTGTCACAGCAAACATGGGCAGTGGTAAAACTGTCAAGTGTGGATATTAAATTGTTGGTATTACTTGGGCTCATAAGTGTTTTCTATTTGTTTTTTAAGCTGCCGGCCACGAACAGTGATTTTATTCATGAACAGAAAAATAATCAGAAAAGACAGGTGAAAAAATTTTTTTTGGCGATCAGTTTTAGTGCTTTGCTATTTTTTGTTTTAAATACCGAGAGCTTGAATATCAATACAGTAGAGAGCGCTAATGATACGCCATGGCAACTAATCGTTTTTGATGTCGGACAAGGTTTATCTTTATTGATTCAACGAGATTCGAAAACTATTTTATATGATACTGGCGCTGCCTATCCAAGCGGATTTAATATGGCTAATGCCGTGATTTTACCTTACTTACAACATATTGGTGTCGTGCAATTAGATAAAATGATAATTAGCCACAGTGATAATGATCATGCGGGCGGTTTAGCAGAAATACAAGAATCTATTGTTGTCAATGAGTTGATTTATAATGGTAAACAAATACCCAAAAATGCGGTTTGTTTGCAAGGGAAGTCGTTTATTTGGCAAAGCCTTCACTTTAAAATGCTGTGGCCTAAGGACATTGTTAGCAAAGAAAACGATGACTCTTGTGTATTATTAATTTCTGATGGCAAGCGAAGCGTATTATTAACGGGGGATATTTCAAAAAAAGTTGAAGCCGCATTACTACAACAATATCCCAAACTCAGTGCTGATATTCTAATTGTGCCACATCATGGCTCTAAAACTTCATCAAGTGATTTGTTTATTACGACGTTGAAACCCTCCGTGGCTGTTGTGAGTGCAGGTTATTTAAATCGTTGGCATATGCCGGTTACTGAAGTAGTTCAACGATATCAGCAGCAGCATATAAAACTACTGACTACCGCTAAATCTGGACAAATTATATTTACTATGTCGGAGCAAGACATCACTCAGCGATCTTATTACCGTGATTTGTGGCCCTTTTGGTTTGCTCATTAGTGTTTATAAGAATCTTACGATGAGAAAAATTTGGTTGTTGACAGAAATCACGTTAAAATTAGATTATTGTGAACACATCATACGAAAATGAGAAATATTAGCCAATGGCAATACCTTCACCACAGCAGGAATTAAGTACTGACTTATCCGCTACCACATGGCAAAACTTCAAACGACTTCTTTCTTATGCTAAACCCTACAAACTCGGTTTTGTTGCCGCTATTGTTGGTATGTTGGGCTATGCCGCCATTGATGTTTATTTTTTATCAAAATTACAACCGCTTATTGATGATGGTTTAGCCGGCGCTAATCCTGATTTTATGAAATGGGCGCCAGTATTTGTGGTTGTGGCGTTCTTTTGTCGGGGAATATTTCATTTTGTCGCTAATTATTGTTTAGCTTGGGTAGGTAATCATGTCGTTACTGACCTAAAACAAAATTTATTTGAACATATTATGGCAATGCCAGTTTCTTTCCATGATAAAGAATCAACAGGTGGGCTGATTTCTAAACTGACTTTTGATACTGAACAGGTATTAAACTCAGTTAGTAAATCAATTTTAGTGATTGTTCAACAGAGTGCTTTTGTTATTGGTTTAATTGGCTTGATGTTTTTTATTAGCTGGCAATTATCAGTCATTTTTTTACTGGTTACGCCATTAATTGCCATTATCGTTACCATTGTTTCAAAGCGTTTTCGTAAGGTCAGTAAAAGCATTCAGGGGGCAATGGGTGAAGTTACAACGGCAGCCGAACAAACGTTTAATGGCCATAAAGTTGTGGTTACTTTCGGTGGGCAGAGTCGAGAATTTTCGCGCTTTGCACAAATCAATAAACATAACCGCCATCAACGGATGAAATTAACCGCTGCCAAAGCGGCTAGCGTACCTGTTATTCAAATTATCGCCTCATTTGCATTAGCATTTGTCTTTTATGCGGTTAACTCTGATAGTTTACGAGAGAGTATTTCTGCCGGTAGTTTTGTCAGTGTTATTACCTATATGACCATGTTATTAAGACCTTTAAAAATGCTAACCAATGTCAATAGTGAGTTTCAAAAAGGTATGGCTGCCTGTGTTAGTATTTTTGCTGTATTAGATCAAAAAACAGAAAATGACCAGGGCACACGTGTTTTTGAAAAAGCACAAGGGAACATTGCCTTTAAAAATGTTGATTTTTCTTATGGGGTTGTGAGCGATAAAGCCGGAGATACCAAATGGGCTTTGAAAGATGTTTCGTTTGAATTAAATCCGGGACAAACCCTTGCCCTCGTAGGACGCTCGGGTAGCGGTAAATCAACAGCCAGTGCTTTGTTGTTACGTTTTTATGATGCTAACCGTGGTGAAATATTAATTGATGACGTTAATATTGAGCAATATCAATTAAAAAGTTTACGTCATCAATTTGCTTATGTTTCCCAGCAAGTGGTGTTATTCAACGATACGCTAGCTAACAATATTGCCTACGGTAAACCAGAGGCTAGTCGAGAAGAAATCATTGCCGCGGCAATGAGTGCTCATGTGATGGAATTTGCCGAGCAAATGGAATACGGGCTTGATACTAACCTTGGGGAAAATGGTGCTTTACTTTCTGGCGGACAAAGACAACGGGTCGCGATAGCGCGAGCGTTACTATGTGATGCGCCGTTTTTAATTTTAGATGAAGCGACCAGTGCCTTAGATACTGAATCTGAACGTCATATTCAAGATGCGTTGCAAACCTTACAAAAAAATAGAACCTCTATTGTTATCGCGCACCGTTTATCAACCATTGAGAGTGCCGATAAAATTATTGTAATGGAGCAAGGTGAAATTATTGAGCAAGGGGATCATCAGTCACTACTTGCTAAAAAAGGGGCTTATGCTCAGTTACATAACTTTCAATTTCAATCATAGTTTGTTATCTATTACTGATGTTGGTATTGATGTTGAAATTTGAAGTAAGTCACTTTATTAACGAGCAGTTATTATGCGATTAATTGAAAAAGTTTGGTTTGATAACCACCGTGCAAAATGGTGGTTAGTGCCTTTATTACTGCCATTAACTGCATTGTTTTTTATACTGAGTTCAATTCGACGGTTTGCTTTTTCTCTTGGGTTATTTAAGTCTTATTCAGTGAGTAAACCCGTTATTGTTGTGGGTAATATTGGCGTTGGTGGTAATGGTAAAACGCCTGTAGTGATCCATTTAGTTGAATTAGCTAAGACACTTGGCTTTAAACCGGGCGTTATTTCACGTGGTTATGGCGGCAAAGCTGACGTTTATCCTTATTCATTATCCACGTTGAGCACTACAGAGCAAGCAGGTGATGAACCCATTCTTATTTTCAAGCGTTGCCATGTTCCCGTTGTGGTGGGTAGTGATAGAGTGGCTAATGCTCAAAAGCTAATTGAGTTAGGCTGTGATGTTATTATCAGTGATGACGGCTTACAGCATTATCGTTTACAGCGTGATTTAGAAATCATTGTCGTTGATGGCAAGCGTCTTTTTGGTAATGGACTACTATTACCAGCAGGCCCTTTACGAGAAGGATCGTGGCGATTGAATAATGCAGATATTGTTATTTTTAACGGCGAAGGTAAGGCGAGAGAGGAGGGTTGTCAGATAAGAGATAAATCCTCATTAATGAGCTTAGTTGCCACTAAATTATGTCATATGCAAACAGGTAAAGAGGTTAGTCTAACTGACTTTTTAGCGAATAATACTAAGGTAAATGCTATTGCCGGTATTGGCTCACCGCAACGTTTTTTTGATACCTTACAGCAGTTAGGTTTCAATTTAGGTAAGCAAAAAGGTTTTATTGATCATAAAAATTTCACGCTTGATGATTTTAATCAATTTAAAGATGATTTACCGCTATTCATGACTGAGAAAGATGCGGTAAAATGTCAGGAATTCGCTAAAGATAGCTGGTGGTATTTACCGGTTGATGCACAGTTTTCAGAGCAAGATGAACAAGTATTGATACAACATATTAAGCAGTTAGTCTGATAAATAACAAGATATAAATAAGACAAAAAACTCAAATAAAATTCAAATAAAACTCAAATATAACAAGAGAATAAAATAATGGCCTTCGATACAAAATTAATGGAAATACTGGCTTGTCCTGTGTGTAAAGGTAAGCTTGATTACGATAAAGCCCAGCAAGAGCTTATTTGTAAATTTGATAAATTAGCTTATGCAATCGATAGAGATATTCCGGTGCTGCTAGAAAATGAAGCCCGACACATTCCTTTTGATAATGAAACCGCTGAACAGGAATCATAAAAATATGACAGATGCTACTTTGGCGAATGCTACTCTGACCAATACGGATACTTCTTTTGTTGTTGTTATTCCTGCTCGATATCAATCATCTCGTTTACCGGGAAAAGTCTTAGCGGATATTGGCGGCAAGCCTATGATCCAATGGGTTGTTGAAAAAGCGCAACTTAGCGGTGCGAGTAAGGTCATTGTCGCAACCGATAATGATGAAGTGGAACAAGTAGTCAAGGCCTTTGGTGGTGAAGTGTGTAAAACACGTGCAGATCATCAATCAGGTACTGAACGTTTAGCTGAAGTGATGGAGCAATATCAGTTTAGTGATGATGAAATTATTGTTAATGTTCAAGGGGATGAGCCTTTTATCCCACCTGAGAATATCGCGCAAGTGGCCAACAACTTAGCACATCAACATGATGACGCGACCGATGAAACCCCTTATGATATTGTTAATCGAGGAGGTAAAATTTCTCGTATGTCGACTTTAGCAATTAATATCGATTCAGTTGAAGAAGCGTTTAACGCTAACGCGGTAAAAGTGATAACTGATAAAGATGGTTATGCGCTTTACTTTAGCCGAGCGACAATTCCCTATGATCGTAATCGTTTCCTTAATAACGAACAGATAGGTAATATAGGTGAGTTTTATTTACGCCATGTCGGTATATATGCTTATCGCGCAGGTTTTATTAAAGATTATGTTAACTGGCCAACGAGCCAATTAGAGCAAGTTGAAGCGCTTGAACAACTGAGAGTACTTTATCAGGGGGAGAACATCCATGTTGCTGTAGCAAAAGTTAATGTGCCCGTTGAAGGCGTTGATACACCGGAAGACTTAGCAAAAGCCAGAGCTTACGCAGCGATTTTGTAAGTCTAATGTGTCAGTATTAGTCATCAGTATTAGCTGTAAATTTACTTATACTCGTGATGAATTGGCTAATTCGTCACGAGTATTTTGTAAAAAAGTAGCACCAAAAGCCACTAAAGAATGCACTGAACTTGGCAGTTGGTCAATGTCGATAGCATCGATTAAATTTTTCACTTCTAACCCCAATTCAGTATCCCCTTCAATTTTTAAACGACGCTGAAAAAACAACGTATCGGGATCTTGTTTGCGCCCAGCAATCAATATTAAATCATCACCGGTAGCACTAAAGCTAACATCTTCAATTATATCGCTTGATTTCAACTCACTCATCGATGCCATTACCAGCTTGTCTTGATCAAAGCTTAACCACCAATCTAGCTCTAAATCGATAATGGAAATTTTTAACCATTTATCTTGTAAAAACTCAAAGTCTCCGTCTTCAATGGCCTCTTGAAAAACAGAGATTAATGCGGGTAATAACAATGCTTTTTGTGCCGAAAAGGGTAGTAATCGCAGACTAGGACGTAATAGTTTAGGCATTACGTCTATCATGCGAGCACGTAATTTTAGCGGAAGTCTTGCTATCATTTTCTTGTCATTGGAAATTAAGTTATCTGGTATTAAGTTAACGGCGGCTTGAGGTAATGAGGATAATTTGAACACGTTTGTAGCACCTAGAGTTGACTTATACCAAATAAAATAATTCTCGCTGAATAATAAATTCATTACTTAAATTGGTATTATATGAATCAATATTTTCACAGTTTACCAGTCGATTAATAAATTTTGCTGCCCTAGATCAAGTTTTCTTTAATACATATCAATAAAGCCCGATAGATAAACCCATAGACTACCGAGCAAGTTTTTCAGCTTGTACTTGTATACGTAATTTAAATTGGAGTTTTTTGTGGAACTATTGTGTCCGGCAGGTAATTTACCTGCCTTGAAAACCGCCATAGATAATGGTGCAGATGCGGTTTATATTGGTTTAAAAGACGATACCAATGCGCGCCATTTTGCTGGCCTTAATTTTAATGATGGTAAGTTAGCCAAAGCTGCTGACTATGTGCATGAACGAGGTAAGAAATTACATGTTGCCATTAATACTTTTGCCCACGCTAGTGGAGAAGAACGTTGGAAAAAAGCCGTGGATAATGCGGTAGCTATGGGTACTGATGCCCTAATTATAGCCGATTTAGGCGTGCTTGATTATGCGGCAAATAAATACCCTGATATTGAACGACATGTGTCGGTGCAAGCATCAACCACCAATTTAGAAGCGATAAAATTTTTCCACAATAATTTTGAGGTAAACCGCGTTGTGCTACCACGAGTGTTGTCAGTGCAACAAGTGAGACAATTAGCCAAAACGAGCCCTGTACCACTAGAAGTCTTTGCTTTTGGCAGTTTATGCATCATGGCAGAAGGGCGTTGTTACTTATCTTCTTATATGACAGGTGAATCACCGAATACCGTAGGCGCATGTTCTCCCGCTAAATATGTCCGTTGGCAAGAAACTGAACAAGGGCTAGAGTCACGTTTAAATAATGTGCTGATAGACAGATATCAAAAAGATGAAAATGCCGGTTATCCAACGTTGTGTAAAGGGCGTTTTGACGTTGATGGCGATGTTTATCATGCCCTTGAAGAGCCAACGAGTTTAAATACTTTAGAGCTTATCCCAGATCTCATGGCCATGGGTATTGTGTCAGTTAAAATTGAAGGTCGCCAACGTAGTCCCGCCTATGTTGAGCAGGTCGCTAAAACATGGCGTATGGCACTCGATCGGTGCAAGAAAGATCCAGACAACTTCCACGTTGATGGTGCTTGGATGCAGACCTTAGCTAATTTATCTGAAGGCTCACAGACCACATTGGGTGCATATCACCGAAAATGGCAATAATCGTCTTTCATCTTGTCGTTGTATTGCCCAATTTATACGTCAGAAGTACTCATTGACTCGCGTCAACTCCGTGCTTCTTCCTTTTAATTGAGCCATACATCTTAAAGCTGAATGACGATCTAGTTAGCGATAACTTTTAAAATGTAGGAAATATATGAAATTCTCTCTTGGGCCTAATTTATTTTTTTGGCCAAAAACGGATGTTGAACAATTTTATCAACAAGCGAAAAACTCTAGCGCCGATATTATTTATCTGGGTGAAACGGTCTGTTCAAAGCGTCGAGAACTCCGCGCTAAAGATTGGTTAGGCTTAGGTCGTGAATTGGCCCGTGACACCAACAAACAAATAGTTATTTCCACGATGACCTTACTTGAGTCTCCTGCTGAAATTGTCACCTTAAAAAGACTCTGTGATAATGGTGATTTATTAGTAGAAGCCAATGATTTAAGCGCTGTACAAATTATGCATGACTTAAAAATGCCCTTTGTCGCAGGTCCAGCGATTAACTGTTATAACGTATCCACATTAAAAGTACTGCTCAAACAAGGAATGATGCGCTGGTTAATGCCAGTGGAGCTGTCGGGTGATTGGTTAAAAACCATGTTAACCCAAGCGGTTGACGAAAATATTCGTGAACAATTTGAATGTGAAGTATTTTCATGGGGGTATTTGCCCCTTGCTTATTCAGCTCGTTGCTTTACTGCACGCTCAGAAAATAGACCCAAAGATGATTGTCAGTACTGCTGTATTAACTATCCGCAGGGTCGAAAAATGAATTCGCGCGAAGGAGAACAAGTTTTTGTGCTAAATGGCATTCAAACTATGTCTGCTTACCAGTATAATCTAATTAACGAAGTCACTCAGCTTAACGATATAGGTGTTGATATTGTACGTATCAGTGCCGATAGTGAACAGGCCTTTACCCAACTAGACAAATTTAAAGCGCAACTATTAACGCCCCAAACCTATCCTTTAGAGACAGATAAAGAATGTAATGGTTTTTGGCATCAAATTGCTGGTATGTCGGTTGCGTAAAGCTGTTAAAATAATGCGATGAGTGACGATTAATATTAATACAGGTTAGAGAAAATTATGTTTACCTTAGATTTAAACCAAATGAGCCAAAATGAATTCTTAGCAAAATATTGGCAAAAGAAGCCTGTTGTCATTAAACAAGGATTTAAAAACTTTGTCGATCCCATATTGCCTGATGAATTAGCAGGTCTAGCGATGGAAGAGGAGGTGGAGTCACGTTTGGTCTATAAAAAGGGCGAAAAATGGCAAGCTGAATTTGGCCCATTTGAACAATATGAGCACCTTGGCGATAAAGATTGGTCATTAGTGGTACAAGCCTTAGATAATTTTAGCGAAGAAGCGGCAGAGCTCATTGAACCTTTTCGGTTTCTTCCCCACTGGCGCTTAGATGACTTAATGGCCAGTTTTGCCACCGCGGGTGGTGGCGTTGGCCCTCATGTTGATAATTATGACGTGTTTATTTGTCAAGGCTCAGGCAAGCGCCATTGGCGTGTTGGTGATAATACCAAGCAGAATGAAGTGATTGCCCATGAAGCGTTACTGCATGTTGAAGCGTTCGAAGCGATTATTGATGTTGAATTAGAACCGGGAGATATTATTTATATTCCCCCCGGGTTTCCCCATGAAGGTATTGCATTAGAGCCATCAATGAGTTTTTCTGTTGGTTTTCGTGCTAATTCTACCGTGAGCTTATTAAGCGCATTGGCCGATCACTTAATTGATAATGAATTAGGAACAGAGTTACTTGAAGATGCCGATCGTCAAGCGATTACTCACAGTGGCGAAATTACCAATAATGATTACGATAGTATTAAAAACCAATTAAATAACTTACTTGAAAATGAACAAGTGTTTAAAAGCTTTGTTGGTAAATTTTTAACCAATGCCAAACATGAATTAGACTTAATGCCCAGTGAAGAACCCTTTGAGCGTGATGAAGTGTCACAGTTACTTACTATTCATAGCATTAAGCGTTTAGGGGGTCTTAGAGCTTTTTATTTTGAAGACACGATTAATGACGGTGTTTTTTATATTAATGGTGAGCAGAAGAATGTTGCTAACGAGATTGTTCCGGTGATTAAATTATTATGCGATCAATCTATCGTTACCACCGATGAACTAGCACCCTGGCATGACAATGAACAATTTCTTTCATTAATGAGTGAGCTACTTGATCAAGGCTTTTGGTTTTGGGTTGAGGCAAGTGAATAACTGATGCGCCTAGATAAGTTTATTTGTAAAAGTACTGAATTAACACGAAGTGAAGCAAAAAAGTTACTTAAAAGTGGTGAAGTTCGTGTTAATGGTGATATTGCAAAAGATCCCTCTATGCAGGTACATGAAAATAATAACATTGAAATTGATGGTCAAACGTTAACCGCCCGTGGCTCACGTTATTTTATGTTGCACAAAGTAGCCGATACTATTTGCTCTAATGTTGACGAAGGCTATCCATCGGTATTAAATTTTCTTGATGTTGATAAAGCGTTTGATTTACACATAGCAGGGCGATTGGACGCGGATACTACCGGCTTAGTATTAATTACGGATGATGGCCGTTGGTCGCATAATGTTATTTCACCGAAAAAAGAGTGCCAAAAAGTCTATCGAGTATGGCTTAGAACGCCAATCACGGTTGAAAAGTCAGTTGCACTTATTGAGCAGTTTTCTCAAGGCATACAATTACAAGGTGAGTCGTCTTTAACTAAACCGGCTATTTTAACCTTGGTGACAGATACTGACGTTGACAATGAAGTATTGTTAACAATAACAGAAGGTAGATATCATCAAGTAAAACGTATGTTTGCGGCGGTAGGAAATAGAGTTATAGGTTTACACCGAGAGCAAATTGGCGCACTTAAATTAGCTGAACTAGCACCGGGCGAATGGCGTAACTTAACTGAAGATGAAGTAACGTTATTTCAATAATTAATTGTTAATTTGTGAACAGAGTTAATTCGGTGAAGATTAAATCATATCCTTGATTATTCTGAGTTAAGTCTTCTAGTTAAGTCTTCTAGTTAAGTTCACAGTCGCTAAATATTGTAGTAGCTAAATTTTACTTAGAAGCTACTACATGTTTAACAATTCACATCGCCAAACATGGATTACTTAGCTTTATTTGACGCATTAAATTTAGCTAATTGCTCTTCAGTCGCGGGTAACTGATGTTTTTCTTTCCACTCACTATAAGGCATGCCGTAAACTTGCTCGCGGGCTGTATCAATATCAACATCAACGCCTAGCTTTTCAGCTTCCGCTACCGTCCATTTACTAAAACAATTTCGACAAAACCCTGCTAAGTTCATTAGCTCTATATTTTGCACATCTTTACGTTCATCTAAGTGAGCTAATAAGCGACGAAAGACGGCTGCTTGAATTTCAATTTCTTTATTCATGGGGATCCTGTTTAATGTTTAGGTAAGGTTTTTTGGTAATATCGATATGACCCAGGTGCAATTTTATTTTGCTTAGTTGTTATGTCTACACTTCTTTGTTTATTTATACTACCGATTGATAGCGGGCTTATGGCTAAGTTTTCTAACCAATTACTACCCTCGATCATGGCAATAGGGGCAGGTGTAACCGCTAAGGCGCTATTGCTATCAAATTCAGGTAAAACTCTGCTGGCACTAAATGCAACTCTAGGTTTAATAGTTTCCTCACCGACACGTCCTCTTTGTCCCCAAGTAACAATATAATCTTGACTGGTTATACTATTAGCGGTTGGTTGATTGATGATTGCAACATCGCGAAATACTTGAAAGCGACTTTGCATCATTAATTCTTCAAACAACATCGCATAATCTTCACGAAGACTTGAATAAGCATAAAAGTCAGTGGCAGTATCAGGACTAAAGAAACTTTGGATGTCCAGAGGTTGATAAGATTTTTGCGCCGCAGTAGCTAACTCACCAGAAAAACTAACTTGCGCTAAATCTCGCATTTTTTGGCTTTGTAATGGCAAGGAAACTGATAATTGATCTGATTCAAAGTTGGTGCTTGTTGCTGCGTCTAGTATGCGAGTTTGTGCATTGTGAGTAAACCACTCAGTACTTGGGAAAAAGTCATTTGCATGCGCAAGTTCGTGGTATAAAAGCGAAGCTAAACGATAAAATCCATCATTGCGGGTTCTGGTTACTCTTTGCTCTTCATTAAAAGAGCTTGTGGCATACTGGTTATTCTTTACATAACGCCATGGCATGGAAAACTGAAGGTCGTTACCAAAATCGGCACGAAAATCAGGCGCCTCGTTGATGGTGTCGCGCTCTTGTGGCGTTAACCAAAAGTTTTCGGCATCTAAATAAATTGCACCTGTTGCAGCCCAATAAAAAGAAGGGCGTATATCATAAGAAATAACAATGGCGGTGGTTGCCCGAAGTAATCGTTTAAAGTCATTATTATTATCATTGTTAACGAGGAAGTCTTTAAAGCGATCTCCCATCCATTGATGTGATACCACAACTCGGTCCATAATATTGCTTACTGAAAGCGAGATACTTTCTTGAGCCAGTAAGGGTAAGCTAGCTAAGGTACAAGAGCTACTTAAGGTGTTACTATAAGTACAATTAACCAAACTTTGAGCATAAGGACTGTTACTATTATAGGGAAAAACGCGTGCAGTTCGCTCATCAAAATAGGCATTACTTGCTATTGCTGATGCTGGCTCCACTAAAATAGCCACATGATCAGTAAAGTTTTGTTCACCATCAGATGCAGAAATTTTAAAACTAAGTAGCGTGTCTTTATTTACTTTAGGCGCATTGAAAAATACCGCTAAATTACCCTGGGTATTTGTTTCACTGAAATTGACATTTGGTCCTGAAATCTGTTGCCACTGCAATGTGCTAGCCACTATAGATGCGTCGAGAGTTGTGCGTAATGACACTTTATTTTCACTTAATACCGCATGACTTAGACGTGCGGCAATTTTATTTGATGTGTTACTGATATTGATTGTTTGGCTTAATGTTTGGTTTGCGCCATCATTAACTGAAAAATTGACAGTAAAACTGTAATCACCTGGTGTGTTTGGGGTAAAGGCAATGACTTTAGCGTTTTTAGCCAATAAGGTAACGTTTTTACCCGCAGTTTGTTGCCAGTTAATATTACTGAGCTTGTCGTTAGGGTAAAATAATATTAGCTCGACACTTTGCTCAGTCAATAAGTTAGTGTCAATAACGACTATCGTATTGGTATTGGTATTGGTATTCGTATCTGCATCCACATCAGTTGATGTGTTTTTATTTGAATCGCTATTACAGGCGTTCAAAGCTAACCCTGTTATTATTATAAGAGAATAAATGGATAGTTTATTGATGCAATAGTTCTTATACGCCATTATATTCTCCCCAATAATTATTAATAACAGTTGTCAGGCTTTATTTATCTTCCTTCTTTTTTCTGATACTAAGACCGAGCTCTTGTCCTCTATATTTTGCATAATAGCTACAGCCTAAAAACATAGTTGAGGCAAAAATTAACTCTAGTATTGCCCAAATTCTATCGCTTGGTAATACCCATAGTGTGGTTAAACTGTGTAGAAAATAAATAAGCACAATAAAATTTGCCCACGCATAGGTAAACGGGTTGCCTTGTAATAGGCCTTTTAACGGAAATAGTAGCGGTAATATAAAAAGTATTAGAGTTGTTGAAGTACTTAAACTTTCGCTAGGGGATAATACTAATAACCATAAAGGCATAAAAAAAAGTAAAGAAAAATAGCCGAATAGTGCCATTTTTTTTAAATTTTGGGTGGATATTTTTTGTTTGTTCATTTGTTTACTCTTACCTATTAAATTAGCATAACGCTAAAACATTTTCGGGTGGACGACCAATAATGGCGCGATTACCATCGCTAACAATGGGTCGCTCAATAAGCTTAGGTGTAGTGACCATAGCATTAATTAATTGCTCGTCACTTGCATTTGCTAAAGCTTGCTCTTTGAATTCAGACTCTTTTACCCGCATCATATCGATAGGCTTACACGAGAGTAGTAATAAAAGCTTTGTTATTTCTACTTGTGTGAGTGGCTGCTTAAGGTATTCAATAACGGTCAGTTCTTTAGTAGAGTTTTGTTGTATTAACTCAAGTGTTTGACGGCTTTTAGAACATCTTGAATTGTGGTAAATAGTTAACATAGGTGTGTTTCTTTTAGTAAATTTTAATAATTAATGGTGAATACGTATAGCCGTTCCAGCTGGATCATGCCTCTTCAAGTGGAGCGGATATCTATTTGGCTATAAGCGTTTTAACTTATTCTCTTGTTCTTGAAATTGTAAAATACGCGCTTTAATGCGTTTTTGAAGTAAGGGTTGCTCTTCTACTAAATTATAACTGGTTTGTAATTCATCAACCGCTTTACTATAGCCGCCTAACAACGCAAGTACTTCAGCTTTAGCGGTATGCATTAAACCTATTTTTCCTTGTTTTCGATAAACGGTGGTTAATATATCATAAGCAATGAAATTATCAGGATTAACGAGTAAAAAATCTTGTAATACTGTAGCTGCTTCCTGATAGTTGCCAGCGCTTAATAACGCGTTGCTGTAGTTTAAGCTGATTACCTGATTGTTAGGCATATACAAAGCTAAGTTGGCCAACATAGTTAAGGCTTTGTCATACTCTTTCAACCCCAAATAAACATCGGTAAGTACATCGATATAAAACAGGTTATGTTTATCTTGCTTTTGTAAATATTCAAGCAGTTCTTTGGCTGACTGATATTGTTTATCTTCAAAATAAGATATTGCTAAGCCATATTCAGCTGCTGCTTTTAGTGTGTACTTTTTTTTATCCAATTGTTGTTTGAAGTAACTTATATTATCTTTTGGTTTACCTTGATAACGTGCTTGAATTCTAGATTTAGCTAATTCAAATGATAAACTTGGGGCTAACTGCCTAGCAGGAAAATTGTGCGCACGTTGTCTGGCATCGGCAATACGAGACTCAGGCAAAGGGTGAGTTAATAACATTGCAGGGGGCTTGCTTGCATAGCGGTATTTTTCTGACATTTTACTAAAAAAACTGGGTGCCCCTTGAGGATCAAAATTACTGTTTGCTAATAGTGCAATGCCAACTCTATCTGCTTCTTTTTCATTGCCACGGGTATAGTTGATACTGGCTTGTTGTGATGCTGCCATAGAAGCGCTTAATGCCGCCATACCAACAGTCGGATTGACTAATGTTAATAATATTCCTGATAACATTCCTGCCATTGATAATGTTTGGCTTCTGCTCTGAGATTCCAATCGGCGTGCTAAATGACGTTGAGTGACATGAGAAATTTCATGAGCAATAACAGAGGCAAGTTCACTTTCATTATCTGCTGTAGTTAATAAACCACTATGAATACCCACATGACCACCGAAAAAAGCAAAGGCGTTGAGTTCATTGTTATTGATTAAAAAAAACTTAAAAGCGTAATTAACATCCTGAGCGTTTTTAACCAGTTGATTACCCAAATGATTAACGTATTCGATCAGTACAGGGTCTTGAATTATCGGTTGGCTAGCGCGTAGTTGGCGCATCATGGCTTGACCTATTTGTCGTTCTTTGTCTAAAGAAAGGACACTAACGCCTGAAATACCTATTTCAGGCAGTTTATTTTTATTATTCTGACCAATGGCCTCAACATTAAAAGAACAGGTACTTGCTATCGCTACGGTTAATGCACAAGCAAGAGAAAATGACTTAATATTAAACAATATGGCTTCCTGTTATTAAATAAAGAGCATGAAAAATAAAGATAAAAGAGAATACGAAAATAAAAACTTAACTCTCAGAAGGCTCTTGAATGAGTTCACTACTTAGTATGTTGCCGTTTCTTCGATCAATTTCTTGATAGAATTTGGCAATGTTATAACCTTCGACCTCTATAATCTCAAAAGATTCGGATAATATTTTAATTAATTTTTCAACGCGATAATAAGCATATTTGACTAGAGCTAAGTCTGCTTCATCACCATTTTGATAGGTAAATATTGAAAAGGCTACTAAGTTATTTATTCTAAAAAGCATGCGCATGCTTTCAGGCAGCCATATTTGAAAAGGACTATTATGCTCTCGTATCAACGCATGATTAATACGCTCACCATCTACCACAGGGTAGCAAAGTAACTCGTAGCCCACCTCATTATAATCATGGCGTAAAATTAATTTAGGTTTAACCTTTACCTGTATATTACCAAGGCTATCTCGATAGCCACTTAGTGGTGATAAATTCCAGGTGTTACGATCTAAAATAGTCTTATAGGCACTATCAAATCCATGAGATAAAATGCCATCTAGTTCACTTAAGGACGAGGAAACTAAATGATAGATTGTTGGAACATCACCCCAATTTAATTTTTTTTTAAGCGCATTGATCTCTTTTAAGTTAGGATTTTTAGCCAAGCTACTCATTTAGTTTTATTTCCTGCTATTTTAATGACATTACTTAATATAGTATGTCAGCGATAATTGTCTCAGATTACCTTGATAAAAAAAAGGTATATGTAAGAAATATAAAATGATCTTTGAATATGATGCCAGTGACGAAAAATGTCCTCTGCCATTGGTTAACTTACGTTTACTTTTAAAAAAAATGCAAAAGGGTGACCGTTGTATTTTAACCATTGCGGATAAAGGTTCCATTGACGATATCCCCAAACTACTTAATAAGCTAGGTTACCTTTATAACCAAAGTCTTATTGACAATGGTAGGGTTAAAATTACCCTATCAAGTAAATAGAGTTCACTTCAATAGTAAAATAGGATAGCTATGTTTAATTTGTTCCGCAATTGGTATACCCGTAAATTTTCAGATCCTCATGCGGTAACATTAGTGGTGATTTTGGCGTGTTCATTTTTATTTATTGCCTTATTTAGCCAATTACTTATGCCGGTGTTGGTTGCTATAGCGATAGCTTTTTTATTAGATTTACCGGTAAATAAAATAGTAAACCTTAACGTATCTCGTACGGGAGCTACTGTGTTAGTTGTCGCCGCTTTTGTCGGTATAACGCTAATTTCAATGTTAGGGCTAATGCCTATTATCTGGCAACAAAGCAGTAGTTTACTACAAGAAGTTCCTGATATGATTTCCAAAGGTCAGCATTATTTATTAACGTTACCAGAACAATACCCAGATATTATTCAAGCATCGCAAATAGAGACGTTTATTGCTTCAGTTA
>TARA_R110001583_G_scaffold26571_2_pt1 | contig 30525 bp, 27 predicted proteins | sample TARA_R110001583 | Tara Oceans TARA_R110001583 (sample SAMEA4398432) | marine metagenome | biome: Polar Biome; feature: [MES] marine water layer (ENVO:01000295) within the mesopelagic zone...; material: water (ENVO:00002006), including particulate matter (ENVO:01000060) such as...... | reverse complement strand
GGAATAAGCACCGTAATAGGGACTTCTTCAGGAGTATCAACCTGTACATCAGCAATTTCTAAAAAAGTCTCAAGATCTTTTAAACGCGTCTGTGACAGCATGAACTCCATCATAGGTTTTTTACCTAAATCCAGTGCTTGTGCAATCGGAATATCTTCATTGAGATAAGGCTGTAATGCTGTTTCGTTAATTTTATCGAAAACAGGCGTCATAATAAAAAAAGTTAAAAACAACGCGATGCCATTTATGACTTGGTTAGAAGGTGTTTGTTGCAACCCTAATGCTTGTCGTAGAATCGACATAACAACCACAATGCGCGTAAAAGAGGTCATCAAAATTAGCATCGCTGGCAAGAAGCTCAACGCAGTCATAAACGCTAATACTTGTAGCGTCACGCTATATTCTTGATCTCCACCTGCATTAGTCGTTACAGTAAGCGCAGAGAGTGCACCCGTTTCAGCGAATACTGACGGCGCCACAAAAAAGAACAAAGAAAAAATAACAATTAATAATTTATTCATTACGCTTGGCGCTTATTTTAGAAAGTAATGATGCAAAGGGAGTGATTGTTTTATCCTCCAATAACGTTTCCTCAATCTCTTCCTCAGAAAGTTCAAAGGTGTCTAATATATTAATATTTTGTTCTGTCACACCTAATAAATAACGTTTCTTATTGACTTCAATAAGTTGCACTCGCCCCTTATTGGTTAAAGGTTGAGTGGCAATGACTTTAATTAAGCTATTTCCTCGTCCATTATGCATTAAATTACTTTTTTTCATTAAAAATGCAAAAATGAAAATACAAACAATAACCAATAACAAAGAAGCAATCATACTGCCAATGGCTAAATCAGGTGGCGACTTTAACGTTTCCGTAGCCCCCAAGGTAATACTAGAAAAGAATAACGTAATAAGCACCGCAACATAATTCATTTTAGTTTCTTAATTCTTTCTGTTTGGCTAATAACATCCGTTAAACGAATACCAAACTTGTCATTCACAACAACAACCTCACCATGCGCTATCAATGTGCCATTAACTAACACATCAAGTGGCTCACCCGCAATACGATCTAATTCAACGACTGAACCTTGATTTAGCTGTAATAGATTTCTTATATTAATCTTGCTACGTCCTACTTCCATTGAAATAGTGACAGGAATATCTAAAATGCTGTCTAAACGTGCATATTCCTCCGCGCTAACAGGTTTAGCAGTATCTTTTAATTCATCAAGTTCAACATTACTGACATCATCACCTGATTCCTCTAAAGCGGCAGCCCACTCATCGGCCATATCTTGCTCTGTACTCATAATTCTTTTCCTATCAATTCAATTTTATTCAATCTCATTAGGGCCATCCAAGTGCATTTGTTTATTTTGTACTTCTGGTCGTTCAAGGCGTTCCGTTATTTTGAGTGCTAAATTCTCATTACTTTTTCCTAATGTTGCTCTAAAAGTAGGTAAACCTTCCACTGACACTAACATAGATTCAGGTAGATCAACGGGGATAATATCTCCTGCTTTCCATCCCATCATTGCACGCAGTGGCATTTCTTTTTCTAATAATTTAGCATTGAAATCGACCTTAACATCCATAATTTCATCTTCTAAAGCCTGACTCCAGCGTTGATCCGTATCTTCCTTATCACTTTGCACACCAGCATCGAGTAATTCACGAATCGGCTCTAACATGGCATAAGGCATTGCGATATGAAAATCACCACCACCACCATCAAGCTCAATATGAAATGAATTAACAACAATAACCTCAGTAGGACTCACAATATTAGCCATCGCCGGGTTAACTTCAGAATCTAAATATTCAAACTCTGCTTTCATCACAGGTGCCCAGGCATCACGATAATCTTCAAAAATTATTTTTAATAACATTTGAATAATACGTCGCTCAGTAGGTGTAAATTCTCGACCTTCTATTTTGGCATGATGACGACCATCACCTCCAAAAAAATTCTCGACCAGTATGAAGACTAAACGAGCTTCCATGGTCACTAAAGCAGTCCCCTTTAAAGGACGAAAACGCACCATGTTCAAACTTGTGGGTACAAATAAAGTATGCACATACTCACCAAATTTAAGCATTTGCACTCCATTAATAGAGACCTCTGCAGTATGGCGTAACATGTTAAATAAGCTAATACGCAAGTGACGAGCAAAACGCTCGTTAACCAGCTCAAGTGTTGGCATTCGACCCCGCACAATGCGGTCTTGCGATGAAAAGTCAAAATGAACAAGAGATTCTTCTCCGCCATCTCCACTATCAACGACTTCCTCTTCAACGTCATCGACACCGTGTAATAGCGCATCAATTTCGTCTTGGGATAATAGATCTGCCATAAAAAACCTTAGTAATTAAAAATGTGTAATACCAACACCGTTATTTTAATGATCAAATATTACTGGAAAAAGTAACGAGTTTGAGGCGAAAATTGATGTAAATGATTGTTCACTTTACAAAATCCCCAACACAGAACGAGTTTATTTTAACCAGTAAGATTGATCAGTTAGTTAGCGGAATTGGTATAAGTATCACTGTAAAACAAAACCGGTAAATAAAACCGTATCGATAAGCTCTTTACCCTCTAATTTTTTAGTCTCTTTATTAAGTTCAGCTAATGCCTGTTCTCTAATTTGATCTTTACCCTCAGGATTACGCAATTGGCTCACCGTTGCAGCGCCAAATACTCGTACTAATGCGCCTTCTAATAAGGGAATATGTTTTTTTGCAAGTGATTCATTTTCATTCCCACGTACCAATAATTGTACTTTTATTTGTACTAAGCGATCGCGTTTACCATCCATTACATTAAACACAAAAGGCCGGGGCATCGCAACATAAGTAGCTGAAACACTAGCAACATCTCCTTTTCCAGCATCTGCTTGTTCAGTACTTTGCTCTGTGGGTGCATCACTACTATCACCTGAAAATAATAAAAAATAAGCAGCAGCACCACCGCCTAATAAAAGCACTACAGCAACAATAATGATGATTAGCTTCTTCTTACCGCCCTTTTTGTCTCCTTCTTGATCCAAGGACATCTCTTTTTCATCTTTATCTGCCATATGGCTATACTCCTAATGATAACTGAATGTATTAGCACTGATTTTAATGCATATCGCCAACAAATCCAGAATCAATTATGCATAATAATCAATTCCTTGAGCAGGAAGCGGTATTTGTGTCGGAAAAAACTCAGTTTGTTCATCAATAAAGGACTCTCCTTGATGATCCCTTCCTTGTGAAGAACTACCCATTTGAGATGAATCTTGAGAGTTTGATTGTTGTTGTCTACTTTGCTGTTCTACACTTGCCTCTCCAAGATTAATACCTTGCTGGGCAAGCTGTTCTCTTAACCTTGGAAGGTTTTGTTCAATAATATCACGACTTTGCCCTACTTGTGTTTGAATCGCTACTTGCAATTGATCTTGTTGCACATGTAATTTGATATGCATAGAGCCTAATTCCGCGGGATCAAGTCGGATAGTCACCTCTTGTTTCCCTTGGTTTAACATCATCATAATACGTTCACCTACCATAGCAGAAGCATGTTTTGCTTGTAGCTCAAGAGGTTGTTGAAGCCCTGAAGATTGTAATGCTGAGTTAACAGCACTACTCTGAGATTGATGAAGCAATTTATCAGCACTTGCGCTTGCCACTCCTAATGCATTAAGAGAAGGATTTTCTGTACTCTGATTAAAAATAGGTTTAGTGCCTTCTGCTCTAAAATTAGCCAGCATGCCCTCTATTTTTTCATTACTAGAAACATTGGCAGATAGATTCGCTTTATTTATCATTTCTTTTTCTAAATTTGATGATTCTTCCGCAGTATCTGCTAATACATTTTCAAAGTTTGCTTTATCTGCCTTGGTCAAGTCTTTCGCAGAAGATTTATCACTTTTATTATTATCTTTTAGAACATTGTTATTATCGATGCTCGATATTTGAATTTTACTCTCATTCACTTTGGTATCTGTTTGTTGCGAGGCTTGAATTTGCGCTAGAATTGGGTTTATTGGTTGATCTTTAATGTCTAAATCGGACTCAAAGTATAAATTTTCACTAATCAGTTCATCGCTAACTTCTTCATCAGTAAATACTTCACTATCACTTGTTTTATGATTCGTTGTTTCAATAGATGATTTCATCTCATCTGACGAGCCGCTTACATTCGATATGACTGCGTCCGTTGACACAGCATCAACTTCTAATGCTTCATCCGAAAACTCATCACCAGAAGAAATAGACTTAATCTCAGAGCCATTAGTGTTCATAAAGGCTCTGTCATTATGCATAGTATTTAATTGATTTACTTGTTGTGTGATACTTTGTAATGTTTCATGACTATCTCCTTCAATATCACCTTCAAGAGTATCTTCGCTTATTAATAAAGAATCTATTTCTTCTTTTATGTGACCTGACTTCACTTCGTTTGCATTAGTAATATCGGAATATTTAGGTGTACCTTTAGCTAATAAAGAATCTATTTCTGCCATCTCGATCGAGTGTATTCTTTCCTTGGAAGCAATATTTTCAGAGTCGCTACCTTTACCAAGAGGCATCAGTTCTTCTATTGCTAAAGTATCACCTTCTGATAATTTCTTAGAAAAATCACTATTGTTAGAGGTTGCCGTGATAGGTTTATCTTCATGAATCTGTCTATTATTCTGGCCTATACTTGAAGCCTTAGCTTTTAGGGTTTCTGCCCTATGATTACCATCAACCGGCAATATGATTGAGGAGTCTAAATGACTTTTCACTGCAGCCGCGTTATCTTTTGTTAAAGGACTGACAGATACTTCTTTAGTCTTTTCTGCATTTGCCTCTGTGACAAAATTTTCAGTTGCCAATTCAACATGCGTATTCTGAATTTTCTCGGCAGGTACAGTTGAAACACCTTGTTTATTTGAGTTTTTTTCATTAAAACTATCTTCAGAAACTGTTTCGCCTGACAGTAACTTACTCTCTGAATTTTTTGCTTCTTTAGCAAAAGCGGATACTTTAGAAGTTTGTCCTTTTTCAAGAGATAAGGGCTCACCCTCTTCAGACTTCTCTTGCACTTTTACTTCTTTAGGAGAAGCAGATATTTTAGACGTTTGTCCTTTGCCAAGTGATAAAGGATCACCTTCAGCCTTTTCAGATTGTTTTTCTGCTTTTACTTCGTTAGCAGAAGCAGATATTTTTGAAGCCTGCCCTTTGCCAAGTGATAAGGGATCACCCTCAGCTTCTTTAGATTTTCCTTGAGCTTTTCCTTCTTTAGCAGAAGCAGATATTTTTGAAGTCTGTCCTTTAGCAAGTGATAAGGATTCACCTTCAGTATCTTGCTTTTTTCCTTCTGAAACCGTATTTTCAAGTACAGAGGCAAATCGTGTCGCACTTTTGCCTTCTTGTGCTTTGTCATGAATGCGAGACGTATCATCAGAGAGTTTACTTTCATTACTAGCCTCTAGTTTAGAGACTTTGCTTGGTGTAGCTAATAATATTGATTGCATTTTAAACTCTCTCTATTGAGGACGATTATTGCCATTTACAAGAATTTTCGGTATTGAATCTAACAACAAGCAAGTTATAGACCAGAAAAAAAGTTATAGACCAGAATGTTTTTGAAAGTGCTGAAAGGTGGTAAATTCATCAAGTAATAATTGTTCTTTTCTCTCTGCAATAGCGGCCTGCTTTTTAGCTTTATTATCTAATAACATGCCCATTGCTTTGCAGTTTACTTGTGCTTTAATCCAAAGATTCTTATGGGTATGAACCGCATGTTCATATTTAACCAACCCATTTTGATGCTGTGTTGCACCATTATCAATCTGTACAATAAACTGCTGATATTTCCCTAAATCGGAAATAGATAAACCTTGCGAACCTTTTTCACTAAGCTGATTGATATACTGACGACGATATTGATGCAGGGATTGTAGTTGTTGGCGCTGTTCAAACAGTGCTTGTTGCGCTTTTTGATAAGTTTGCTGTGCTTTCTCGACCTGTTTTTTACGTTGTTCAAAAACAAGCTGTAATGCATTTTTAGCCATGATTTTTTCCTATTAACTGTTCACAAACTCCTGCGTCAATGTTGCAAGTTGTGTCAAACAATCGTTATAACTAATACTGTCTTTCATTCCTTGTTGCAAGAACTGATCCAGTTTAGGGCGGATAACAATGGCTTTATCAATACGTGGATCACTTCCTCGGGAATAGGCGCCGATAGTAATTAATTCTTTATTTTCTTGGTATAAGGAATAGGCTTGTTTTAAGACCCTAGCCAGCGTCTGGTGCTCATCAGAAGTCACCATTGGCATCACGCGACTAATAGATTTACCCACATCAATAGCGGGAAAGTGTCCAGAATCGGCTAACTCACGAGAAAGTACAATATGTCCATCCAAAATAGCACGAGAAGCATCGGCAATAGGATCTTGTAAGTCATCGCCTTCCGTTAATACGGTAAAAAAGGCACTAATAGAGCCTTGATCTTCATTACCATTACCAGCACGCTCAACCAAAGCCGGTAACTTCGCAAACACTGATGGCGGATAACCCTTCGTTGCGGGAGGTTCACCGATAGCAAGTGCGATTTCACGTTGAGCTTGAGCAAAACGCGTCAATGAGTCCATTAATAGCAACACATTCAAGCCTTGATCCCGAAAATACTCGGCAATAGTTAGTGCGGTTTCACAGCCCTTTAATCGCATAAGCGGGGAAGCATCAGCAGGTGCGGCAATCACCACCGAGCGCTTACGCCCTTCATCACCTAAGATTTCTTCAATAAATTCTTTAACTTCACGCCCACGTTCACCAATTAACCCCACCACAACAACATCAGCATTTGTGCCACGTGTCATCATGCCAAGTAACACACTTTTACCAACACCAGAACCAGCAAACAACCCCATTCGCTGTCCTTGGCCGACGGTTAATAAGGCATTAATAGCTTTAATACCAACATCAATAGGTTTCTTAATTGCTTTACGGCTGAGAGGGTTAATACGTGGATTATTATAATTTCTTGTTTGCGCTGTTATTATCTCGCCTTTACCATCAATAGGTTTACCAATACCATCGAGTACTCGTCCGAGCAATTCCATGCCAACAGGAATACCTTGCGCCTCTGTTTGTGGAATGACACGCGCACCAGGTACGACACCCGTTAATCGTTCACTGGGCATTAAAAAAAGTCGTTCCCCCGAGAACCCCACTACTTCGGCATCTATAAAACCATCCGTTGTTTCCACTTGGCACAAACTACCTACCGCTGCAGTACAGCCAACCGCTTCTAAAGTTAACCCAACGACACGCACTAATTTCCCAGAAACAATTGGATGAGTAACAGACTCTCCTGTTTTATATTGACTAAGGCGCTCTGTTAAATTATTCATCTATCTTGCCATTTTTTTCAATTTTTTCAGTTGTCTCAATTGCTTCAGTTGTATCTGCGTTTTGAAGTTCATCACTATCAGGCGAAGCATCAGAAATATCAGAAATATCAGAGGCAGTCTCAGCTATCGTCTCACTTTTAGGAATTTTTACCGTTGATGTTTCTAAAGGCTGATCATTACTTAAATCAGAAGCATCATTTTTAGTCGGTAATTGACCATGATTTTCTTTAAAAAAGTTTTTTAAGACCTGTTCAATACGACTGCTAAAAGCATAATCGATACTAGAAACTTTTGTCTGAATTTGGCAATCTCCACGTAATAAAGCCGGTTCTGCTTGCAAGTCCCAGCCTCGTTGTATGCATTGTTCTTGCGAATAAGCTTTTTGTACAAATAAGAGATCTTCTGGATGTAGGTTAATAGTCAACTTTTGTTCATTAATCGGCAATGCATCAATGGCTTGTTTTAATGCTCGTAAAATGATTTGTGGCGAGGTTATTACTTCACTGCGGGTGATTTGTTCGGCGAGGGTAGTGGCTAAACGAATTAATTGATATTCAGCATTATCATCTAACTTTTCAAGGGGATTATGCAGACGTTCGATTAATGATTGCCAAATACTCGCTTGGCTTTCTATTTGTTCAGCACCTTGAGCTAAACCTTCTTGTTTTCCCTTTTCCAACCCTTCAATATGCCCTGCCTCAATACCCTCTAATTTGCCTTCTTCAAGCCCTTGTAACAAGCCTGCTTCTTTACCTTCATTAAAACCGTCTTCATAAGCGGATTGACGAATTTCTTCAATATCATCCAAGGTTAACGGTTTTAGTTGTTCTTCTTGCACTACTTCTTCAACAGCTTTTTCTTTGCTGTTATACCAATTAGCAGGCTTACCAAAGAGAGTTTGTTCTTCTGCTCTTTTTGTTTCACTTATATTTAAATCAGGTATATCCCAATTTTCAACGTCATCTTTTGTGCCTGTCATTAACTATAAACCTTTTATTCTATTACTATCTACTCAGTCTTTATTGAAACTGTAAAATAGGAATTTTGATAGGAAATAGACTGTAATACCAATGGAGTTAAGTACTCAGAGTTAATATCTTTTATCAAACAATTGCTGTTTAATAAAAAATAAGCTTTCACGATAGCGACTTTACTAGAGATAACTATCGCTCAGTGCAAATCTACACTAATAATAGCTTTATAAGAACTCGTCACCGCCTCCGCCACCAAGCATAATTTCACCAGCATCGGATAAACGACGAGCGATGGTTAATATTTCTTTCTGTGCAGCTTCTACTTCACTGATACGAATTGGTCCCATTGCTTCTAAATCATCGGCCAACATTTCAGCGGCACGTTTCGACATATTAGAAAGGAATTTTTCTTTAAGCTGCTCATCAGCACCTTTTAGTGCACGTTGTAATTGTTCACCAGGTACTTCTCGTAATAAAGCCTGCGTACCACGATCATCAAGATCAATAAGGTTATCAAATACAAACATAAGATCTTGAATTTTCTGACTCATATCTTCATCAGTTTCACGTAAAGAGTCCATTAATGGCCCTTCAATACTTGTATCCAAATAGTTCATAATATCAGCGGCAGCTTTAGAACCACCCATTTTAGCAGCTTGTGCGCCAGCTTGCCCCGCAAACTGTTTCTCCATAATTTCATTGAGTTCTTGAAGTGCGGCAGGTTGAACCTCTTCTAAATCCGCAATACGCATCATTAAGTCGAGACGTATTTTTTCAGGAAATTGAGTAATAATTTCAGCTGATTGCTCAGGATCTAAATACGATAAAACGATCGTTTGTATTTGCGGATGCTCATTTTGAATAATAGAAGCTACTTGGCGTGCATCCATCCATTTTAATGAATCGAGACCTTTAGAGCCACTACCCAAGATAATTTGATCAACAAGGTTACCCGCTTTATCAGCTCCTAAGGCTTCGATTAAAGAAGCACGAACAAAGTCTTCACTGTCTAAACCAATGTTGCTATATTTTTGAATATCTTCAATAAAAGCACGATGAACACTAGACACTTTCGTTTGCGATGAATCTTTCAGCGCAGCCATTTGCATCCCTAATTTTTGAACCTGCTTAGGTTCTAAAATACGAAATATTTGTGCTGCGTGCTCTGGGGTTAAACTAAGCATTAACAGAGCAGATTTTTCTACCCCTGAAAGGTCATTAACATTAAACCCTACAACACCTTTTTCTTCTGTATTTTCTTCTAAATCATCCGCCATCGGAAACCAACCATTCTTTAATTACTTGTGCCGATAAACCAGGCTCATTTGCTACGAGCGCGCGTACTGCTTTTAATAGATCTTCATCTTTATGTAAATCTGGCAATGTGATCATGCCATTATTCATACCAAATTCTACACCATCTTTTTCATCATCATTTAATAATTGTAAGTTATCATCGCCCATTGAGCCAATTGCACCACCTAAATCATACTCTTCAACCTGCTCAATACTTTCAGGGTAAAGTAGTTTTTTCATTATTGGTCTAACAATCAGTAATAATGTTAATAATATAACTAACATGCTACCGCCGAAACGTACATAACCTTCAAAGGCTTCGGTTTTCCAAAAGTCTTCTTCAGGAACCGCTTCAATATCAGGACGATTAAATTTTACAGCTGCAATTTCTAAAATATCACCACGATTACTATTGATACCTAGCCCGCCGGTTAATAACCGACGAATACTTTCAATATGTTCATCACTAGGCGGAATAAATGACACTTCTCCTTCAGCGTTTTCCACTGCGACATAATCCAGCGCAACGGAAACAGCTAAGCGGTCAACTTTACCAACTTTATGTTTAGTATGCGTGACGGTGGTATCAACTTCATAATTTCTTGTAGATTCATTATGAGAGTTACCATCACCGCCATTTAAGACATTATTGGCATCTCGTAATTCTTCAGGAATAGCACCGTTAGCAGGAGGCTGATTAGTCAATGCACCAGGTACATTACCAATGGTAGAGGTTGAAGACTTGGTTTCAACCAGCATTTCACTTCGCACAGCTTGGTTAGCAGGATTAAAACTTCTTTTGGTCTCTTCTACGACGGTAAAATCCATCATTAAATCGACTTCAGATGTATAATTAGCCAGGCCTAAAACAGGGATTAATATCGCATCTATTTTAGATTTATATTCTTCTTCACGCTCTTGCTCTAAGGCAAACTCTTTACTTGATTGGGCTGATAAACCGCTTTGACTGCCTGAATGTAACAATCTGCCTCGCTGATCACTGACAGTCACATTATTCGGCGATAAACCTTGTACAGCAGAGGCAACAATATCAACAATTGAATCTACTTCTTGCGGGGATAGGCTATATGATCGCGAAGAGGTAACTACCACGGTTGCACTCGCTTGTCGCTCTTTACGTGCAAAAACACTTTGCTTAGGAATGGCTAATAATACTTGTGCTTTAGTTACATTTTTCATGGCTTGAATAGCCAAAGCCAATTGTCTCTCACGACTTAATTTTAAACGTTCTTGTTCGACACGCTGGCTAACACCAAATCCCATGTCTTGCATTAAAATATTATCACCACTTTCACTGTCTTCATCGGTCAATCCAGCACGGGTCATTAATAGTTTAACTTTCTGGTATTCAGCAACTGTCACTAAAATTGAATCTCCATCAATTTTATAAGTAACTTTTTGTTGGTCTAGAAAATCTAGCGTAGTGATAAGCTCATCGGTTTTGTAAGTCCCTAAAGGGCGGTAATCAGCCTCTTTTCCCCAAGACCATAAAATAATAACAATTGATAAAACAATTAATAAACCAATGATCATGCTAATTTGACGTAATACATCCACATTTGAAAAGAATGAAGCAATGGCACCTTTTTCAGGAGCGGCTAATGAATCATCATTCGTCCCAATGCCATTATCTTCAAGCAACATTTTTGCATTATTATCAGTTTCAGCCACTATTTATTCCCTACTTGTATACTTTACAGCCTAAACAGGCATGCTCATCACAGACTTATAAGCTTCAACTACCTTATTACGAACCTGTACGGTCGCTTCAAAGGCAAGACTCGATTTATTAGCGGCGATCATAACATCACCTAAACTAACTTGCTCATCACCCATTTCAAAACGATTTCGTAATTCACCCGTTTCTTGTTGAAGGCCATTTACATTGTCAATTGCTTGTTGCAACATTTTTGAAAACTCTGGCCCATTCGATTTTGCTGTCTGACCAACAATATCATTTTCTAAGCCTTTGCTTTGTAGTCCCTGTAAGGGTAGATCATTAAATAAAGCGGATGTATTCAAATTCATAATATTTATCTCTTTTTTGACACGTATAGTCAAAAAAGCAACAATCATGCCAAGAAAACACTCAAGACTTAGCACATTGCTAATATGAGCTGTTATTTATTGAGTTTTTCTAATTCTTAATTTAACCTCAGTTCTGGATAATGGAAGCGAAATAAAATTAAGTATCAAGCACTTAAAAAATATATTATACAGTGCTGTTAGTTTTGCGGAGTTCAAGGCGAATAATCGTAGCAATAACTGGTTATTGGTACGATTATTTAACGCAGAAATACGCGTAAATAACCGTACTGTATCGTTTAGCTTATCCAGAACTGAGGTTAATTTAATACCAAATGAACTAAAAAGGTGACCATTCTTGATCACCAGTTGTTCCTGTCGATAAGGTTCCAAAGAATACTTTGTGGATGCTTTTGCCATGCGAGTAATATCATTCTTCTTAATAAAAACCAATTTTGCGTAGAAAAAAGAGAGTAATTAAAGGCCTATGAATGAGTAAAATCTGCTTGAGATTTTTAACTAACAAGAATGGCTTATACCAATCTGCATAAGTATCTGATCTATCTTGTTGGTTAAAATAATAGATAGCGTCGTTGCACTCAATCGCAATAGCGAGCTATTACTCAATCATGCGCCTTGCTCTCCATCATTTTCCCTCAACAAGCCCTGATCACAATATTATTCAGAATGGTATTAATTATTAGCCGAATTGATATAAAACGATGTGACAATAAAAAAGCCTTATCATTTGCATGATAAGGCTTTTAAGATTCATTTTTAATTAAGTTATTAAGTAACTATTATAGTTAATTAATTATGTTATTAAAAACTCAGTATTAATCAGTAAACTCTGGGTAAGCTTCTACACCACAGTCATGTAAATCCATACCAGCATCTTCTTCTTCAGAAGTAACACGGATACCCATTGTTACTTTAATGATGCTCCAAACAATCCATGAAGCGACAAATACAAATCCGAAGATAACAGCTGCACCGTAAATTTGTGCACCAAATGAAGCGCCGTCATTTGAAAGTGGAACAACTAACAGACCAAATAAACCACATACACCATGAACTGATAATGCACCTACTGGGTCATCTAATTTTAGTTTATCAAAAGTAATAATACTATATACAACAATCACACCAGCAACTGCACCGATAGCGGCAGCAAAAAGAGGTGAAGGAGATAGAGGGTCTGCAGTAATTGCAACTAGACCTGCTAATGCACCATTTAATATCATTGTTAAATCAGCTTTACCCCATTTCATTTTGCTCACAAGTAGAGCAGCAATTGCACCTGTTGCAGCAGCAGCATTAGTATTTAAGAAGATAAGGCCAACTGCGCTTGCATTTTCTGCATCTGAAATAAGTAGTTGCGAACCACCGTTGAAACCAAACCAACCCATCCATAGGATAAATGTACCTAATGTAGCAAGTGGCATGTTTGAACCAGGAATCGGGTGAATACTACCGTTTTTACCGTATTTACCTTTACGAGCACCTAGTAAGATAACCGCTGCAAGAGCAGCTGCCGCACCAGCCATATGAACAATACCTGAACCAGCAAAGTCAGAGAAACCAGCTTCGCTCAAGAAACCACCACCCCATGTCCAGTAACCTTCGATAGGATAGATAAATGCAGTTAAAGCAACAGTAAAGATTAAGAATGCCCATAACTTCATACGTTCAGCAACAGCACCAGAAACAATCGACATCGCAGTTGCAACAAATACAACTTGGAAGAAGAAATCAGATTCTAAAGAGTGATCAGCACCCTCTGCTTGTGTACCAATTAATGCACCAAATGAAGGCAACCAACCGCCAGCAGCATTATCAACATACATAATGTTGTAGCCCACTAATAAAAACATGGTACAAGCAATAGCGTAAAGCACGATATTTTTAGTTAAGATTTCAGTCGTATTTTTAGAACGAACAAGTCCTGCTTCTAGCATTGCAAAACCTGCTGCCATCCACATAACTAATACACCAGACATTAAAAAATAGAAGGTGTCGAGGGCGAACCGAAGCTCAGTAACTGTGTTTTCCATAGTATTTTCCTTTATACAAAAATTTTAATTAAATATTTAAAGTGCTTCTTCGTCTACTTCACCAGTACGGATACGTACTACTTGTTCAAGAGGTTGAATGAATATTTTACCGTCTCCGACTTTACCTGTGTTAGCAGCTTTAGTAATCGCTTCAACGAGTAACTCAACATCAGAGTCCTTTACTGCAATTTCTAATTTCACTTTAGGTAAAAAATCTACTTGGTATTCAGCGCCACGGTAAAGCTCGGTGTGACCTTTTTGACGACCAAACCCTTTTACCTCTGATGCGGTAACACCTGAGATGCCAGCTTCCATGATGGCCTCACGTACGTCATCTAATTTAAATGGTTTGATAATTGCCGTTAACATTTTCATAAAACTTCCTTATAAATTGGGGTTTGTTATTCGAGATTGTTTACAGTGTCTTTACAAATAGCGTGCCAAAAAAAAATAACAACAAAAACAATAACTTAAAAATACCTACATTGGCACTCCGCCATAACCGCACCACATTAGTGCAACTAATTCACCTACCACGCACCAAAGTAGCTCTACTGAACTTTAGTGAAAATATACTGACTAAGCTGACCATTAAATAGGAAAGCGTTGCCATTAATATTCCATGGATAATTAACCTTCTGCAATCCTATTTCGTTTTGTGTATCCATACTTCAGTACGCGTTGCATTTTGCTTCTCGAATGATAACGGGTATAGTACTTACACATTTTTATATTCCATTAATTCAAAGGTAAAACAGATGAAAAAAATAAGCCTATTGCTTATCACTTTCGCCCTCAGTTTTAACGTACTTGCGGCTCCTCGCGTTATTCCCAATGCTCCAGCTATCGCAGCAAAAGGTTATTTATTAATTGATTTTGCCTCTGGCACTGTACTGTCAGAAAACAATAGTGAAACCATGCTTGCTCCCGCTAGTTTAACTAAGATGATGACCAGCTACATCATCGGACAAGAACTCAAACAGGGAAATTTAAATTTAGACGATAAAGTCACTATTTCTGAAAAAGCATGGTCTAAAAACTTCCCAGAATCTTCTAAAATGTTTATTGAAGTAGGTAAAGAGATTACTGTTGCAGACCTCAACCGCGGTATTATTGTTCAATCAGGTAATGACGCTTGTGTTGCGATGGCGGAACACATTGCCGGTAGTGAAAGTGCATTTGCAGACTTAATGAATTCTTGGGCACTACAATTAGGTATGAACAATACCCATTTTGTTAATAGCCATGGATTGCACTCGGAAGACCATTATACAACACCCGTTGATATGGCGATTTTAGCTAAAGCACTTATTTTAGATGTGCCAGACGAATACCGAATTTACAGCGAAAAATCATTTAAATTTAATGGCATCGTTCAATATAACCGCAACGGTTTATTATGGGACAAAAGCCTAAATGTGGATGGTATTAAAACCGGCCATACTAGTGAAGCGGGTTACAGCTTAGTCTCATCAGCAACAAAAGACGATATGCGTTTAATCAGCGTGGTAATGGGCACAAAATCAGATTCAGCACGTAAAGTTGAAAGTAAAAAATTACTTAACTGGGGATTTCGTTTCTTTGAAACAATGACACCTTATAAAGCTGGCGAGCAATTAGCAACAGAGCGTATCTGGATGGGCGATCAAGAAATGATCCGTTTAGGTGTTGCTGTTGATACTCCTATTACCTTGCCTCGTGGACAAGCTAAAAACCTTCAAGCAGACTTTATTATTAGTGATAAATTACGTGCACCTATTCAAAAAGGAGATGTTGTTGGTCAAGTAAACTATTCTTTCTCAGATGAAAATGTCGCAACCTATGACCTGATTGCGCTTGAAACCATTGAAGAAGGTGGCTTGTTCAGCCAATTAATTGATTACATTAAATTGCTCTTTATTGGTTGGTTTGGTTAAATTTATCCCCATATGTAATATACAGCGAGGTTAAGTGCCTCGCTTTTTTTGTTTTTAACCTTTTTTACCCATATTCAGGCTTAAATATTAAGTTTATCAAATCACGATAGCTTGAACCTGATTAGTCACGGATTTTATTATGGCACTTAATACCCACTTCGATGAATTATTAGACTTTCCCTGTGTTTTTGCATTTAAAGTAATGAGCATTGCAGGCCCAGCAGTCATGGAAGAAGTCATCGCCGTTATTCAACAACATGCACCAGGTGATTATGCGCCGACGACAAAACCTAGTTCAAAAGGCACTTATCAATCGATTAGTATCCCCGTTACTGTGGATTCGAAAGAGTTAATTGAAACCATTTATACCGAGCTTAATAAACTCGAATCTGTAAAATATATTCTGTAGGCAAGCAATGACAGACTTAACCAATCAACTCACCCTGCGTTATTTAGGGGTACAACCCTACCATGACACATGGCAAGCAATGAGCGAATTCACCAGTTCACGTGACGAAAATACGATCGATGAAATCTGGGTAGTTGAACATCCTCCTGTCTTTACACAAGGCACCGCGGGTAAAGCAGAACATCTTTTACAACAAACAGACATCCCTGTGGTAAAAAGTGATCGCGGAGGGCAAATTACCTACCATGGCCCGGGTCAGTTAATTGTTTATTTACTCATTAATATACGACGCAAAGATTTTAATGTGCGTAGCTTGGTCACTATCATTGAGCAAGGAATCATTGACTTATTAAGTGATTATCACATCCAAGCAATTGCTAAAAGTGATGCACCGGGTGTTTATGTTGATGGTAAAAAAATAGCGTCATTAGGATTAAAAATTCGCAGAGGCTGTTCATTTCATGGCTTAGCACTCAATGTGGATATGGATCTTTCTCCATTTTTACAAATAAATCCCTGTGGTTATATTGGTCTTGAAATGACACAATGCAGAAATGAAGGCATTGATCTCAGTGTTTCAGACCTTGCACCATTATTAATCGAAAAGTTGAATCAGAAATTACAATATTCACAAATAGAGAGCATTTTTCATGAGTAATAAACCTAGTCAGCTGACTGCTGGTAAAAAACTGCGCGATGCCGATAAACTTTCACATATCCCTATTAAAGTAATTCCATCGGATAGACAGTCGGTATTAAAAAAACCAGCTTGGATGAAAATAAAATTAAAATCTGACAACACTCGTGTGACAGAAATTAAACAAGCATTACGAAAAAATAAATTACACTCTGTTTGTGAAGAAGCTTCTTGCCCTAACTTAAATGAATGCTTTAATCACGGTACTGCAACCTTCATGATCTTAGGTGAAATCTGTACTCGTCGTTGCCCTTTCTGCGATGTTGGCCATGGTAAACCACTTGCTGTTGATACCGAAGAGCCGAAAAAACTCGCTGAAACGATTAAAGACATGAAACTTAAATATGTGGTGATCACCTCTGTAGATCGTGATGATTTACGCGATGGTGGTGCACAACACTTTGCGGACTGTATTCGTGAGATTCGCCTTTTAAGCCCTAATATTAAAATTGAAATTTTAGTGCCTGACTTTAAAGGTCGCATGGATAAAGCCCTCGCTTGTTTTGAAAATGATGTGCCAGATGTCTTTAACCATAACCTTGAAACAGCGCCTCATCTCTATAAACAAGTACGCCCAGGTGCAGATTACAAATGGTCGTTACAACTTTTACAAAAATTCAAAGAGCAACATCCGGAAGTACCAACAAAATCAGGTTTAATGATGGGTCTTGGTGAAACTAACGAAGAAATCGAAGAAGTATTAGTTGATCTTCATGCTCACGGCGTCACCATGTTGACACTAGGCCAATACTTGCAACCTAGCTTGGATCACTTAGCCGTTGAACGCTACGTGCCACCAGCAGAATTTGATGAGCTTGGTGTAAAAGCAAGAGCACTCGGTTTTGAACATGCGGCTTGTGGACCATTAGTCCGTTCTTCATACCACGCTGATTTACAAGCTTCAGGCCAAGAAGTTAAATAGAAAGAAGTTAAAAATTTTTGCTCCAAAAATCGATGTGTTATCAGCTGACGGTTTAAACTGATAGCGCATCATTTTCAATGATTCTAATTTTTGATTAATTTAGTCATTGATGCGCGCCATTTTATAATAAAGAACGCCCGACTTTTCAAATGCCTCACCTTGTCTCTCTAAGCCAAATTGCTGATAAAAACCAAGTGCACTTTTGCGTGCGTCACACCAAAAGTATTCGATGCCGTTTTCTGCTAATTCTCGAAGAATATATAAAAGCATCTTCGACCCGATACCTTTAGCTTGAAAGTGTTCTAATGTTGCAAACTTTCTTAATCTTGCCGTGCTTCCATCTATGTAAATAGAGGCTACACAAGCTAACGTTTCTTCAATGTAAGCACCATAATGAGATGCGATCTCATCTCCCTCTACTTTACAAAACTCAACGGGTTTACTCGGCCATAATACCTGATGGCGAATAGGTAGCGTCTCTTGCCAATGAATCGTTTTTATCTGCATAGTTTGTCTTAATTAAATGATATCTCTGTAAGATGAGGGTTTTTAATACACACTTGTAATTTAGATATGTCTTTTAATTCAACCAGTGTTTGTATGCCATTAACATCCATTTTTAGGCGCTCATTAGGCTGAGTATCGACAGCGACTCCTTCTATCATATCGCCCTGTTTCATTATTAATTTGATGGGATAATGAAACAAACACACCAACTCAATCGCATCATATTCACTACAACTTAACATAAGCTTTCCTATTTAAAATATGAGCTTTAAGAGTTATACCAATTCCATTAATTTAGAGGCCTAATATTGCGCAGGAAAAATAAGTGAGTTCAAGGCGAAAGTTGCAGTAAATGGTTATTCCCTTTACAAAACTTTCAACGCGGAAACCACTAATTTTAACAAGCAAGATTGACCAGTTATTTAATAGACTTGGTATTAAATGTAGCGTGAATTAAATCTATTGCAAAGGTTGTGTTAAAAATAAGATCAAAGTGACCAATAGACTACTTTGATCTTAAAACACGAGACACTTATTAACTAAACTTCGGCCATAAGGCAAAGGGTTGTTTCTCAAAAATCATTTCTCCTTGATCATCCTTATGAATATTTATCCAAGCTTGCCAGTTCTTATTATCAATATCAGGATAATCCAAACGATAATGGCTACAACGACTCTCAGTGCGCATCAAAGACGCTTTTAACTTCATTTCAGCGGTGACAATCATATTTTCAGTTTCATGCGCCAAACGTAATTTATGTAAATCATCGGCCATTAACATAGGTACATGATGCTCTTTTAGCTCTTCAACGTACGCGAGAGCAGCTTGCATCATGCGATCTTTTTTAATGTATAACACAAAATTAGGGATCATAATGCCCTGTAATACCTGTGTTACCCAAGCAGGACTATAACCACTTTGGCGTTTCAAAGGTGCTAATATTTCTGCTTGAACCTGATTGAATCTTTGTTCCGTTAAGGTAATTAAATCAACGCTCTGACTTGCTTTAGCTGCGGCTTCTCCAGCAAAAGCACCTTGCACTGCCGAACCAGCTGCAGAGCCTCCTATTTGGGTATAAATGCCACCAGACATATAAGATCCAAGGGCATCACCCGCAGCATAAAGGCCTGGGATGGTACTTAACCCGGTTTCATCGATCGGCACGATACCTTCTGATTTATGAATTGCCATACCGGCAGTTGAACCACCAACTTGCTCTCCTCCCATTCCCGGAGGTCCTGAATTTTCTTTTTTACTAAACATTGATAATATTCCCCTGTCTTCCTGTGGACGAGGGGGCATATCAGTTTGCCTAAAAGCGGGAGGTATATAAGGCCCTTCATTGCTAACTGTATTTTTATCTCCAGGTTTAGGTGGCCCCATCGTAATAGGCGCACCTGTGGTATAAGCGCGATAATTTGCATCTACACCAAGATGATGATTAACCATAATGCCATTCACTGATGGTTTTTCTTCTATTTGCCCATGCCAGTTGTCATAACATGAACCTGAATTAACCGCTGAACCAGGATGGCCATCATTCCACTCTTTACCCGTCACTTTTGCACCAATGTTATACGCCATAATAGTGCCGTCATGGGTTAAATCACAAACAGGGAATCCACTCGGTTTAAAACCGCCCGAACCGGTACATAAAACAACGGTTTTTGCGTTAAAGTGAATCACTTTCTTATCATTTAAACTAAACCCAGAAGCGCCAACAACACGCCCATTTTCTTTTAATAAATGGGTGATCATCACACGCTCAATAACAGGTATTTTTCGCTCTTTAATCGGCAACATAAAACTATTTCTGCTCAGTGGTGAATCAAAGAATTCCCATGATTTTAACTCTTGTACACGATCATAAGAGTGCTCAGCTAATTGACGTGTAAAAACAGGATTATTAGTATTGATGGCAGACTCAGAGACTTTAGCGACAAACTCATCGATACTCATTTTGGCAGTTTTCGGATCATAGCTAAAAACGCCTTTTGCAAAGGGGCTTAACCCAGATGTGCCCACGCCACCTTTAGCAACCATCATCACCTTAGCACCTGCATCATGTGCTTTAACGGCAGCAAACACCCCCGCAAATCCACCGCCAATCACTAACACATCCGCTTCATGATGCTCTACGCTAAAATCAGCAGTGTTTATTTTGGATTTCTTTTCAACCGCAGGCCCCGAAGGCATCGCACCTTTTTCAGAAGATATATCACCACTCTCAGAAGGTATATCTGAAGGCAGAGAAGTAGCAAAAGCTGAGGCACCGATAATACCACCCGCAACGCCGATAAATTGACGACGTGACAAATTCATTTTTTTTATCATTTGAGTTACCTCCAAGAAACCATCACAGGGATGGATTTTTCTGAGTTAATAGTGATGGCATCAACGGGACAATATAAGCGGCATAGATGGCATATCTGGCAATCTTCAGGATAAGTGATCACCGCTCTGTTATTCTTTTTATCAAACTGGATAACGTCCGTTGGACAAACTTCCACGCAGGTTTCACAACCGATACAACCTGCTATTTCGTGAATAGACATAATGTTTTCCTTAATATTTCTTTAGAACGACAACTGTTCGTAATAAACATTGGCACTGGAAATATTCAAGGCCTTTAAACTTTGCTTAACACCGAGAATCATCCCTTGTGGTCCACATAGGTACACAGCCCATTGGTCCCTTTGAGATGGACCAATAGCTTTCTCTATACAAGGCTTATCAATTACACCGGTATAAATATCTGTCTGAGTCATATCTGGTTGAGGCGCTTCCTGACAAACCAATTGCAACTTAAAATTCACCATCGTTGTCTGTAGCGCTTTTATTTCATCGAGTAATACCATTTGATCAAGGCGATTATTGCCATAGATAAGGCGAACAGGTCGCGTTTCATGCTTAGTAGCTAAACCACGTAACAAACTTAACATCGGTCCTAACCCTGCACCGCCAGCAATCAACGTAATGCCTAGCGCGTGATTACTATCATTGAGGCTCATACTGCCATAGGGACCATCAATATAAACTTGCTGGCCGATGGTTAAGCTTTCTAGGTTTGAAGTGTAATCACCTAATTCACGAATAATGAACGACAGTTTAGGAAGATCCTGCTGACAAGATGCAATCGAGAAAGGATGCTGATTCACACCATAAGATGACGCACTAGTATTTAACCAAACGAATTGCCCAGCCTCAAAGTGAAAATCATTCTGTTGATGGCTTTCAACCGTTACCAACCAATCGCTACTACTAACGCGAGAAACAGACTTCAAGGTGAAAGGGTGGCTTTTGAGGCGAGCAGGTTTAAGTAAGTAGTTATAAGCAACCATTGCTAATGAAAAACCACACAGCCCCCACCAAAACCAATTAAACTGGCCTTGAAATTGCCCGTGTTGGCCGACGCTGGTTAAATGTAAGGTCACTAAAGTGGTAATTGTAACAAAACCCAGTACATGCATTAGATGCCAAGTTTCATAACGCATAGGTAGTTTTTCTTTAAAAATAGACAGTAGTACCCAAAGGATCATTAATGCCCACGCGATCAACCCGGTCAGCATTTGTGGTGCGGTGACTACTTCAATGGCACTGCTTAAACCATCATTAAATGAGACTAAAAATCGAGGAGCAAGAATCAACACAGGATGAAGTAAAAAAATCACACCTAACCATTTACCAACTTGTTTATGACGCTTTATGCTCCAATCAATGTTAGCAAACAAAGGTAGCTGCTTTAATCGACTACCCAATGGGAATTGAATAAAAAAAGCCATAATTGCCAACGTATTCACAAGGCTCAGTAATCCCGCATAACCACTTTTAGCATCCATATCGAGCATTTGAGTTGCAAAAAAAGGAACCGTTAAGAGTACTAAATACCCTATTAATAATTTGTGCTTTCTACCAAACCAAAGACCAAATTTATTATTTTCTTTAGCGTTGGGCTTATTAAAACTGCTTACCTGAGTTGTCATATTAAACTCCCAAAATGTAATGTGATTGACTATAAGCACAACGTTATCTATGGGCAGGTTAAGGAGAGGTTAACTAAATTGATGCAGAGGTTTTTATTTGATAAAAACACAGTTGACTTGATTTAGCGCAAAAAACAAACGTTGATGATATTGAGCAAGGCACTCAATCATCGAATGTATACCCGTTAGCAAGGAATTGCTAACGGGTGATTGCTAACGGTATTAATATTCTAAAGTTTGTAAAGTAACAATGCTTGCTTCAGTCACTTCAATAGTGTCTTCAAAACCTGCTTCCACATCAACATAATACTCATTGAAAGTACTGTCTTCGCTTTCTGAATACATAATTAAATCATCACTAATAACAATAAAACGATCCGTTGCATCAGATAACGAGCCAATTGAAGCACTAAAGCTAATATCAACTTCAGTTTCTGTATCAAACTTAATAATAATAGGTAAGGCGCTACTACTGCTACTGTCCGCATCGACACAAAATAACGCATCTTCTCCTGCTACCGCTAATTGCCCGTTACTCGCAGAAAAGTCATCAATGAGGTTAATTTCTATCGAAAAGGGATTACTGGCATCAAATTTATAGAGTTCACAACTGGCATTCATCTCATAATCGCCACGTCTTGCAGAATTAGTGGTAGGGGCATAGTCGTCATCATTACTAGCCCAGGTATCATCGATATCCCAAGAGAAATCACTGCTATCAATATCTAACTCATAAATATTTGTACTGCTTGTCCGGGCTGCATAAAAATCACCTTCATATAAAAATGGCAATAGTTTAGAGGTTGCAAATGTTTCAGAAATCGTTTCTGAGCTACTGCGATCTAATAAACTCATATTTGATTTAGAACTTGTCTCTTGGGTTAAAATATCACCACTTTCATTAATCCAAAAATCCTTATCTTCATAATCAAAAGTATCAATGAAAGTAAACAGATCATCTTCTAATTCGAAAATATAAAGTAACTCTCCATCGCTATCATTAAGATAGATACGATCTTCATCAGCATTATTTGAATAACGATGCGAGCTGTGCCAGAAAATATCTTCAGTGATTTCAGTATTCAATAATGGTACAAGATTAGCCATCACCACAGGGTATAAAGTACCCGAGCTTTTTTCCTGTATTAATACGTAATCCCCCGTGTAATTAGTACCATCTACTTTAATAGTGACATCATCGATACTCACAGCAGTATAGATATCATTAATATCGGTAATCGCCGTGACCTCTAATGTTTCCGTTTGTACATCACTGTCATTGGCGCTATTAAATAACACTGAAGTGGTATCATCAGAGTCTCTATCTTTATACACATAGTCACTTTCATCGGTATCCGTCTCTGCGCCATCATAGGTTAAATCACGTTGCTGGAAGGTTTGATATCCAGACTCCACAGGACTCATCGCATAAACCACATAGGTGCTGGTCGAAGTATCCTCAGACTCCACTTCTTCACAGGCGCTTAATAATCCTAAACACGCCAAAAACACCAACGACCGTTTCCAAAATAAAGACATTCTTTTCTCTCCCAAAGTACAAAATATAAAATATTGGTAACTAGGTTCTAAATTCCCAGCCCCATAAATGCGCACACCCTAACATAAGAAAAAACAATAAATATGCGTATTAACATATATCCAACAAGTTCCCTTTTTCTTGCACCTTGTTACTTTTTTCTTGCACTTTATTGCGTTATTTATCCTTTAATCGTGAATTCCCAGCTTAAAAATTGACTTATAAATCACCAAACATCACATTAAATTAACTTTATTTTATTTCACAGATACCATCACTGTATTAGTGAATCGATACAGTGAGATTTAGTGATACACCTACTTCAAATTAATCCCAACTCAGGTGAACCAATCTATTTGCAATTAACAGAGCAGATCACACGCTTAATTGCCGGTGGAGAATTAGAGCCGAGAGATGAATGACCCTCTGTGAGAGACGTCGCTAAACGCTTGCTATAAACCTAATGACCGTATTTGAATGAGCTAAGTCTTAAAATTTAATGAAAAAAGTGTACACCCACGGTTATATTGTATTACAATTGCAATTATTGAAGTGTAAAATTTAACCAACAGCTTAACCAACAATAGGAACAATATAATGGATATTAAAAACATTTTTAAAAGTGAAGAAGGAACATTTGTTGATTGTGGTGGCGGTCTTCGTCGTAAAGTAACTGCTTACAATGATAACTTAATGGTTGTAGAAGTTCATTTTGAAACAGGTACTCATGCAGCTGTTCATTCTCATCCACATGAGCAAATTACTTACGTTATTTCTGGTGAGTTTGAATTCATCATTGATGGTAAAAAACAAATTCTAAAAGCGGGCGATGCAGCTTACAAGCAAGGTCATCTTCCACACGGTGCAACATGTCTTCAGAAAGGTATGTTAATAGACGTATTCACTCCTCTTAGAGAAGATTTTCTATAAAAAGAAAAGCGCCTTTAAGGAACCAATAAAATAGGTTTATTTCCTACCTATTTTGAAAAAGCGACTTATGAGTCGCTTTTTTTGTGCATGATAAAAAGATCTTTCAGTTCATAGCGAATTCCGTAAGCGTCTAGCTAAAATTCAGTCTCAGATGCATGATAATCATCTAGTCATGAAGATGCCTGATTACGCCATTTAATACCTAATACAACTCTAGTAATAATGTTTGTTAATCGAGTCATAACTCAAAAATTTACATTTAATTTTATTTTTAATACATCATGAAGATGAAATTTTACAATATAAAAATAGTCCACCACAAACCAAAAAAAACCATAAGCCACTGTTTTAAATAAACATTTAAAATAAACCGCATAATTGGTACTTTCTTTATTTTGTCCTAGCTATGCGGTTCGGACTACTTTACACAATCGAACCTGTAACCTAGGGTTTGTTAAGCCTGATTAGGCATTAACCAAATTCGAAACTAGCAATATTTATTTAAAACTAACAAAAAATTGAAGGTACTCTATGACATTTTCGATAAACACTTCATTACGAACAATCACAATATTAATGGTTGCATCTTTTGCCCACACAGCAAATGCACATGGCAAAGTAGATATTACAAATAATGCCTTCTCAACTCAAAGTGCAAGTTGTGTTGATCATATTGCTAGCTATAACGCCACGGCGAAAGATATTAACAATAATGTTAATTTTAAAGGGGCTGTAGAAATATCTGTAAAAGATGATCGCTGTTATTTTAAATCTAATGCCATACCTAACCACGATTTTAATGATGGTAAAGTGAGTTTTAGAAATGATGTGAGTGAGCAAAATTATGTCACTAGTGTAACTACAACACCTGTCATTGCTGTAAAAACGACACCATTAAGTTTGTCTTCTGACAATGCGATATTTCTTAATGGTGTCAAACTAGATTTGTTGGCAGCGGCTTGTTATGGAGAAGGAAATAATAAATTAGGCCAAGAAAAAATAGGCTGCCGTGACCTTACTAATGGGCAACAACATCCTTGGCGATATGATCCGTTATCCCCTTTTAATAACTTTGGTACCGATACACACGATGCACATGCACAACCGGACGGGTCATATCATTATCATGGTGGCCCCAAAGTACTCTTTGAGTCAGCATGTGTAGAGAATAAAACAGTATCGGCAGTAATAGGTTTTGCAGCGGATGGCTTTCCAATTCATGGCGCATGCTTTAATGATAACGGCATCATTAGAAAGGCAACGTCCAGTTATCAATTGAAGTCAGGTAAAAGGCAAAAGGTCGAAGGCTTCACAACACCGAATAAAGCGTATATTGCTAGCGATCAATATGATGGTCAGTTTCGTGGTGATTATCAATATACAGAAGGTAAAGGCGATCTTGATGTCTGTAATGGTATGACCATCGATGGTCATTACGGCTATTACGTGACAGAAAGTTATCCTTGGGTATTAGGTTGCTTTAAAGGCACGCCCGATGCTTCTTTTGAAAAGCGTAGACATTAAATCAACTTATAACAGATGGACTTTTCTTCCGGCTCTACGATAAACGTTCAGGACTAATACCAAATCCAATAAATAACTGGTCAATTTTACTGGTTAAAAGAAGCTATCTCTGCGTTGAAAGTTTTGCAAATGGAACAACCATTTACTGTCACTTTCGCCTTGTGCTACCTTCTTTTTCCTACGTAAAATTTGAACACTATATTAGTGGAATTGGTGTAAGTTATTTATACTTATTTCAAGACGAAAAAAGTCCAGTTTAATGCTTTAATTTATTATTCATCTATCTCTAATGAGGAAAATTTCCTCAATCCATCAACCAATAAATCAAACAATAAATCTCCAACATAGATATGATTTAATGATGAAAATTACTTAAGATCTACCTGCCCTTCATCGCGCCCATCATATCCCACATGGGGGTAAATATCCCGAGGGCGAGAATCAATACCATCACAGCTACAAAAGAGATTAAGATAGGTTCGATTTTTGCAGTCATGTTTTTTAGTTCATAATCTACTTCGCGTTCGTAAAAATCCGCGGCTTCATTAAGCAACTCATCAACTTGCCCCGTTTCTTCGCCAACGGCAATCATTTGCAAAACTAACGGGGTAAATAATCCTGCTGATGTGGCGGTTTTTAATAAGGGTTCACCAGACTCAATGCCAGAACGCATGGCTAATATTTTATCTTTTAAGTAATTATTATCCACCGCATTAGCAATCAAAAACAACGCACTATTTAAGGGTACGCCCGCGCTGAGCATCATCGCAAAACTACGTGAAAAGCGCGCTAACAAAGAACGCTCTATGACACTGCCAACAATAGGAATTTTTAACTTCCATTTATCCCAAAGATAAGCGCCTCTATAAGTGTTTAACCAAAATTTAATGCCAACATATGTACCAATAATCACCACCAACATAAACGGCCAGTAGTTAACAAAAAAGGAAGATGTGCCTAATAATACCTGCGTTGTCCAAGGCAATTCGGCATGGAATTTTGCAAACATATTCGCAAAGGTAGGAATAACGTAAATGTTTAGGATCACCATCGCAATCGCTAAGGCTATCATTACAAAAGTAGGATAACGCATGGCGCCTTTAACGCGTTTTCGTGTTTCTATTTCTTGTTCTAAATATTCTGAGAGCTGTAAAAAAATACGATCTAATTGACCTGTATTTTCGCCCACTTGAATTAAGGAAACATATAATTGAGAAAATACACGCGGATGTGCCCCCATAGCCGCTGAAAGCGCATAACCATTACGCATGCGAATTAAGACATCTTGCAATGATTCACTTAATAACTTGGAATGTGTCGAATCCGCGAGACCATTAATCGCTCGTAAAATAGGAATACCTGCTTTGGTGAGCGAATATAATTGCCTAGTAAATATAATTAAGTCTGACAGTCCGACTTTAGAAGCAAAAATTAAACTTAAATCAAGGCTTTCACCACCTGATTTTTTCTCTTTAATTGAAGATGGCAATATGCCTTTCTGCATCACTTGATCAGCAGCGGTATCCATAGAGCTGGCTTCAACCTCCCCTTTGGTAGCGTTGCCTTGGGCATCACGTCCGATATAGGTAAAAATAGCCATTATCTTGAGCCATCCGTTGAGACTGAATCACGTGGCGCAAGCGACAAGCCTGAATCTGTGCTTTGATTGCTCGGTTCTACGTTAATAGATTCTGCGTCACTTGCCTCAGGCGCTTCAAATTTTTCAAAGCGATCCACTAACTTAAAGACTTCTTCTAATGAGGTAATACCTTGTTTAGCATAATCTAAGGCCGCTATCGCGAGTGGTTGAAAATACGGTGATTTTTTAGCTGCTTGTGAAAACGCTTCGGTATTATCAAGACGTAATGCCGATACCATTGCATCATCAAGCTCTAATAACTCAAACACACCAATACGACCACGATACCCGGTAAACTGACAACGCTGACAACCCGGCGCACTATGGAAGTGCTGCGCAGGTAATCTGCCTTTGGTTAATTGATCCAATAAAATTTGTTGTTCAAAAGGCGTTTCATGAGATGTTTTACAATTATCACATAAACGACGAATAAGGCGCTGTGCAATAACCGCACGTAACGCACTCGCAACGAGATAACCTGGTGCGCCCATATCTAACAGCCTCAACGTGCTACTAATGGCATCATTAGTGTGCAAAGTTGAAAGCACTAAATGCCCTGTTAATGCGCCACGCAGACCAATCTCCATAGTTTCTGTATCACGCATTTCCCCCACTAATAAGATATCAGGATCTTGACGCAATGCGGTACGTAATACGGTCGAGAAATTTAAGCCTATTTTGCTATTTACTTGTACTTGATTAACTCGCGGTAAACGATATTCGACAGGATCTTCAACTGTAATGATTTTATTGCCAGGATTATTAAGCATATTTAATGCTGAATAAAGGGTGGTTGTTTTACCACTACCCGTGGGACCGGTGACCAGGATTAATCCATTAGGACGCTTTAATTGCAGCGTTAAACGATCTTGTAAGTGCGCAGGCATACCAATTTCATCAAAGCTAAGCACGCCACCAGATTGGTCCAACAAACGCATAACCACCGATTCACCCTTCTGAATCGGCATGGTTGAAACACGAATATCGATACTTTTACCTTTAACATTGATATTAAAACGCCCATCCTGTGGCAACCTTTTCTCGGAGATATCCAATTGCGCCATAAGCTTTAAACGTAAGACCAGTGCGCTGGCAATTCCACTTTCCGGTAATAGTGTTTCTTGTAACACACCATCAACACGCTGACGAATACGTAATACGTTTTCATCAGGTTCTATATGAATATCGGAAGCCCCGACTTGCACCGCATCTTCAAATAAAGATTGTAATAACTTAGCGACGGTTGCATCTGAATCTTCACCAGAAAAATCTAAACTACCGACATCAAAAGCAGAGTTTTCACCATGCTCTTCACTGAGTTTGACAGCGAATGAGGCAATTTCTTGGGTACGACGATAAACGCGATCAAAAGATTCAATCAGCTGATCTTCTCGCGCGATCATTAGTTCAAAATCACGCCCTTTTAACAATGTTGATAAGACATCTAAGCTATGTAAATCCGCAGGATCTGATACTACTAAGGTAATCATTTCCCCTGTGTCATGAATGGCGAGTGCTCGTAGACGTCGCGCATGTACTTCTGGAATCAGTTGCACCGCATTATGATCTATTTTAACTTTGAGAAGATCGACAATTTCTATGTTTAACTGTTGAGCCAAAAAGCTCAGCATTTGATCTTCTTTGATGTAACCCAAATGCGTGAGGGTGGCACCGAGTTTTAAACCAAGATGACTCTGTTCTTTTAGTGCATTGCTTAACTGTGCTTTACTGATCAATTGCTCATCTACAAGCAGGTCACCTAAACGTTTTTTAAGTTGCGGTTTCATGAATGCCCTTATTGACTTTGTAAATAGGTTAAACGTTGATTTATATATTGTTTAGCGTTGCTAGAAAGATCTCTTTGTAACAATGCTTTTTGATAACTCTTAATGGCTAAGGCTTGTTTACCTTGCTTATCCTGCGCGATTGCCATTAACATTATCCAACGCCCATTATCTGGTCGTTGCGTTAATAAACCTTGATACAAGCTTTCTGACTGCGCATATTGTTTAAATTTATGCGCTAAAATAGCGTAATTAACATGATAATCCACATTACCTTCAACTTTAGGAGGATGTTGATTTAAGTACAGATAGGCTTTTTGCTTATCACCACTTTTTAAAGCAATACGTGACAACATTAAACTATAATCAGCATACTCAGGAAACTGTAATACACCTTTTTTCAAAACAGTTGTCGCCCTCTCTAACTCTCCAATGCCGTAATAATATTGCGCCAAGGATATGCGCACTTCATGTAATTCAGGTGTAAGGTTAAGCGCCTGATTTTTTTCTTGCGCGGCTAATAAAGTATCGCCTTTCGACAACGCTTGCTCTGCTTTTTTAAGGTGAATATCGGCCAATTGATTTTTGCTTAAGGTAGAAGTTGTTACTTGCAAAAAAGAACCTTTTGATTTGTTATCTTGCTCTTTGGCAACTTTAGTTTCAGCCTTCACTTGTTTTTGTGGCACTTCTTTCTGTTTAATTGTTTTAGTGACGGGTGGTTGCACTGGCGCTGATTTGGTCGCAGTGCTTTGAGCAACCTTAACAACAGCATTTTTACTCGAATCGGAGACTTTATTAGGCTTTTCGGGTGCAGTGTTTATTTCATTTTGAGTATCTATTTCAACAGCATCAGGGCTTTTTTGCGTTCTTTTTACAATATTTTTTGTAGAAACTTCTTTTTGCTCAGAAGCC
>TARA_R110001583_G_scaffold181899_1_pt1 | contig 30605 bp, 15 predicted proteins | sample TARA_R110001583 | Tara Oceans TARA_R110001583 (sample SAMEA4398432) | marine metagenome | biome: Polar Biome; feature: [MES] marine water layer (ENVO:01000295) within the mesopelagic zone...; material: water (ENVO:00002006), including particulate matter (ENVO:01000060) such... | reverse complement strand
AGAGTCCTGCAAACCGGTTTCCCAGGCTGCCGTGATCTGCGGCGCAATATCTCTGAAAGTCGGTGACTGGTTAACGTGTTCTACGAGGTCAGCGCGTGTTGACGCTACTGGACGCTCACTCACATTTCTGATCGGAAAAGCCTTCTGGCCTGCCGACGTACGTGGTGTTTGTGTCCAGTAGCGGAAGCTCGGCTGCATCGAAAACGTTTATCATTCTGGTTTCGACAAACGTCTTTCCAGCCTCTCCCATCGGCCCGTGATAATAGAATGAAAGGGATTTTGTTTCCCCTGGCTCGACGCCACCAGAAATAGAAAACAAGATACTATCCTTGCTAATTGGAACAGATCTGCCTTCCTGCTTCAGCACGTATTTAAAATGAGCCCCGCTGATAGCAAATAAAAGATTGTTCGTAATATCGAAGATCAAATCGCCTTTTTCCACGTGAATATTTGAAATAACGATCCCGTCATTCAGGCATTGCTGTTGGGCTGCAAGCGCCCCAGCTTTCTTTTGCTTTTTAGCTTCTGCATTTGCAGCAGCGTCTGCTTTAGCCGCTTTTCGGGCCGCAAGTACGGTTGCCTTCGCCTTCACTTCATCCACCGTAACCCCTGACATCCAAACGCCCATGCCGTCATAGAACTTGTCACCGAGTTGCCCCATCACCATTAGTTGAGGCAAGCCCGGCTCGGCGGCACCCGTAACAGGGTTCTTCTCCATCAGGACCGCGAAGAGAGCTTGCCCGAACGCCTTTTTGTCGTCAGGTGACATATCCTTCGTCACCTCTTCAACAGACTTCTGCATCTTTTCAACCGACGAAAAATCCAATTCGTTGTTGCCGCCCCACGGCCAAGCAATGGCGGGGCGGGCAAGCGTCAATAATAAAACAAGGATGAATGCGACAAGTCTCATGCAAATCCCTTTCTGTTGAAAATGACCATCCCTATTGCCCCCAATTGATAGTTTTCGTAGCTGACTTCTATTAATCCCGCAAGTGATCGAGCAGGACGTGCGCCAAGTGCTCAACAAACTCGACGGAATCAAGGGGGACGGGTAGGATGTATCAGACTTGGCACACTAGAGCCGCAGAACAGGATGAGAGATAGAGGACACCGAGATTTGAAACCTAACGAAATTCGATTATCACCCATCGTGCGTATCACGATGACCTTCAACAAGGAACTAAATATAGACAAAAACGGAGTATTCGGGCAGGAAACATACGAAAATTACATCGAACGGTACAGAGAGGCTTTGCAGAAACAAGACCAACTAATTCGTGTCCTGTGTACCCAAAACGCTTTGCTCTTTCTCATTCTAAACGGCCAAAATTGGACGCTCCCGATCATTGGAGTGCAAATATCTGAGATTCCTGCGATCCAAGAAATACTTTTATTCAGCGCCTCGATGGCATTTTATTTAATGTGCACAGCCTTCATAACAAGCCAGTGTTACGGAGGCATCATCGACCAGTTCGGTAACCGTATTGTTGATAGCAATCTGATCGATCCTGACTTCTTCAACGCTTCTCGCAAACACTATGATTTTTTCTTAAAGCTATATCGACCCAAGTTGAATATATGGGGAGAAGATTTTTACCAACATACAAGGGGGTTCAGTATCTTTTCTGGACTCATGAATATAATCATGATTGCTGTTATTTTGCTTCTGCCAATTACACATTTTGCCTTGATAGGTTCGGCATCATGGCAAGTCTACAACTCTGATTGGAACGCTTATGCAAAGTGGTTTCTGTTGCTTGCAACGGCCATCATAAATTTTGGTGGGCTAGCTTTGGTTCTCGGAATGAGCAAGAACTTCACGTTCAAAATGATAGAACTACAGTCCGATGGCGGCCCCCTCGAAGAAAATGGCGATAATCCTGAATAGACGCCAACGCCCCTCAATTCGTTCTCACGTGGGAAATGGTGTCTATTCAGAACATCAAGAAAGCGATTTTAAGCCCCAAAATTTAAGGCATAAAAGCCCTGCAAAGGAGGCAGGGCTTTTACCATAGCCAACGCTTTATCGTTTCGGGCCGGCCTTATGGGAAGGCTGAGGGCTGGTTTGAGTTTGTTTTGCAAACGGTTTGGTGTCGATCCCGCGACTGTTCATCACTTCGAGCAAAGCGGTTTCTGCACGTTTGAGCGACCGACGTTCTTGTAACTCAACACGTGGAGCAGAATTGCCAATCAGACCTGATTTCTCCTGAGTTTTCCGCAGATTGGCCACCAGCTGATCATTGGTCAATCCTTCAAGGTCTTTTTTGAAGGCTGTTTTGTCTGCCTTACCTTCACCAACGGTCATCGCTTTACCCCCGATCGAGGCCGCCATAGAGGGTGTGCCCATATCGTCCGTTGGAGTGATGCCTGGTTGGTTGGCCATCGGCGAGGCCGGTGCCATTCCCAGATCTCGCGTGCGCTTCGGCGCCTGGTCAAGATTAACCACGTTATCGCGAATAACATCAGCGGCCGCTTGCAGATGCTGATCACCGACCTGGTTTACAAATTTCAAAAAGTTTTCCGAGCGGGCTGCAAGCCAGCGCCCATCATCGGTCTGAAAAATGATATCACCGGTTTTCAGAGGATAAACGAAGGCTTGCACATCTTTTTGACTGATCGCGGCATTCAGGGCTGGATCGACCAGGCCAGAATCCAGAATTTTGCGGATATCGAGATTGCCGGCTGTGCCCGCCTGGGTAGCTTCTACAGCCAGGCGGTTGGCCTCCATCGTTGTCTGACCTGATCCGATTTGCTCGACAGCATTAATCAGGGCCGCCGCCCCACCGATGGTCGCGGCGACGCCGATTTTGACCGAATCAGCGGATTGCTGTGATCGAATGCCAACATCATAATTGCCCTCGGATCGCCGTACTTCATAATTGCCCTCGGATCGCCGTACTTCATAATTAGCGAGTTTGCCTTCAAATTCCTGACCCGGGGCAGAGTTGAGCTCCTGGGAAATTTGCGCTGCCAGCCGATCTGAATAGCGTTGAGCAGGTGGCTCTGGCGGAATCCCCATGGTCTCGGAAAATTGCTGGCTGCTTCGTTGACGGCTTTCAGCCATCATAGCAGCTAGTCCGCGCTGCAGTTCGTTGATGTTTTTCAAATCTTTTTTGAAAGCATCATCACCACCTTTAGACAGAAAATTTGCCGCTGAACTTAGTTTTTTCGCCGGAGAGGAATAGGCAAAAATCTGACGGCGAACAGACTTCATATCTTTGCGGGCCTTATCGATTTCTTTTCGCTGGGAGCGGATTTCTGCGGCAAGCTCAAAGTTGCTCATTTTTTTGATGGATTGCCGGGAATGGTCGTATAGCGCTTTGTTATCCCCGGGGAGAGGAAGCCGAACGCCATCCTGCCTGGCTTTGATTTCAGCCCGGGTGCCTAGTTCGCCACCTGCTACCTTGAGATAAATATCTTCGACGGACTGAAAGCCGCGGCCCCGTGCAAGATTGTTAACCCGTTCAAAAAACCGGTTAAAGGGCTTGAGGGCCTGCTCAACAAGCGGGCCCGGCTTGTCACGTCCTGTACGGTATTTAGCAAATGCTTGTGCGGCTCGCTTTCCTGTTAATTCGCTTTCGATAACCGTCGATCGATGCTGAAAAACACCCAAACGGTTGCCCTCAGCATCGAAAAGCTGGGCCATACCATCTTTTTCGCCACCCGGTGGAAATTTTATGGTTTCACCGGGTGCAAGTTTCCGCCAGGTCTTACCATTATCGAGCGAAACCTGATCAAAAGTCGAGAAGGCCTCGTCAAGAATTGCACGTTCTTTTTGATTAAGAACGTGTGTCAGGCCTTCAAAAACCGCCACATTCACGGCTTTATCCGGGTCAAAACCGTCACTATCGAGCGCGATGGCGATAGTTCCGCGCAGCGGATCCATATCCACGCTTGGCGCTGTACCGTCCAGTCCTTGTAAAAAGACCTTGATATCAGCGGTAGGGTTCATTTCCCGAACGGCTTTAACGATATCGCCCCGCATGATTTCAAGGCGAGAAGCTTCGGCCTCGGAGCGATCAAAAAGCTCAGCACCACCAGCCTTGTATAGGCGTTCATTAATATCCGCGGTCAAATGCTGTGCTGATCTGTAATCGCGTAATGATGCGGTAAAGCGGTCAAAGCTTTCAGCACCCACTGCAGATCGCAAGGCTGCATCATATTCACGACGACTGGCCATGTTCGGCGCAGCGCGGCTGGATCCGGCCCCAAAGCTCGGCACCCACAGACTTTCAAAAGAATCGAGCAGTTGCTCAACATCAGCCGGGCTGCGACCGGCATTGATCATCTTCTGAGCAACTGCACCGCGTTGAGCTGAATAGTGACTAACGGTGTCGCTTAATCTCAGACGAGCATCTTTGTGCCCGTCCTGAAGTTCTTGTAATGATTGCATAGCTCACCCCTCAACGCCGGCGCCCACGAGATTGCGGCAGGTTTTGACTTTTTGACGACCGTAAAACCTGCTCGACGGTCTGGTCTTTTTTCTGCTCAACGAATTTTTCCAACAACTCCTGACCGTTCTTCAAAAGAGCTTTTCGTTCAGGGTCTCGTTCGGCTGCTTGTGCCGATTGAGTTCGCAAAAGCGCTGCAAACTGTTCTGTGGGGGTATAACCTTTGTCCAACTGCGCCCCATAGACTTTCAAGGCTTTAGCGCTGTTATCGGGGGCATACAGCATTGGTACCTGTTTCGACCATGTTCGTGCCCGTTCAGTCGCTGCATCTTTCAAGGTCGAGGAAATCTTTGGTTTTACAAATCCGTCGGGAGCGTTTTTCTGACGAACCTCTTTGACCGATGCTAACACATTTTGTGGCACTGGAAACCCTGACCGCTCAGCGCCATCAACAAGTGTTGCGTGAGCGGCATCAACCAAAGAACGGGTCGAGAGCTTTTTCCCCTTAGAAACAACCTCGGAAATCACAATCTCACCGCTTTTGCGCTCGATTAGTGATTTCATGATGCCGTCAGGTGTTTGCACCGAATTCACCCGGTACAAACGTTTCGCCACCTGGCCGAATTGTTTATTGCTGAGCATCCAGGGTGCGTCTTGCGCAACCGTGGTCCAGTTTTTCAGCCGTTCATTCCTGCGTGTAAGATAGTTGCCTGCCGCATACATTGCCGCCGCCCCGCCACCGGCCAAAGCGACATTGCCAACAACAGCAAGGCCACCAACCCCACCAATGGCGGCAAGCGCCGCCGTTGCTTTGAGGCCAAGAGCATCAGTCAATGGCTTCACAAGATGTTCAGCGCGGTCACCAAGAGAGGCGAAGGCAACGCGCGCCTGATCAAACATGGTCGGCGAAAGACTGTTTCGGGCTTCACGGGTAAACTCAAGAAAAGAATCACTTCCAAAGAAGGTTGAGGGGTCTACAGCACCGTGTGCGAACGGAGCCATACCGTCTCGCACAGCAGACCCAAACGTGTGTGATGCTTGCTGCAGAGCGCTAAATGCATCCGAATTTGTTAATTCGGTCACCAGACCCGATGCAGCATCAGGGAGATTTCTTGCGTAATCGACCGATGCGGCAAAGAAATCTTTGACGTTGTCAATTCCTTCATGCTGCAGAGCGACGAAATTCTCGATTTGTTGCCGGGTTTCTGCCCCCAAACGATCCCAAAGATCTGCAGGTGTTGCGAGCGGATCAGCGCCGACAAAACTGAGCTGTTCCCAATCTGCGGGCCCAAGATTTGCAAAAAGATCCTGAACCGTTTGAGCGTTCAGGGCAAGATCACCGGCATTCACCTGTTTCGCAGCCTGTATCCCGCCTGCCAGACTACCGCCCACAAGGGCGCTGCGGCCAACATCTCCAAGCAGAGAGTCACCGACCTCTCGTCCGAGGGAGAATTTGGCCACCTGGGAGGCAGTATCATTGGCCGCAGCGACACGCGCAAGGCTTGATGCCGCAATTTCGTTGCGCTGAGCGCGTACTTTTTTGAAATTCGCGGTATTTTGTTCACCAAAATCGTCAATGAGATCCTTCGCTCTTGGTGCACCTTGAGGGACGTAATACTGATTTTTTGTCGCGTCATGAACCGCACCCATATGGCGTGCCCGGCGCAAGTCCTCAAGCGGAATATGCAGATAAACGCGTTTTTCATGAGGCACCGCCCGATTGGCAGTCGAGAGGTATTGATCATCACGACGCTCAAGGTCAGCACGCCATGCTGATCTGGCTTCATCATGACCAAACCGGTCAAAGAGTTCCTCAAATTTCGGATGCGTTCGCTCAATGTAAAACAGGCGGTTAACCTGATCATACATCAACGGCTCTTTTGAGGGCAAAATCCCATCGACCTTTAGTTGATCAATGTCACTTGGCCTCAAATACAGCGCGTACGCGCGCCCAGGAATTGCGTCATATTGTCCACGCGGCATCGTATTAATTTCATTCCTTTGAGGAATTTGAATTACAGGTTCTGGCAACATGCTGCCACCTCTATTAGCATTATTAACAGCGAAAGACCCCGAGCGCAAATAGTCTGCGTCATCAAAAGACGCACGTAAAGAACTTTCTTTTGATGACATTATTTGCTTTGAGTTGTTTTGCTCGTTTTGATTGTTTTTAGCCTTCTGCCCAGTCGAAAATCTGATGACATGGGGTTGATCCGGGCGCCTTGAAATTGCCGGCCCAGCGCCGGTTGTCGACTGCGACGCCCGAGCTTGAGCCGACGTCGCCTGCTGAGGACGACGAACAAGAGCAGCATCATTTGTGCCGACCTCTACCGGTGTTAGCCTTTTATGTCGCTCAAGGTCAGTGACGATTTTCGCCCGTCTTGTCGCCGGAATAGTCGAGATATTTGCCTGATCTTCAACACGGTGATAACCGGCATTGCGCGCAGCAGTCATAATCTGCATATCATCGAGGTGCATTTTCATCAGACGATAGAGCGCCTCGACAGCGAGATCTTTTGCTTTTAGACGTTTTCCATACTGGTTGACCGTTTCCGCAAGGGCAGGGAGGCCCGCGGCATCGACCAGCTTGACCGCATCCTCAAAAGCAATATTCGAGGATACATCGAGGACCCGGGTCCGCGCTGAAATGTCTCCGGCTTTCACCTGCGAGAATAAATTTTGCCATGACTCGAAGCCCCGACCTTTTAAAAGATTGTTCATGCGAGCAACAAAATTAGTTACCGGATCAATCGCCGGGGAACCCTGAGCACCTGTCACCCATTTAGCAAAAGCTTCGGCTGCCTTTTCCTCCGTCGGAAATGCAGAAGCGATGACGGTCTGTTCGTTTTTGCTCAGCAAAGCAGCAATTGAATGATACAGCTCGTGAGCTGCGGTCACCTTGGGGTTTCCACGAGACATGTCGGTCGACACGGTCATCGAATGTGTATCAGAAAAATACAATCCCAGAACCGGTTGACGATCGCTTTCACCGTCAACCCGACCGTCGGCAAAGAGCCTGTCAACGAAATGGGTTTCAATGCCGGGGTGAACCTGCTCAACCAGTTCGGCAATATCGTCTTTCAGCCGACCAAGGTCATGCTCAAATGTTGCATCAAGCTGCGAGAGATAAATCCCGGCATAATCGGCAATTTGATCACCGAGTTCCGGTGCCCACCGGCCATATAAAGATCCTCCCGGGCCAAGCGCATTAAGAAAATCTGTCGTGCTGGCATAAAGCCAGGTGCCATTTGGGGCCGGATAAAGCATATAGCCGAAATTGAGCGCCAGGATATCTTCATTATAGCGGTTTACCCGACCGTCAAGAGGTCGATTTAAGAGCCCATTCTCACGAATAAAGCGCTTTCGGTCATCTGATGTCATTCCGTTTGCATTGAGGTGACCGGTCAGATTATCGAGAAGACTTTTAACATCCTGGCGTGTCTCTGGCGTCGCCTGAACGGTGAATGACGCTGACCGGTTCGGGATGAACGAAGGTGATGCTGCCGGGTGTGCGTTGCCTGGGCGTATTGTTAAATTCGGAGCGCCCCCTGATACAGGTGTCTGTACATTGGTGGTTTGTGTCATCTGCGCTGCAGAAACCGCGCTAGCAGGATACAGGGCCTGGCCATCAAAAAAGACCTGCCTCTCAAACCCGTTGGCATCAAGCATCAAAACAGAATCATGGCCAAGCCGCTTGAATTCCGAGAACAGCGATCGTTGTAAATCTTTCGGATCACCGGCAATGCCGCTTTCAGCCATCTTCGAGAGCCACCAGCTTTCAAGGTTGCCATCAAGCAGAATGGCCTTCAATTCCTCAACGCTGGTAAAACCGTATTGTGGCGAGAGCCGCTCATAGATCTCTTTAAGTTTTGTTGACCAGCTATAGGTACCGAGATCCTGTGCGGTCAGTTTTGCCGTCGACCCCGTATTTCGCAGATAAACGGGCACGCTAGATCCTGTAACCATAGCGGCCGCTGTTTCATCGCGATAAACGCTGTACCCGTCAAGGAGCGGTGTGCCGGCGATTTGGCCTGTGACGTGAGAGCCAGGCACATAGAACGTCCGCGAAGTATCGAAACTTCTGCGTTTCAGGACATCCTGTGCCACAGGATCGTAAGGTACATCGGTGCGGGTCGCAGCTTGTGACGTCGCAGACCATTCATCGCCTTGTTGTTTGAGAATAATGAGGTCTGCGCCAGCATTGCGCATCAAGTCTGAGGCGCGGCCAACAACCGTCTCGTTAAGGCTTGTTGTTACGCGAAGACGTTCCTGATCATCGCGAGTGGTACTCAAGCGAGATTGTGCAGGTTGGAAATGCCGTGCTACGAGGCGGGCATCACCATCAAGGAGAAAATATTCGCCTTTGTGTGCAATCAGGATCACAGCTGCCGGATTTTCGCGTTTTGCCTGATCGCGAACATTGATGATAACATCTATCGGGATTTCGTTTTGAAGCTCACTGTCTGCTTCAAGGCGAGCAGAAGCCGGCGTTTCGCGAGCCATTGCTTTCTCACGATTTTGCCCTGCTGCGGCCTGGGCAATTTCAGGTTCCGTCTTTATATCTGTTTGCGGGTCAAAATTGCGTAATGAAACCTGCCCATCGGAATCAAAATCGGCCACAGTGACTTTCAAGCCGCGTAAGCTCATTTGATTTGCCTGATAGGCAATCTCGTTTGCCTCAATCCGAATTGATTTGAGATCCCCGACCGCTTCAAACTTGCTGGTTAAAAGAGGGTCCTGTCGCGCGATATTTTCAACATCATCGCCAAATGTCCGATAGCTATCGCCATCGCGCACAAACACAATTCGTCCCTGATGTTTAATTTTCAGTTCTGTGTGAACATCAGCGACACCTGCGGCGCGGCTTACCTGGTCGACATCCTGAGTTTCTGCCGCCGCCGCCACGCGGGTCTGTCGCCATCCTGATCGCGCCAGGCCCTGCGCCAGCATTAATCTGCGATCCTTAGACGCGATTGCAGCAGTAAGTTCAGGAATGTCCTCATCGGTAAACCAGGTGATATCACGAGAATCGAGGCGTTTGGCAAGAAGCTCTATATCATCACAAAGGTCGCGAGCTGTTTTACCTGAAATGATGTAGCGATCACCATCCTGCAATGCTGGAACTTCACGATTTCGAGCTGCAACCAGAAGATCTTCATAGCGATCCGATAGCGGCTTGTCTGACCAGAAAGCCTGTGTCTGCTGTCGCCTGGCTTTTGCGCGTTCTTCAAGCTTCGTAGCGTTAGCCGCATCTGCAGCCGTAAGTGTCTCGGTCTTTTTCTGATCCCCTGTATAATTTTCAAAAATGATCTGACCCTGATCGTCCAGCCGCGCAACCACAACGTCAAATTTTTCGGCCAGTTTGGGGGCCAACGTCTCCACAACATCGGAACTCATGGCGATTTCCGCCATGTCCGCAATCTCGATGAGCCCCAAATCAGGGTCAATATCATGGGCACGACGCGCATCGCGATCAAAAATGCGAAGCTGATCGCCTTCGACAAAAATGATCAAGGATTGTTGGCCCGCCAGCGCGCGCACTTCTTCAGCTTGCAGGAAAATCGAAGCAGATTTGGCATTTTCCATTGCCTGATCACGACCATCTGGTCCAGTCAACATCAGCCTTGGGGCTTCAAGTGCGGCAGCTTTACTTGCCGCCGCAAGAGCGGGCCCGACAAAAACATCTGATGACCGACGATGCAGGCTTTTGCGCGTGATCGCATCCCAGGCAACCCGGACATCTGTGGCATCAGCAAGCCGGGTAACGGTTTGCCCATCACGGGAAAACTGAACCCAGTCAAGGGACTGGTTGCGAGCCTGATGATCAATGAAATCTATAAGCGTTCCGACATCGCCGCCCGGAAGCTGACTTAAAAGGCTTTGGTCAATGCCGGGGATAAGGCGAAGCTGTTCTACGAACTCCTGACTTTTTTCGTTACTTGTGGTGAGATCCACCCCGGCCCCGCGGCGCAGATAAACTGGAACTGCTTCTGCGAATTTCCCGGCCTCCGCATCTGTTCTGCGCGTGTAAAGCTCGGGCTGATCATCTTTCCACGCCCTGTCAAGCTCGGGGAATTCCTTGTTGGGGACAGGCAACCAGTGAATATTATTGGGATCGAACCCCTGTTCCTGAAGAACAGCGATGTCAAAATCTTCGAGAGCGGACGCCTTCCATGTGCGCAACCGCTCTATCTCCGCTTCCCCTCGGTCAGCTTCCCATTGTTTGTGCCGTTGCTCTGCTTCTCTACGTTCGGCGAGTGCTATCTCGATCGAGGCAGATAATTGGTCCCAGGCCGGTTCAAGATGTTTGACATTAAAAACCGACAACTCGGTTTTGTCATATTCGAAAGGGGACCACAGTTTCGCTGAATCATATCCGCCCTCGGCGAGCCAGGCCATGAGCGCGTCTTTTAAGTCGCCATCATATTGCCCTGCCGAAGTATAATCCTGAGCCCGTACGGCATTTTCAAAGGCTTGATAGTCGAATTTGTCCAGTTCGCGTTCAACCATGTTTTCGCGAACGTCGTCAGCGGTCTCGCCCTTTGCTACCCGACGATCAAATTCTTCATATTCGTCAACACGCTCGTATAGCGTTGTTGATAAACCTAAACGCAAATCGTCCTGGTTTTGATCAAAAAATTCGCGCGAGATGGTCTGGATTTCAGGCGACCAGGGATCTGCCGTGAGATCTGCTATTTTTCCCGGGATCACACGCACCGGGATTGCATCTTCAAAGCCGGCATCAAGGGCAGAGTCCCGGTCCTCATGCAAATAGAAGACACCGCTTGCTGAAGCACTCTCGGTGGCCATGTCAAGGTCTGGAGACGTGGCATCTTCAACCGAGACCCAGAGAACTTCGGAATTCTGGAATGCCTCACCAACGCCTGCTGCTAAATTTGCAGAGATCCAGGCGTCGCGGTCTGTAGAGCGCGCTCCATCATAAGCAGTCTCGATCACGGACGTGACAAGATTGCGATTTTCTGCTGACATCTGGTCAGGGGACGTCAGATTGTCAAAGTCATATTCCCTGGCCATTGCCTGTGCCGCATGAGCCGCACCGGCACCGCTATACATAAAGCGTTTGCCTGGTAACAATGCCTGCCCGCTGGCGCGATGCAGAACAACAAACCTGACATTATCGAGATCATAAGAACCAGGCCGAAGGCCAGGCCGCGGGAATGGCACGACAGCAAGGCCTGGTGCGCTCTCGCTGATAAAACCCGGATAGGCGACAGGCCCGGCCGGTGAAAGGAGCGGGACATCAGCTTCTATCCAACCTTGTGGCGTTTCCCCGCGTCGCGAGGCCCAAAGGTCATATTGCTGGTGACGGGGGAACGCCTTTACATCTTCTTCGCTAAATAACGTCAGGCCATTACTGGCTCCGGTCGAAAAATAGACCTGGTGGAATTTATGAACGTGCCGGCCAGGCACATGATTAAGATGAAACCTTTGCAACAGGTCCTTTACCGAAACGTCCTCGGGAACATCAAGAATACGATGTATCCGCGAGCCGTCACTTTGTTTACCGGGCGCTCCGGCATGGCGTACAGGCTCAAACCCCGAAGGGGTTTCGATAAGCGAGACGGGTCGTCCAAGTGAAAACATTGCCTTTGCGAAGGGCGCAGGGGCTGCTGAACCGGTTTCCCAGGGCATTACAAACCCACCGGTTTTGTTGGGCCTGGGCGCCGTCTGCTTTCCGGCTGTCGGTAAAGGTTTGCGAACCGGTTTCATCTCGGGGAGACGGACCCCGGTAATTTTGCGGACTTCTTCCAGGCCCTGACGTGCAATCAAGGAAATATTCTTTTGATCGAGCAACACAAGCAAGTCTGATAGTTGCTCGGGTTTAACAGTTGCAACCATGCTCGAACCAACTGAAACGAAATCCCCGGCAAGATTTCGAATATCGCGATCAAGCCAGTATTTACCGCCGTTGCTGCGGCCACGAGAGGCGCGCACTTCAAAAACCGGTTTCTTGTTCTGGTCTTTAATTCGCGTGATCACCAGATTATTGTCTGTGGCAAAAACCGGGATATCTGCATCAAGTATGGTTGCCACCTGATGCTTGTCCTTGATTGCAATCGGAGATGTTTCCAACGTGTTTTGTAAATTTGTTCCGCGCGTTAACAGCAAACCAGGTTGAATTTCCCCCTGGCTGTCGCGAAAATAAATCGCTTCCGCGTCAGAAAAACGATCTGCTGCGGCCAGAATATTACCAGTCGCAATGAGACGGGTTTCGCGCTCATTGCTTGCCAGCTGATCAAAAGCCTTATGAACCGGCATTGTTTTTAGCGAACCGTCAACCATGACGGTCGCCTCATCAGCTTTAGCAAGGTGATAAAGGCTTTTGTCCTGTTTTTCGCCGGGCAGGGCGAGTTCGTTAAGCCGCAAATCAATGGTTTTTGCACCATCCGCCAGATATATTTTGACAGCCCAGGCGGCAGGTGAAAGCGGATTGTTGGCAGATCCCCGTTTTTTAAGCCCTGCCACCACACCGTAGATTAGTTTCTGGTCAGGTGTTTTCAAAGCGACGGTGCGCCCGATTGGAAAATTATTAACCATCGTCTCGAAACGTTTGCGATCTCCGTCAAGTCGCGCAGCGACTTGGTTCCGGTTGCGATCGCTCGCATTTTTAACGGCCGCTGCCCGGTATTTTGCAAACCGTTCCAGCATTGCTTCGCGCAAGGCTCTCGCATGGTCACGGCCTTGCGCCTGCAATTCGCCAAAAGAACCGTTTTCTTCCAGGCCGAACCCCTGGTTTAAAGTCGCCTGAATGCGCGCCCAGGGATAGGGGCGATCAAGATTGGCAACATCCATCTCGTTGACGAAAATTGCCCCACCAAATGGAGACGTCGATTTCACGGAAGGATCAAGCTTCGCCTTGGCCAAAAGCCTGGCATCCAGGTCAAGAACTTGCGCTTCCTCGCGTAAAAGCCCAAACGCCTCAGCCCGTTGGTATTCCGCCCGATATTCGCGCTCAATCTCATTGTAAATTCGGCGCTGGTCATTGACGGGCAACATGATCAACCGACCAGTAATCTTGCGTGCAGCACCATCGGTTTGCAAACCGCGGCCTGATGAGGTTGCCTTAAGAGGCAAGCCAAATCGATAATGGATTTGCGGATTATTCTCCATAACAGTGGCCGCAGCACGATCACCAATGTCATTAAGCAGGTTAATGCCGCCGGACTTCAAAAGACCGGTTTTGCGTGCTGTCGTATTGGCATTAAGGCTCTGTAGTTTGGCTTCCAGAACCGCTGCCGGGCGTTCCGCAGCCGGCACATTTGGCACATAATGGATATAACGTGGATTAACCACCTGGCCTTCGCGGTTTACCCTTCCTTTGAGCTGCACATGGGTATTAATTTCTCGATGCGCCTGCCAGGTCATGTCAACGCGGGGTCGCTGATCAGCGACTTTTTCGCTTGCATGTAATGAAATCCCGGACGCAGCACTTTCGTTGGCAAGCACAACATCGATGCTACCATCATTGAAGCCGGCCTCGGTTTGAACAGCCGCGGCCTTGCTTCGATCCTGGGCTGAGCGCCGATAGTAGCGGGGAGGGGCCTCGCTATAATCTATGCCGTCCGCGCGACCCGTGAATTCGCCAAAACTGTATCCTGCTTTCTCCAGGCGAGCTTTCACATAATCGATAGGACTGACCGGCATATTCGACCAGTCCGCCTGATCGATTTTTTTTAGAATTTCGATGTATTTTGCCTGGAGGCGCGGCCCGAGTTCAGCATCAGTCAATTGTCGTTTTTCGCGCTCCCCATAGGGAGAGCCAATCGAAATGTCACGCGATCTTTCTATGTATCGGCGAACCAGATCTCCGAAATTGGCATCAATGACATCGCCCGGTTGCAATTCATGGCTCAGGCTGTAATCAGCCAGGAATGAGCCCATGGTATTCGCAAGCGTAATAAACGGTTTTTCGCCGTTTTTTAGGACATCGATCGCGTCTTTTGCGACCGTTTCGGCCGACATGGCCAAAAGAGCCTGATCGGCGAGATTATGCAAAATCGACGAGAAATTGATCGAATTAACGCCGACTTCGCCGACAGCCGCATCAGCGACAACAGCCTGACCGTTCGCAATAAGCTTCTTGCCAAGGGGGCCTTTAATCAAATCGTTCTTTTGCTGATCAAATTCAGCGATTGAAGCGATGATATCAGCGAGCTGATCAAATCGCTTCTCGTCAATCGTAACGGGCTGGAAATCGTAGGAAATTCCTTCCATTGATTTTTCAAGCCGGAGATATTGCCCACTTTCTGCAAGCATTGTCGCGACCATCTGTTGCATGGGTAACCCATGACGACTGATAATTTCACCGATCTGCGACGGGTCTTGCACAGCAAGTCGCAAGTCGGTTCGGCCAAACAGATCCATCAACCCCGGGCGCTTCGCATAGGTCCCGGAACTATCCGTCAGACCTTTCGCGTCATACATGAGCGAACGGGCAAGCTCTGCCCGGTTTTCCTGCGCTGCAGGATCGCGGTAGAGATCTTCGCTGCCCCCGACATTATGAACCTCATCGCGAACCAAATATGCGCGCGGCGCAAGCGATCGCAGCACTTGGCGTCGTAATGTGTCTTTGCCATTGACAGTCGATGTCTGCGACCAGGTCGTAAAAACCATGTCGTAATCATCACCGAGGTGACCTTGGTCTCTTATTTTGGTCAATTCAGCGTCATGCCTGGCTTTGGTATCGGTTCGAAGTGTTTCGCCGTTTGGTAAAGGCAAGGCTTTTGACCCTGTAAGACCATCATTGGTAACAAGCGGTCGCAGATGCCCGTAACCAATGTCGGCAAGGTCTCGCATCATCGCAGGATAGAGATTTGGTCGTTCGGTGAAAAACACCGGCGTCATTTTATGGCGCGATGCATAAACCAGCATCGCGGCCGCAACGCGGCCTTTGCCCATGCCCATCACGTTCCCATTTATGAAACTGCCACCACTTTCATGCTGGGAAATGGCAAAGCCAACGGCATCAATCTGTTGCGCTGACAGCGCTTTATAAAGTTCACCCCGGGTTTTGTATCCCAGCTTCTCCTGGACAAAATCATCAATATTTCCATGTTTGTCCTTGAAGGTTTCATGTGCCTTCAAAAAGGCCGCGGACAGGTTCGCGGGCATCAGCGCTTTTTGTTGCTTCCCCCCCGACAAGGGAACATAGGCGACCAGGCTCTCGGCCTCACTCATGGTGCGATCTCCTGAAAAATCTGATCTGGATCCAGAGCGATCTGATGGTCCGGTATTTCCAGTCGAGGGGGAACGGGGAGGGACCAGGTCACCGGCAGCAGAAATGCCAGAAAGTCGGGATGCTGAGTTATTTCCTCTGGCATCGTATCGATCTGCAGCAAGTGACAAATCTCCCGCACCGTCCCGGGCCACAGCTTGTCGATCGCCGCGAGCTTGTCCTTGATCGCTTCGAGATAGATCTCGACCGTCAAACTCCCGCTGATCTGCGGCAACACCACTGTCATCAGAACCGGGTGTTCGACGGGAATGAAGCTGGCCATCGGTCGAAAAGGCAGATGCTGCATCCAGGTGGTTTGCCATGACATGATCTGCAAGCTCCTTTAATTCACCAAAATTCGAGATCTGTTTTAAGTCTGCAAAAGCAGGATGTGTGAGGGATGATTTACCACGACCGTTAATCACGATGAGATCAACCGGCCAGCCTGCCCCCTGTTGCCGGTAGAGGTCGCCGACCAAGGTCGTGTGAGAGGTGACATTGTATTTGCCATACAGCGCGAAATAAAAATTCCGCAACGATCGCGCCAAATACGGGTTTCTCTCCGACATGCGATAAGGAGAGGGTGCGGGCATCAACAACACGGCATTTCCGTCTTCAGGCAATCGCGCAAGCGCGTTCCAAACAATCAACTGGTCAAGCTGACGTGTTTCAACTGCGTTTTGCCTTGTCGTTTGTTGCGCCCCGTCTTCGGTCAGAAACAACGGCTTCTGTCTTGATTTATCCGAACCGAAAGGAGGGTTTGCAATCAGATGACGATATGCTGGTGGCCGAAAAGCCACCCCGTCTTCTGTGGTTACCTGATTTGCCCACAGGTGCTTTGCGCGTACAGGATCAAATTCGTTAGCGATCCTGTTCTCAGGTGGCGTGGCGAGCAGCAGCGCACCATGGCCAGCCGCGGGATCATAGACAGAATCACCAGGCGCTGCGCCGAGGAATGCGTTAGCCATATAGGCAAGTGCAAGCGGCGTTGAATACGCCTGCAGCTCGCTGGATTTTGATGTTCGTTTCGTGAGAGATGGTAACTGAGCTTGCAGATTTTGCAGAGTTTCCATGCGTTCCGACATCGAGCTTTCGGGTTTGAACGCTGTGATTGCCTTCCTTGCGACACGCAACAAGGCCACTTCTGCAAGTTCCTCGATTTTTTTAGCATCAAGGTCCGATGCCTTGAGAGGGGCTTGCAGCACATCGGAGCAAAATGCGCGAAGCTCTGCTGCAGTTCGAAACTCTTTGCCTGTTTCCAGGGCATTTTCGAGATGCTCGAGAAGGGCTTTTTCCTTATCGTCAGAAATCTCGGCTGTTTTAAAGGCAATGCCCCCAAAGGAAACATCATCTTTTTGTTTCGCTGGTTTTCGTTCGCGGGCCAGTTCCGCTTGAGAGTTTTCAAGATGTTTTTCGACAAGGTCAACGGCTTGACGCTTGATGTCGGTCAGCTCGGGTCGTTTAATCCAGTCAGATTGCTCTGAGCGCACAACAGACCAATTTGTCAGTTTTTCCAATTCCATGACGCAGTTGCGCGCATCTTCTTCGCGCGAGAAGCGACCATGATGAGCCGCAAGACTAAAGCCGGTTGGCAAATGGGAGATATACCAACCTGGACGACCGCCACGGTCCTTCGAGATTGCGAAATGACCATAAACCACGGGATCGATCAGTTTCCCACCAATGCCAACAAAGATGTCATTCGACTTGCCACTTGCGGCAAAATATACGTCTTTGCGTCGAGAAAACTGGTCTGTGCCGGCTACCTCGTTTAACGGTTTTGTCGGGTCCCTTAGATCGATCAAGGACAAGCCCTGACTGTGACGTTCTGCGAATATAACCGCTTCGGCCCAATTGCCTGTAACTGCAATTTCGTCACCGGCATAAAGGACCTTGTAGTTGGGGTCATTCTGCACGTGCGAAATGGAATAGCCCAAACCGGCCTTATCCTGGGCACACAGGGGTTCTTCTGCAAGCAACTGTTGATGCGCGATGTGAAGCGCTCTTTCACTTACTTCCTCGCTAATTTGATCTGCATAATCTCGATCAAAGGCCTTTTCGTCGAGATCACCCAGCGAGATATGTCGCTTGCGATAATCCGCCATAACCAGCTGCCTTGCGGCATTGGAGATTGCTTCTTCCGTCACATCCATTTGATTGTGAACGAGATGCCGCACGGCCTCTTCGCGGTGATTGCGCGCATGATCTTCAATTGTTTCTTCTGTGAGCGCATATTCCGAGCCATGCTGGCTGAGATATTCAGCCCTGACTTTCCTTGTGAGTAATCGCTCGAATATCCCGACACGCTCAGACAGTCTTTTGGCGTCAGGAGAGAAATCCGACGGTAGCGAAAGGTCATCTTCCGTTCCAAACTCAGGCACCAGGTCCCGAACTTTAAAACGAGGTTTTATAAAATCGTCGTAAGAAGCCGGGATTTCCCCAAAGTTTTGACGATAGTTCTCGGTGGCTGTTTGATACTGTTCTGCATAGGAAAACAGATCCTGCGCCCGTTTTCTTGTAGAGGGATGTAACAGTTCTTCCGTTGCAAGGAACCGATCGATCACCATGGCATCGTGCTGATGCTTGTCGTCAAAAAGCTCCGTAAAATCAATTGTACTGCGTGCTGGATGTCGTTCAATCAGGCCTAAAGTCTCGGCGGCATGATAGGTGTTATTTGCGGCATTAAGGAGATCGCCCACAGATCGCTGACGTGCTGCTTCGCCGAGCACATCATTGCCCTGAGCGTCGAATTCATCGTTGTATGGCACAGGCTTTCTGGTCAGGAATGAGCTGTCACCCGCACCAAGATCAGCAAGTCGGTGCGACAGGCTGCGATAATCCCGACCGATCGAATATTGAGCCTTTTCGAGTAACAGGTCAGGTTGGTTATCGATAGAAACCCGCTCACGTTTTTGAGCAATGTCACGGGCATGTTGTGTCAAGAATTGTGAGGTTACCCATCTTGAAAGAACTTGATCTGAAAGCCCGTTCCCATGTTCAACAATCGCGGGGATACCTCGCAACGCCATGTTCAGATAGGCCATGTGAACGGCCCGAATATCGATGTCTTTCAGGTAGACGCGGAGGTCTTTTGCGGGATCAAGGTGTCGCTCGTGAAATATCTCTGCAATTGCGACCGCCATGGTGCCTGAGCCACAAGTTGGGTCACCAACCGTCACAAATCCTTTACCGTTACTGATTTTTTTAATGTTATCGGGTGAAAGGTCCCCAATGGTTATCTCGGCGTTGAGACGCGCGACTTCGTAAGGTGTGAAATACTGACCAAGGTTCTTGCTGCTTGCGATCTCGGAATGAACCTGAGCAAGAACATCACTGTCAAGTCGCTGTGATGCCATGGTTAAAATTGCCAGGATTTCAGGATATACCGTTCTGACAGCATCGAGTGAACCCGACCGACGGTAGCGATCGACAATTTCCAGATAGGCGTCTTCGTTTTCCAACCAAGGTTCTGAATCCTTCGGAAATGTGTTTCCGCGAAAGGCGCGGGCGGACATTTCTAGAAAGTCGCTCCATTTTCTCTCGATTGACAAAGATGGATCAGCGCTGTCGAGCAAGCTGATAATTTTCTTCGCCGGATCGCGTATATCTGAAATCTTGAAGGCGACTGGCCCTGCAATAGATGCTTCTGCTTTTCTTGCCGAGCGCGGGCGCAACTGCGCTTTTTGTTCACGCACAGATCGTTCACTATCTAAGACGGTCATTTGGCTGTTTCGGGCAATTTCGCGCAGTTCTGCGAGCTTTTCGCGCAGTTTTTCATGATCGTCAAATTGCGACCAGTCCGCCTGAACTTCGAGAAGTTCAGCAAAACTCATTGCCTCGCGATCTGTTCGAAAATAAGGCTCAATTGGTAGACCGGATCCCAGATGGATGACTGCTGTGCCCGGTTGCTTTTCGCCTAGATGCCAGTCGGTTTTAACAAGTCCGAAGTTACCCCGGGCAAAACCGTTCACCAGTCGGTGCGACACATCGAGATGAGGCGACAGAATGAGCACACGTCGCGCCCAACCGTCGAGATTTTGGACCGGGTTCAGGTTACGGAAAATATCTTGTTGATCTGCCTCTCTATGACCGAGCAAGCCGTACTGACTGGCGATATCAGCAGCGTCAACCAGGGCATCCGAGAAGGTTTCCCCCTGACCAATTCCAAGGAAGGTCTCGTCTCCAAAGGGCCCCGGCGCGTAAACTTCGATGCCGGCATCACTAAGAACAGGATTGAAAACCAGTCGATAACCAAGTCCTGCGTCGTCTTCAATCATTCGCGCATTTTGATAATGCTTTATTTCTGCCAAAAACGCTTCGCCAAGAAACTCTTTTCTCTCAGTCGAGAGGTCTGCAAAGATGGTGTCATATTTCACACTGGTATCGCGCTGCATATCAGAAAGCAGCAACGATTTTTCATCTGGCGAATATTGGTCCCATCCAAAAACCGATTTCTCCGCAAGGTCTGTAAGAGCCTGAATTGTCGGGGTGTAATCTGGCAAGAACCGGTCAAGAAACTGTTCTTTGAGCGGTCCTTCTTCAAGCGATTCCTCCAGGCGTTCCATCAGCCAGCGACGATCATCTGAGGACAGATGCAGATCCTGTTCTTTGGCCTCATAAAAGGTCGGAAGCATGGTTTCAAAGAGCCCGAGCGAAAAGGCAATCGGGCCACTAAAACCCGATGCAGTAATTTCTTTGAGCTTAGGAGAAACCTTCTTTAAAGCGACCTTGTTTTTTACTGTTCGGCCAGTGCGCGACGCTTGCCGGATTTTTTGTCGCGCCAGGTCTGACGCAGCATTTACAGCAGGGCCAACCTCGTCGATTTTTGCAAAATCAATGGAGGCCCAGTCCATTTGTGGTTGTAGCAAATCCACAAAAGTTTGAGCTTCCTCCATTTTAAGCCAGAGAGGCCCCACGGGCAGCCCCGTGGGCAGATGAACTGTCTGGTAGGCAGCCCTTGCCGCCTGGTCAGGCATAATGACCCCGAACTCACCCTTACCTAAAGCTCGGACAGCGATATCCCGGGTCCCATCGGAAATAATTATCTGCCCTACACCCCATGCGTCTTGACGGGCAGATTTATTTAACGGAAAGCTTCGCGGAACAAAACCGAGCCGCGCATGCTGGCAAGCAACCTGGACGGCTTCCTGATAAGAGTCACGGGTGGCGACCAAGGACCCAATAATCGAATGATCGTCAGAGAGGTGAACAAAATGCCTCCCATCTGGATCACGCAGGATGAAATAAGGACGTTCACCATCATCTGTGATTGACCTTATTACTTCAGTCTGACCATACTCATCGCGCACTTCTTCTGAAGCCATTTCCGATACTTTATCGAAAAATAGCTCAAGCAGATTATCGTCATTGTCTTTATCAAAATCCCAGATTGGATCTTCGGGATCAGGGTCTTGAAGGGCTTCTTCAATCAAGCGGTCATCGAGGCGCTGATCAAGAGTCTCATTAACCAGATCGCGGTCATCGTCTGACAGACTATCTAAACTGTCAGGAGCGAAGCCTTTTTCAGCCAGCACCTCATTGACGATTTCAGAATACCATTCTTTTTCTTGTGCAAGATCATAGCGATCTTCAAAAGGGATCAAATAATCTTCGTGGTGCGTTGTTAATACCTCGGCTTTTGCCTGATCATAGAGATGTTGACCGTCCCAGCTGGAATGAATGCCTTCACGCACCATTTCTTCGAGTTCATAGACGAACTCTTCGTATTCCCCGTGACGACCGAATAACGGAACCGCATGCGGCTCCGTTGGAAATTCAGGCAGGGGCCGATCATCGCCCGCGAGGTTCGGACTTAGCCGATATTTAAATTCGGGATAATCTTCGAGAACATTGCCGGGGACAGGCAGTTTTCGACTTAGCGCTTGGGCAACGATCTCTTTATGTTGCTCTTCGAGCACCGGAAGAAACGAAGGATCGAACGAAGCCACCCGATCCATTGACTGGCGCAGAAGTTTTGATGCAATCTCATCAGCCAAACTAACACGCCCTCTATAAAAAACCTGGCCATCATGAAAGACGGCAATAGTCATAAATTGGGTGCGGTGCTCGGGATAAGCATCGAAGTTATAATATTTCCCAAAAACAAATAATGAATTGGGATATTTCGGATGCCGAATGAACTGAAGGGTTGAACCATTGGTCTTGCAAAGGTGCTTTACACCCTCAGCCACAAGCAATGATTTGGTTTGATCTTCCTGCGCAACGTTTGCAAGAGTGAAGCTGGCAAGAAATTCGTCCTTTGTTTTGGCCCAGTCCGGCTTCCCAACCGAAAACACAGCCTGGCCATTGTCAAGAATAGCATTCACCTCAGCTGTTTGAGGGGCATACCTCGCAATCATAGCCGGTTCAAAAATCAGGCGTGTGACCCACCAGTCATGAGGTTGATCAAAACCTGTTTTGTTAACCGGTGCTATTTCTGTAATCGCCTGGCGCATGGCATCAAAATATGCGTCTGCTGCCTGCTCATCGGTTGTATGCAACCCCCTTATGAGAGCCATCTGGTCGGTCGGCCTGACCGGCCACTCAAGCGCGTGAATGCGCTTCCCCAGGCCGTCTCGACGGTTCGCGGTGTAGGATAGAGCATCTATCCAGTCGCCTCGCCGAAAGGCCCTGACGGACCATCCAGGTTGCACGGCCTGTCGTGCTGATGACGACGTTGTATCGGATACTTTGAACTGTGGGAGCAATGCTTTGCCGGTCGGATCACGCCATATCGCCTCAACCGGAGTATCGGTGAGATTGGCATGATCGCTCAATACGTGTCTGGGGATATGAAAGCCTTCGAATGCAGCGTGTCGAACAATGCGCTCATGTAGCGTTCTGCCAGAAGCAGCACCGAGCATCGCTGCCCGATCTTCCTGCTTTTCCAACAAACGGGAGAGCTCGAATAGCTCTGTTTCTGTTTTGTTAGACGCCACATCCCCCGACAAATAAACGCCGCGGACCAGTTTGACCTGATGTTTCTGTGCTATTTTTTGGGTTTCAATTTCATCAGACGCCCAGCGCGAGCGATATTGCGAAAATTGCTCTCGATCTAATTCCCAAGGGCGTTCATCTGATAAAAACACTGTCATTTTACATCTCTTTTGATCACATAAGCGTTTTTCGGAAATGGCGAAAAACGAATGGCTTCAGCATGTAAAATGTTAGCATTTATGACGTGCCGCTAACAGAATTATTCTTTTGATGTCAAAATTTGCATTTGCACCAAATTTAAATTATTAGTCACAGCCGAAACTTTGACGTTGGGCCATATCGAATTCTGTCAAAAATTCCTGCTCATCTTCTAGAAAACTGTATTCAGGTAGATTACTGGATCGATTGCTCATGATGAGCGAGGTCAATCTAACGGAGATCTCAGCCTGCAAATGGTGATGTATAGAGAGGCTGCTTTCGGAAATGCGAAACCGCTCCATCATCTTTATTCGAACATGTCTGGCCGCTAAAATCAGATCGTCAAAACAAAACGGGTTTAACGCTTGAAGCGCGTGTATGGAGAAATTTTCGAACGCATACATCCAGGCATCTTGCAGCAAAAGATAACTTTCAAGTTCGGGAAACTTTTCAGGTGCCGTCAAATCCACACCAATGGCTTTTCTCCATAGCGCAACCCGGGCAAGGCTATAAACAACAGGATAGCCTTTCAAAGTCGCCCGAATTCGCGACAGTCCACGAGCAACCTCAAACATATCAATGTCTGTCAGTCGCATGCGATGCGGGTCGATTTTTCGACCACTATCTAGCAGTAATTCCGGAACCATCAGGACATGCCCAAAGCACGTTTATAAAGCTCAAGGAGCTGTTCTTGTTCGGCACGTACATGTTCCTCCAGTTTCCTTAACCGAATGATCTGGCGCAGGATTTTCACGTCATAGCCAAGGGCTTTGGCTTCGCCGTAAGCTTCCTTGATATCGGCCATCAGGTTGGCCTTTTCTTCTTCAAGTCTCTCAATACGCTCAACATAGGATGCCAGCTGGTCAGCTGCGATCCCACCGACATTTACAGGAGCAGTCATAATCGAACACTCCTTTTTGTCGGCCTGGGGTTACCACTTTGTACGGGAGAAGGTTTGGCAATTTTTGCAGCCACAGGAAGGAAGTGATCGCGTCCCCCAAGCTTCCGAAAACCCTTTACCATTCGCTCACCAAACTCGCCGGCGAAAGCACTGTGAAAAATTGTCTCGACACGCCGGCTGCCAAACAGCGACTTGATCTGCGCTGCGGCCGCATTGACCTTATGAAAGGAGCGGGACACTTGCTGGTTTGGCGCCCTCTCTTTTATGGTCGCCCAATTTGCAAAGGCAACAGCCGTGCGTTCTTCGTGTGTCATCACATGATCATCAGGAAAAGCAGACCTGAGAGCTGCACGTTCCTGGTGCGTAAGCACAGGTTCTATCGAGTGCCACATTTCATGATAGACCGTATCGACGGGATCAAACTTTTTTGAAAGCGAGACAGTCGACATATTGTAATAGGGCACATGCATCCCCGCGACTTCCATGCGATCCGCGCTGCTTGCGCCGCTATTGAGTAAAGCTGGTCCTTCCGCATAAAGCTCGCGCACCAAATGCAACTCAACCGTTGGATTGATGCGGGTCGCGATCGAGATGAGCTTGCGCCGTAAATCACCATCCTCGCGAGTACCGTCGAGTTCCATGACAGATTTTATCCCACCACCTGCTTTTAACTCCATCGCGGCGCGAAAAGCATGATCCGTGGCTGCGGAAAAATCCCGACTTGCCTTAATCCACCTTGACAGATTTTCTGAACCGCACCATGCGGAGAGATTTTCCAGAATTTTGCGCGAGCCCGGACTCAAAGTATCGAGCCGGGGTTTTCCTTCGATCTCCGACATCCATTTCTGGATTGTGACGCTCGGAACCTTACCCGCTGCAGCCGCAAGCATCTCTGATCGAGCCTCGGTCAAGACCTTCCAGGTGGCATCTTCGGCCTGATAAGCTGTCTGATAAGATTGTTGCAGGAAATCTGTTGTCATTGAAATTCGCCGTTGCAAAATGTCTTTTAATGACTATAGTGGCTTTGTTGTTGTTTGCAAAGACTTCTGGTCAGCCCAAGATCATGCTTAACGTCTACGATCAGGTTTTCCTTCCCCTGAAGTTTCAAACAGCAACTCCCGGCAAAAAGGGGCTGCATCAAAGGATGTGGCCCCTTTATTTTTGGGAGATATGTGAAAGGTGGCAGCGATTAGAAGGGAATTTCGGGATCAAAATCGTCATCAACCGGATCAACGCCTTCTTTCAAAGGTGAAATGCGGTCGCCCGAAACTGGAAAAGCCTCAATTTGTTCAGCAATAATATTGGTATAGAATTTACCGTCGCGTTGTTTTAGTTCCAAATGGCCTGAAACAACAAAATTTCGATCCCCTTTTTTGATATACGTTTCAACAGTTTCTGCCAGAACGCCGTAAAACGTAACCTGATTCCATTGTGGGTCTTCGATATATTCATCAGACCCGCGTTTCTTCCGGCGGCTTTTCGTCAGAAGACTCACTCTCGCCGTTTTACCTCCCTTTGGGGTAAACCGGATCTCCGGATCTGAACCGACGATTAAGCCTGCTATCATCACACTGGGATGGGCCATTTCAATATCCCCTCTTTTAAAAACATCTTTTGAGATTGATTGATTTATTCACCCTGTCAATGTAAATTTGTTATTAAAAGAAATTTTATAAGGAACGGGAAGTGAACACTGATCTGGCAGCCTTAAAATTAGGCGTTTCCGATTTCAAGCGAATAGGAGCTGGCCTGTCGGTCATTTCGCGCTGGAACGGAGCATCCGATATCACAGTCGCTCAGCATTGCTGTGACATGGCCAATCTCGCCAGCGCAGAATCAAAACCTTATGCCCTGATTCACGATGCTGAAGAGGCATTTATCGGTGACTGGATGACACCAATCAAAAAGCAATTGCGCATGATTGGTGCCATGCATCTGATTGAAGAAAAAATGATCTGGCCACTGCGGCAGAAAATCTCGGATGCCGCCGGTCTAAACTGGCCCTGGCCCCAGAATATCGGGAAGGAAATCCGTTATCTCGACGCGGTTCTTTCCGCAACAGAATTTCGTGACACTGTTCGCGTTGACATTTTTGATCGAAGTGATAACGATGCCAAACCCCTATGCGATTACATGCTTGCATGGAGTAGCACAAAAGCAGAAAGAGAATTTGCAAAAATGTGCTGGCAGCTGTTACCAGCCTTCCAGGGGCAAAAACGAGCATGCGCCTGATCATCCACATTTCACTTTGGCTTTGGTCAGGGATTTTGGGCCTTGCCTGGTGGGCAAGCCAATCTGCGCCTGTACCCGCCAAAACAATTTCGCCAATCACAATCATCGTAATGGCATTCCTGGCAATTTTGACTGGTGTAGTGAGTTGCTATGCGGAAAAAATCAGCCAAATCGGCCTTAGGAAGAAATCCGATGACAGCTAAGAGCTATCTATCGACAACGTTTGCAATCGCTATTGCCTTTTGGCCGCTTGGCGTGGCTGCAAAATATGAGATTGCAGTCATTGACGGGGATACTGTTATTGCTAACGGTATGAAAATAAGGTTGCTCGAAATTGATGCACCCGAGATTTTTCATCCCACTTGCAACGCTGAACGCAATCTTGGCAATCGGGCCAAGATTAAATTACAAGGCCTGCTTCACCAAAGACAAAACATACAATTCATTTTTGCCAAGGGTAAAGACCGATATAATCGCTTTTTAGCCCACATGATCATTGATGGTAAAGACGTAGGTATAGAGACTTGCACTTATCGGAAACCGAACTCGCACTTATCGCGCTTTTCGGATCTGATTATGTGATCTTATCGCCGCAGCGAAAATCACATTAGTTGCGAGTAAGATCAGATTATCTGCCAGCTGATTGCAATCATCGCTGTGAAATCACATTACGTGCCAACTAAAATATCCCCCTTTCCCCCTTGCACATACAATGCACAAGGGGGAAAGGCATGTGTTAGTAGGTTCGTTTCAGTTCGCTGTAGTTTCCGCCAACTTGCAAAGTGACGGTCACGTCATTTTCACCGCGATTACGCCAGAACCAGCCGTGATATCCGGTGAAACGTGCGGTGATCTCACCTTCGTCCTCGGGGATCGCCCGACCTTTTTCATAGCTGACGGATTGCCCGCCGGTTCCATCCCCGTGAAGGTCGAAATTTACGGCACCGCCCTCGACAACCCATTTGAACGGGGCAACCGCGCCTTCTTCCATGACGAGCTTGTATTCGGCACCCTGTCCTGGCGTCAGGGTAAAGCTGATGGTGTCTTTCCATCCATCGCCCGCTGTCTGTGCCTGTGCGCTGGAAATGAACAGACCGGCAAGGATTTCAAACAGGCTCGACTGGTCCTTGCCGGGCTGAAGATTCTGCAACTCGTATTGCATCTGGCGGTCGGCCTCGGCTTCTTCGGCAAGCTGGGTCTTGATTTCACCCATCTCGGTCAGGCCAAGAGCGCCACCAATCCGGGTCGGGTCGATCCCGTATTCAGCCGGAAGAATGACCGTCACCAGCACAACGACGGCAACAAGTGCCGCAACAATGGTCGAGCGGATCAACTGTGCGCTGCTTGGAAGCTCGTCAAGATTGGGTTTATTGGCATTATACATTGTTCAAACTCCGTTTTGTCAGGCAACAAAATAGCCGGTCATCTGATAGCCGATCAGCATGAAACCCGCTGACATCATCGCGACATTGGCCGTATAGGCATGACGCCAGAACCCTTCGGTCCTGCGCCAGAAACCCATGAAAATCAGGATCATTGCCAACGCAATCAACTGGCCCAGTTCGACCCCGATATTGAAGGCAATCAGATTGGGAAGAAGCCCATCGGGCGCGATGTCATATTCAAGGATTTTGGTCGCAAGACCCAGCCCGTGAAAGAACCCGAAAACCAGTGTGGCGATCTTTGTGTCGGGTTGAAAACCGAACCACCGCTGAAACGCACCAAGATTATCAAGTGCCTTGTAAACCACCGACAAACCGATGATCGCGTCAATCAGATAGGAACTGACATTCCAGTCAAAAAAGACGCCGAGCAACATTGTCGTCGAATGGCCGACGGCAAACAGGCTGACATAGATGGCGATATGCTTCATCCGGTAAAGGAAAAAGATCACACCAAACAGAAACAGAAGATGATCATATCCGGTCACCATGTGCTTGGCTCCCAGATAGACAAACGGGATCAGATTGATACCGCTGATTTCCATGATATAGCCCTTGTCACCTTCGGTGACGGCATGGGCCAGCGCATCCGTCGCTGCCAGAACCAGCAGCACGAACGCAAGACATACTGTCGCAAGACGCGGCGGGACAAAGTCCGCAACCCCGTGCGCAGCAGTTCGAAAACCGTGCATGATAAAACTTTCATCGTGAAGACTGTATCGAGTACTCGAATGGCTTCTCACACGATGGGAGGGCGAATATCCTGTCCGGGCGGGATGTCCCGTGCTGTCAGTTCCACCCGCGACCAGCCACAGCGATACAGTATGCGCGACATGATTTCGCGGTCTGCCAGAATGGCCGGGGGATGATCATGATCAACAAGATCATGGGATGTGCATCCGGCATTATCGCCACTATCGACAATATCGAGTTCATGGCTGTGACCGTGATCAAGGATTTCAAGCAACTGCGCGGGCGATGCTTCCGAAACAGGAAAACCCGATGGCAAATGATGATTCTGCTGTGCGATGAATGCCACAAGCATCCCCGCAACCACAACAAGCCGCATCATTCCCCGGTACATCAACCCTGTCACAGTTTTGTCCTGCCTCTCCAGAAATCTGTGGCGCGTTGGTCACTTGATTTACCCCCCTGGGGGGGATAGGTTCTTCTATATGACAGAATACGTTCCACACGCAACCCATCCTGACATCGTCAAGCGATTAAAGCGCGCCGACGGCCATTTGCATAGTGTCATTTCAATGATCGAAGAAGGCCGCCCGTGCGAGGATATCGCCCAGCAGATTCACGCCGTTGAAAAGGCCATCTCGCAAGCCAAACGCATCCTGATACAGGATCATATCGACCATTGCCTCGACACGGCCTTCGCCGATGCCCCCGCCGCCAGTCCCGCATCGCTCGACGGGTTCAAAAAGATTGCAAAATACCTGTGAGCCCCCACCTTTCCGAGGTTCCCCATGCTTTCCGTGCTTTCGGATCGTCGCTATCGCAATTTGTTCCTGGCCCAGATTTCATCGCTGCTCGGCACCGGGCTTGCAACGGTCGGCCTGTCGCTTCTGGCATTTGATCTTGCCGGATCGGATGCCGGGATGGTTCTTGGCACGGCCTTTGCCATTAAAATGATTGCCTATGTCGGGGTTTCCCCCTTTGCTGCGGCACTGGTCGCCCCGCTGCCGCGCCGCCCGGTTCTGATCGGGTTGGATCTTTTTCGTGTGCTGATCGCCGCCATGCTGCCGTTTGTCACCGAAATCTGGCAGATTTACGTGCTGATTTTTCTGTTGCAAAGTGCATCTGCCGCTTTTACCCCGACATTTCAGGCCACCATTCCGGAAATCCTGACCGACGAGGAACGTTATACCAAGGCGCTGTCCCTGTCCCGGCTGGCCTATGATCTTGAAAACCTGATCAGCCCGCTGATCGCGACATTGCTGCTGGCTGTGATGTCGTTTAATGCGCTTTTTGCTGGGACATCGGCCGGGTTTGCCCTGTCAGCCGCCCTTATCCTCGGCGTCAGCCTGCCTGCACCGGCCACGTCCCCCACCGACAGCTTTGCAAAACGTTTGTTGCGCGGGGTACGCATCTTTACCCGGACACCGCGCCTGCGCGGATTGATGGCGATCAATATGGCGGTCGCGGCCCTTGGTGCCCAGATACTGGTCAATACGATTATCGTTGTCCGTGACACGCTTGCGCTTGGCGACAGCGCGGTTGCCATCACCCTTGGGACGTTTGGTGCCGGTTCGATGCTGGCGGCTCTGATTCTGCCGGGTATTCTTGCTCGGACCCGAGAACGCACCGTAATGATTGCCGGTGCGCTACTGGGAACACTGGCCTTTGCCGGTCTGGCGTCATTTCTCCTGATGGGCGAACTGGTATGGCCGGTTCTTCTGATTGTCTGGTTCATTACCGGCTTTGGCTATTCCGCAACCCAGACACCTTCGGGACGCCTGTTGCGCAAATCCGCCCATGACCGGGATCGGCCATCGATTTTTGCCGCCCAGTTTGCCCTGTCTCATGCCTGCTGGCTTGTGACCTATCCGCTGGCTGGCTGGTTTGTTTCGCAATACGGATTTCAGGCGGGTCTGGTGCTTTTTGGCGCAATCGCCCTGCTCGCGACACTGGCCGGAACCCTGTTCTGGCCTGCGAGCGACAGCGACGAAATCGAACACAGCCATGATGATCTCCCTGCAGACCATCCGCATTTGCAAGGTGCGCGCAGCCATCGCCATCCTTATGTAATCGATGAAATCCATTCCCGATGGCCTTAAACAGACAGGCCGACAGCAGAGTTGATTATCTACGCTGCAGTTTTTCTGTTCTGGTGCTACGATCCGCAATACCTCGACAAGAGGCAGTTTGATAACAACTTCAGGAAAGTGCTGAAAATTGGAGAACCTGAAGCCGCAACAATTGTCCCCAACCTTTTCCGAAGCATTGAAAGTCTGGGCGCGCATAGGCCTTTTGTCTTTCGGGGGACCTGCCGCGCAAATATCGCTCATGCATCGCGAGGTCGTTGATGAGCGTGGCTGGCTGACAGAAAAACAGTATCTCGATGCGCTGGGTTTCTGCATGTTGCTTCCCGGTCCCGAAGCCATGCAGCTTGCTACCTACGCAGGCTGGAAACTGCATGGAACAATTGGCGGCTTGGCAGCAGGGCTTCTATTTATCATTCCGGGCACCCTTGTCATTCTTGCTCTTTCCATTGTTTATGCGCTGTTTGGCAACCAGCCGGTTACAACCGCACTGTT
>TARA_R110001583_G_scaffold77623_1_pt1 | contig 30666 bp, 24 predicted proteins | sample TARA_R110001583 | Tara Oceans TARA_R110001583 (sample SAMEA4398432) | marine metagenome | biome: Polar Biome; feature: [MES] marine water layer (ENVO:01000295) within the mesopelagic zone...; material: water (ENVO:00002006), including particulate matter (ENVO:01000060) such as...... | reverse complement strand
TGGTTTTGAATTAACTACAAATTATAATCCATTTAAATGGTGGCGCATATCTAATAATTTTAACTTTTTTAAATTTGTTACAAATGGAAGTTTTGATGGTGTAAGTTACGATTCAAATGATATTAGTTGGTTTAACCGATTAAACTCCAGAATTTCATTACCAGGTAAAATAGATTGGCAAACTATAGCAATGTACCGCGGCCCCCAAGAAAGAGCTTTATCTAAAAGAGAAGGTATACTAAGCGTAAATTTAGCTTTCAGCAGAGATATTTTAAAAGAAAAAGGAACACTATCATTAAACGTAAATGATTTGTTAAACTCTAGAAAACGAAAATCAACGGATTATACTCAAACAACTACTACTATTGGTGAATTTCAATGGAGAGAGCGTCAAATATTATTAAACTTTACGTACCGTTTCAATCAGAAAAAGAAACGAGAACGAAGAGAATATAATGGTGGTGGTGAAGAAGAAATGTTTAAAGCATAACAAAACAAAAAGGGACAATTATTAAATTGTCCCTTTTTGTTTTATATATTTTTGTTAAAGCTTATTCTTTAGAAGCTTCAACTTTGCCTTCTTTTCTAAACTTCCAAGCTTCTCTAAAATACCCAACTAACCAATAAGGAATTATAAAGGTGATTAAAAAAATCATTAGCCAAAATCCCATTGTGAAAATTGTTAAAAATACTAGAAATCCTGAAAATTGCGATAAATCCATAAATCTTGAAGGTTGTTTAAACTTTTTACAAAAATAATATTTATTTTTAAATTACCACACTTCTTTTAATTTATTTTTAAATGATATTTCTCATTAGTAATTTCAAAAAAAAATGCAATACTTCTAGCTATAACTAGTCGTCCTAAATTATATGTTTTTGAAACAAAAAAAGGCTGTCTAAAAAATGAAATTTTCGTCAACCTGCACCTGCCTACCGACAGGTAAGCTTGATTCAGGTTCTCATTGTGATTGATTATCAGCATGATGAGATTCTGAAATAAATTCAGAATGACGGTTTTCAATATTTTTTAGACAGCTTCTTTAATTTATAAATTTTGTTTTCTATAACTTATTTAAATTCTGCGAAGAAATCATTCCCCTTATCATCTACCAATAAAAATGCTGGAAAATCTTCAATTCTAATCTTACGAACCGCTTCCATTCCTAGTTCTGGAAAGTCAATTACTTCAACAGATTTAATACTATTTTTTGCTAAAATTGCTGCTGGCCCTCCAATAGAACCAAGGTAAAAACCACCATTAGCTTTACAAGCATCTGTAACTTGTTGCGTGCGATTTCCTTTTGCTACCATTACCATACTTCCACCTGCTTTTTGGAAAGGATTAACATAAGGATCCATACGACCCGCTGTTGTTGGCCCAAAGCTACCAGAAGCCATTCCTTTTGGTGTTTTTGCTGGTCCGGCATAATATACTGGGTGATCTTTAAAGTACTGAGGCATTTCTTCACCATTCGCTAGCATTTCACTAATTCTTGCGTGCGCCATATCACGAGCAACAATTAATGTTCCTCTTAGGCTAAAACGTGTTTTTACTGGATATTTTGAAAGTTCTTCACGTATTTTATCCATTGGTTGATCCAAATCTAACTCAATAGCATTTGCTAAGTGTGGTGCTTCTTTTGGTAAAAATTGTTTTGGGTTTTTTTCTAATTCTTCAAGAAAAATACCTTCTTCAGTAATTTTACCTTTTACATTACGGTCTGCACTACAGCTAACTCCCAATCCTACAGGACAAGATGCAGCGTGACGTGGTAAACGAATTACACGTACATCGTGCACAAAGTATTTACCTCCAAATTGAGCTCCTACTCCACTTTCTTGACAAATTTTGGTGATTTTTTCTTCCCACTCAAGGTCACGGAAAGCTTGACCTCCATCATTCCCTTCTGTTGGTAAGTGATCTAAATAACCTGCAGATGCTTTCTTTACAGTTGCTAAGTTAGCTTCAGCAGAAGTTCCACCAACAACAAATGCTAAATGGTATGGAGGACAGGCAGAAGTCCCTAAATCCATAATGTGTTGCTTAACAAAATTGGTTAAGTTTTCTTCTGTTAACAATGACTTGGTCATTTGATATAGATAGGTTTTGTTAGCAGAACCTCCACCCTTTGTCATAAATAAGAATTCATATTTGTTACCTGTTGCAGCATAAATATCAATTTGAGCAGGAAGGTTGTTTCCCGAATTTTTCTCTTCTAACATTGTTTGAGGAACAATTTGAGAAAAACGAAGATTATCACTCTCATAGGTATTGTACACTCCTTTTGAAATGTATTCAGCATCTTCAACACCAGTATAAACATTTTCCCCTTTTTTACCTACGCAAATTGCAGTACCTGTATCTTGGCAAGTTGGTAATTCGCCAGATGCTGCTACCATTTGATTTAGCAACATGGTATACGCAACAAAACGGTCGTTATCTGTAGCTTCTGGATCTTTAAGAATAGTCTCTAATTTTTTCAAGTGAGAAGCACGTAGGTAGAATGACACATCATGGTATGCAGCTTGTGAAAGCAACTCAAGACCTTCAGGAGCTATTTTTAAAATTTTTCGTCCATCAAACTCCACAACAGAAACGTGGTCTTTAGTTAACAAACGATACTTTGTTGTGTCCTTTGTAATAGGAAACGGCTTTTGGTATTTAAATTCAGACATCTTATATAATTTTATTGTAATTCATTTTTAACTCTTACAAATATACAATTGAAGAAGAAAATAGTTGATAGAAAAAAGGTTTATTTATTCTTTTTTCTTTTCGAAAATATTAAGGTGAAAATATTTTTAGAATTTACTTTAAATAAGTTTTTTTCAACATAAATAAGCCAAACTTAATGAATGTATTCTCTCATTAAACATTTTATCAACTCAAAGACATATTAAATTAATGACTATATTTAAAGTGAAAATTAATCAAAAACTCTATTTAACCATTTGTTTGGTAAGAAAACCCTCATCTAAATAGATAAACGCAATATTATGAAATATAGAATAGAAAAAGATACCATGGGAAATGTTGAAGTTCCTGCTGACAAGTACTGGGGAGCCCAAACAGAACGTTCAAGAAATAACTTTAAAATTGGTCCCTCAGGATCTATGCCTTTAGAGGTTATTTATGGCTTTGCATATCTTAAAAAAGCTGCTGCACATGCAAATTTCGAATTAGGTGTGCTTCCAGAGAAAAAAAGAGATATTATTTCTGCTGTTTGTGATGAAATCTTAGAAGGAAAAATGGATGACCAATTTCCATTGGTTATCTGGCAAACTGGTTCTGGAACTCAAAGCAATATGAATGTAAATGAAGTAATTGCAAACAGAGCACATGAAATTGCTGGAAATGTAATTGGTGAAGAAGAAAAAACAATTCAGCCAAATGATGATGTAAACAAATCACAATCAAGTAACGACACCTATCCAACAGGAATGCATATAGCTTGTTACAAAATGATTATTGATACTACAATTCCCGGAATTGAAAGTTTACGTGATACGCTTCAAGCAAAATCTGAAGCGTTTAAAGACGTTGTAAAAATTGGTAGAACTCATTTAATGGATGCCACACCTTTAACACTTGGTCAAGAATTTTCTGGTTATGTATCACAATTAAACCACGGATTAAGAGCATTAAGAAATACCTTACCACATTTGGCAGAACTTGCTTTAGGTGGAACAGCAGTTGGAACTGGATTAAATACTCCAAAAGGTTATGATGTTTTAGTTGCTAAAAAAATTGCTGAATTTACAGGATTACCTTTTATTACTGCTGAAAATAAATTTGAAGCTTTGGCATCACATGATGCTATTGTAGAAAGTCATGGGGCTTTAAAACAACTTGCTGTTTCATTAAATAAAATTGGAAATGATATTAGAATGATGGCTTCTGGTCCTCGTTCAGGAATAGGTGAATTGATCATTCCAGCAAATGAACCAGGGAGTTCAATTATGCCAGGGAAAGTTAATCCAACTCAATCTGAAGCCTTAACTATGGTGTGTGCGCAGGTTATGGGTAATGATGTTACTATTACAGTTGCAGGAACGCAAGGACATTATGAATTAAATGTGTTTAAACCAGTAATGGCCGCTAACTTTTTACAATCTGCTCGTTTAATTGGTGACTCTTGTGGCAGTTTTAATGAAAATTGTGCCGTTGGAATTGAACCAAATTATGCTAGGATTACAGAATTAGTAAATAACTCTTTAATGTTAGTTACAGCATTAAATACAAAAATAGGATATTATAAAGCTGCTGAAATTGCAACTACTGCGCATACAAATGGTACTACTTTAAAAGAAGAAGCTGTTAGATTGGGATATGTTACACCTGAAGAATATGACGCTTGGGTGAAACCAGAAAACATGATAGGTTCTTTTTAAAAAAAGTAAAACTACCAATTAATTTATTAAAAAAAAAGCTGTCTAAAACGTAAAATTTTCGTCAACCTGAACTTGATTCAGGTTCTCATTATGATTGATTATCAGTATCATGAGATTCTGAATTTAATTCAGAATGACGGATTTCAAAACTTTTCAGACAGCCTCTTTTTATATTTAATTTATTAATTGATAAGATTGATTTGCTATTTCCACCTCTTCATTTGTAGGAATTATTAATATTTTTACTTTTGAATTTTCAGTTTGAACTTCTGTAATTTCTCGTGCTTTAATGTTGTTTTTAGCTAAATCAATTTCTATTCCAAAGAATTCCAAATTTTCACAAACCATCTTACGCATTGGAATAGAGTTCTCTCCAACACCTGCTGTAAATACTATTACATCAACCCCATTTAAAATAGCAATATAACCTCCTAAATATTTTTTAATTCTATAAGCAGCCATATCCAATGCTAATTGACATTTCTCATCGCCATTTTCTGCTTCAGCTTCAATATCTCTATAATCTGATAAGCCATCGGTTAAACCGACCATTCCGCTTTCTTTTTGAAGCATTGAATTTACATCCTCTAGTTTATAACCTAAATTATCTACTAAATGAAATATAATTGATTGATCAATATCTCCACTTCTACCACCCATTATTAAACCCGCAACAGGTCCAAATCCTAATGAAGTATCAACACTCATACCATTCTTAACAGCTGTTATACTACAACCACCACCTAAATGTATGGTAATAATTTTTTCGCTTTTTTCTTTCCCTACATACTTAATAGCTTGTTCAGCCACATATTTATGACTTGTACCATGAAAACCATATCTACGAATATTATGCTCTTCTAAAAATTTATTTGGAATTGCATATTTATAAGCTTCAATAGGCATTGTTTGATGAAAAGCTGTATCAAAAACTGCTATTTGTTTTGCATTAGGAAAAATTTCTTCAGCCACTATAATTCCCTCATAATTAGCGGGGTTATGTAATGGAGCTAAGGAAAATAAATCTTTAATTTTTGCTTTTACCTCTGTATTTATTACAACTGTTTTTGAAAATTCACTACCTCCATGAACAACTCTATGACCTACAGCGTCAATTTCAGAAGTAGATTTAATTACTCCAACTTCATCATCTAATAAAAACTTAACTACTTTTTCTAAACCTACCTTATGATCTGCTATTCTGCAAACTCTTTCAATAGCGTCATTATCAGATTTGTATTTTATTTTCGGGTTTTCTAATCCAATTCGTTCAACTATTCCTGAACAAATTACCTCTTCAGAAGGCATATTAAACAATTGATATTTAATTGATGAACTTCCTGAATTTATTACTAAAATTTTCATTTTTTATTTTTCATTTTTAGTAGAAATATCTACAATTTGCTTTTCACTCTTTTTTGAAAAAATTTGAAATGCCTGTAGCATCTATATTCCTTGTGCTTGTATCGCGGTTAATATTACTGTGTTAAAAATATCGTCTATTGTGCAACCTCTACTTAAATCGTTTACCGGCTTATTTAAGCCTTGTAACATTGGCCCAATTGCCAAAGCTCCAGTTTCTCTTTGAACAGCTTTATACGTATTATTTCCTGTATTTAAATCAGGAAATATTAAAACATTTGCTTGACCTGCAACTTCAGAATCGGGTAATTTACTTTTACCTATTGTTGCATCAACTGCAGCATCATATTGAATTGGACCTTCAATTTTTAAATCTGGTCGTAATTGTTTTACAATTTTTGTTGCCTCTCTAACTATATCAACATCTGCTCCTTTTCCTGAAGCACCTGATGAATAGGAAAGCATTGCAATTTTTGGATCCATACCAAAATTAATACTTGATTCAGCAGAAGAAATAGCAATTTCAGCCAATTGCTCTGCATTTGGATTTGGATTAATAGCACAATCTCCAAAAACTGATACTCTGTCTTCTAAACACATAAAAAATATTGAAGAAACTACAGAAACACCTGGTTTTGTTTTAATAAATTGTAATGCTGGTCTAATTGTATGTTGTGTTGTATGTGCTGCTCCAGAAACCATACCATCAGCAATTCCTTTATACACCATCATTGTTCCAAAATAAGAAACATCTCCCATTAAATCTTCAGCCATTTCTAAAGTTAAACCTTTGGCTTTTCTTAATTCAAATAATGTTTCTGAGAAGTCTTTGAAATATTCTGAATCAATTGGATTGATAATATTAATTTTTTCTAAATCAATTGTCAAACCTAATCTTAAAATTGTACTTTGTATAATTTCAGGTGAACCTAAAATTGTTAAATCAACAATATCTGTATCAATTAATCTTACAACTGCAGATATTATTCTATCATCATTACCTTCAGGAAGCACAATATGCTTGCGTTCATTTCTAGCACGCTTAATTAAATTATACTGAAACATTCTTGGTGTTATGCCATTGTTTTTAAATGTAATAAGCTTTTCTGTTAATTTATCAACTTCAACATATTTATCAAAAGTATTTAATGAAGTGATTATTTTTTCATTATTATCAGCGTACATATGAGAACGTACGGCACCAATTTTATTTGCTACTTTAAAAGTGCCTTCTTTAACAGATAAAATAGGCATAATTTGTGATAATCCATCAATTAACTTAATAATAGGCTCTTCAGGAATTATTCCACCTGTTAACACCATTCCTGATATTGATGGGTAATTTGATGATACATTAGCTTGTAAAGCACCTAAAATTATATCAGCTCTATCGCCAGGTGTAATTATTAAACAGTTTTCCTCTAAGTGCGTTAAGTAATTTCTTAACTGCATTGCCCCTACTTTAAAACTTGATGATTGATTATTTAATTTATCTTCTCCAAATAAAACTTTAGCGTCTATAGCTTCAGCTATTTCTTTTATAGTTGGATTACTTAAACTAGAAATTAATGGAATTACACTAACAAAAACATCTTTTGCTATATTTTTATTAATTCTAGAGTTTATAATTTCAAGGTTTTCTTTCTGAACTTTATTTGCGAAAACTGCTAAAACTTCAACTTCTTTTTCTTTAAATGAATCATATGCTAAATGTAATCCTCCAACAAATTCATCTAACGATTTCCCTACTCCACTAGAAACTATTATTGCAGGAATACCTAAATTTTTAGCTATTAAAATATTTGCATCTAATTCAATTACCGTTCCTTCACCAGAAAAATCGGTACCTTCAACCAACATAAAATCATTCTTTTCCTCTAAAGCTTTGTATTTTTCAATTATAGTATCAAATATTTCACCTTCTTTACCTGCATTTCTCTTATTAATAAATTCTGCACGTGTAAAGGCAAAAGCTTCATCAGGGTTTATATTTAATTGAAAATGAGATATTATAGTGTTAATATGGTTGTCTTTTCTCCCTTTATGAACATCGTCAATTATGGGTCTAAAATACCCAACTTTTGCAGTTTTTCCAAGTAACATTCTCATTAACCCCAAAGCAACAATTGACTTTCCACTATTGGCTTCATTTGTAGCAATATATATAGCTTTATTCATTTATTTTTATTTTTTGCAAAGATACTTAAAGCACAAATAATAACAATACTAATTCGCCTTATTTTTTGTAACAAATAAGACACCTAAATTATTTACAAAATGTATAAAAATACTGGTAGAAAATTGTGAGTTTATTGTTATTCTATTAAAAAAACACGAACTCTATTATTTAAAAAAACCTTCGAACTTATTTAAACTGAAACTTCGCTTTTAAATGAGCACTAAAAAACAATTATTAACTTAAAAAGACTAATTGATGAAAAGAAATTTAACTGTTTAACTTTCCTTTTTTCTTTTAAAAAATTTACTAAAAAAAGATTTCCCTTCTACTTCATGATAGCCATTTGCATATTTTCCGTAGCCGTAACCATATCCGTATCCATATCCGTATTTAGATTTTAGTTTAAAATCATTTAATACTAAACTTACATTTGAAATTTCTTGTTTACGATACTTCTCATTAATCATTTTTAACATTCCTCTTTGAGAATATCCTTGCCTTGTAACATAGATAGTTGAATCCGCAAACTTAATTAATTCAATAGCATCAGAAACCAAACCAATTGGAGGTGTGTCTAAAATAATATAATCATACTCTTCTTTTAAACTATTAATCAATTCATCAGTTGCAGCACTAATTAATAATTCAGATGGGTTTGGTGGAACTGGACCAGAAGTAATTACATCTAAATTTTCAATACTCGTCTTTTGGATAATCTCTTTTTTACTTTTTTTACCTATGAAATAATTAACAACACCAACTTCATTAGAAATTTCAAAATCTCCAAATATTTTAGGTTTCCGTAAATCTAAACCTACCAAAATAGTTTTTTTATTACCAAGAGCAAAAACTGTAGCTATATTAATGGATACAAATGTTTTTCCTTCGCCACTTACGGATGATGTAACTACCACAGTTTTACATTTATCCTTTGTGTTTCTTGCAAATAAAAATTGAATATTAGATCGTAAGGCTCTAAAAGATTCAGCAACTGTAGATTTAGGCTTTAAAAATACAGCTAAATTATTTTTTGCTGTATTTCTTCCAACAACACCTAGAATTGGAATTGGCGAAATTCGTTCAAGATCTTCAGCTGTATGAATTTTACTATCTAATATTTCTTTCGCAATTATTACAAAAAGAGGTAAAATAATTCCTAATAACAATGCTATCATATAATTAAACGACTTTCGTGGTAAAATAGCACCTTGCCCTGTGTCTTTTGCTGAATCAATAACTGAAATGTCTGATACGCTTGCTGCAATTGCAATATCTGCTTCATAACGCTTTTGCATTAGAAACACAAAATTAGATTCCGTTAAACTATATTTACGTTGAAAATTTAATAATTTTTGTTCTTTATTTGGAAGTTTTGTTAGTTGATAATTATAAGTATTTAATCTTCTTTCACTATTCAACAAACTAACATTTATTACTTTTTTTAAAGACGATATGTTTTCTAATAGTACATTTCTTGCTGTTTCAATTTCATTATTCACAATTTTTAATGAAGGGTGGTTCTCTGTAACTTCATTTGATAGTTTTTCTTTTTCAACTGAAAGTTTTGTCAACTCTCCAACCAATTCTGAAATAGTAGCATCTTCAATATTTATAATAGCTGGTGCAGGAATTTTTGAATAACTTGAATTCGTTTTAATATAATTTTCTAGATTTTCAAAATATTCAATTCTATCCCCTAATTCTAGTTGCATTTTATCCAAACCTGTTGTTTGGGAAAAAATTTCGGAACCTTGTGCTGACAAATCGTAAATTGCGTTTTGTTTTTTAAACTTCCCTATATTTTCTTCTATTTGTTTTAAGCTATCAGATGTACTTCTAAATTGAGCGTCAATAAATGCTTTCGTATTGTACGCATAATTTGTTTTTTGCTCTAACTCATATTCCGCTAAAACTTCAACCGTTTTATTTAAATAATCAACAATTCTATTTTTATTAGAACCTGTTAATGATAATTCAATAAGTGATGTTCCTGCAAGTCCTTTTGCTCTAACATTTTGGTATTTTCCTGTAGTTTGACTTAGCGACTTTAGCGCTATATAAAACGATTCACCTTTTAATTGCTTCTCTTTTTCAATAACAATTTGCCCTTTTAAAAATGGTAAATTAATATATTCATCAATTAAAAATGTTTGTGAGAAATTTTGTGTTTCAGAAACAAATTTTTTGGAAGATTCATCTTTATAATTAATTAAATTATAGTTAGATTCTTCATTAAATTCAACTGATAATTTATAGCTTTCATCATCAATAAAATCAATTTTAATTAGCGTGTTTAATAATTGATATTGATTTGGCTGTAAAATAATTTTAAATGGTGTTTTTCCGTAAACATCTTCTTTTCTAAAACGACCTTCTTTAAAATATTCAATATAAAATTTTAATTCTTTAATAACTTTTTCATTGTGAGTACGTGAAGTAAGTGCCTTTCTAATTGATTCAACCTTATCACTTACACCTCCCCAATTAAACGCAATATTTGTACCTGAAGAAAAAAGGGGATTTTGTTTTTCTTTTACCGCAATGGTTGTTTGTAAACCATACACTTTTTCAGTTGAAATATTAAAATAATAAGCAATTCCCATTGCAATTAATATTGCAAATAAAAACCACATCCAATTAGAAATTATTCTAAATAAATAATCTTTTATATCTGAAATCTGTTCAGCTGGATTTTCAATAAAATTAAATTTCTGCTCCATTATTCTTATAAATTTTGTACTAATAACACAGAGCTTACCAGAAATGACAACACCGTTACTACAGTTGAAAATGATTGAAGACCTGTTGAACCTGTCCCCCATGATTTTTGCTTTAAAGGTGCAACATAAATGATATCATTAGGTTGAATATAAAAGTTTTCAGATTCAAATATTTCAATTTTTGTAAGGTCTAATTTGTATTTTTTTACGCCGTCTAATGTTTTTCTAATTAATGTTACATCTTCCCTATTTCCTAGTTCTGAAATTTCTCCTGCATTTGCAATAGCATCAATAATAGACACCTGATTTTGAGTTAAATTAATAGTACCGGGTGAACCAACTTCACCTGTAACAACAAATCTAATACCTGCCAATTTAACGGTAACAAAAATCAACTCTGGTTTTTTAAAAAACGTACTTAATTCTCCTTCAATTTTTTCTCTCACTTCATTTTCAGTATACCCTAATACATTTAAATCTCCTATATAAGGTATTCTAATATTTCCATGTCTATCCACAGAATATCCCGAAAAATATAAGCCTTCTCCTGAGCTTGAACTAGCTTCATCGCCACCTCCACTTTTAAATAGTGAAACAATTTCAGAATTATCAGCCTTAATATCAATATACAATATATCATTTACTTGTAAACGATAGGCTTCATTATTAAGCTTATAAATAGCTGATTTATCAATTGGTTCTCCTTGAAAATAAGTCATTTGTTTTGTGGAAACACAAGAGGACAAACAACTTAAAAACAATACGTATAAAAAAAGTTTTTTCATAAAAATTAAGTGTAGCAAGGCAAATATAATTTTAAATAGCAGATTAAAATAATATTTCTACTATTTTCGTGCTAAATTTCACCTACATGTGGTTCAAAGTTAAGTCATTTATTATATTTTTATTTAAATCAACCAATCAACATGGAGTACATTCACCTTTTGTTTATGATTTAGTAACAAAATGCTTTTATAAAAAAACAAACCCTTCAAAATTAAAATTCATAAATACTATTAAAAAATGGCTTTATACGAATAACAAAATTATTACGGTAACCGATTTTGGAAGTGGTTCAAAAGTTTTTAAAAATAACGAACGAAAAGTTGCTGACATTGCCAAAGTTGCTGGAATTAGTAAAAAAAAGACAACCCTTTTATTAAGATTCGTTGATTATTTTAAGCCTGAAAGCATTTTAGAAATTGGTACTTCGGTTGGATTAGGTGCTGCAACTATGAGTATTGGAAATCCAAAAGCAAAAATTCACACACTTGAAGGATGCCAAAATACAGCCACTATAGCTCAAGAATTGTTTGATAAGTTCAATCTAAAAAACATTAAATTAACTATTGGTAATTTTAATGATACTTTACCACTAAGTTTAAATAACAATAAATTTGATTTAATTTATTTTGATGGAAATCACCAAAAAGAAGCAACATTAAATTATTTTAATTTGTGCCTAAAATCTATTCAAAATAATTCCATTTTTATTTTTGATGATATTAACTGGTCAATTGAAATGCAAGAAGCTTGGGCAATAATTAAGGCACATCCAAAAGTTACTGTTAGTATTGACACCTATTTTTGGGGAATAGTTTTCTTCAGAAAAGAACAAGAGAAACAAAATTTTATAATAAGAACTTAATTAAATAAGCTGAATATTTTTTAATTATTAATTTTACAATATGAAAATTTATACAAAATCAGGCGATAAAGGTAAAACATCATTATTTGGAGGAACACGAGTTTCAAAACATCACATCCGAATTGAAGCATACGGAACTGTGGATGAATTAAACTCATACATTGGTTTAATTCGTGACCAAAAAGTTGATGCTCATACCGCTAAAATTTTACTCATTATTCAACATGAACTATTTACTTTAGGGTCAATGTTAGCAACTCCACCTGAAAAAAAGGTTTTAAAAAGTGGAAAAGAACGCCTAAATATTTCAAAAATTAATAATACTTCTATTGAAACGTTAGAAAATGAAATAGATAACATGAATGAAAGCTTACCTGAAATGACTCATTTCGTTTTACCTGGCGGACATACAACTGTGTCATTTTGTCATATTGCACGTTGCATTTGCAGAAGAGCAGAACGTATAACTACTCAATTAAATGAAGAAAGCACCGTAGAACCTCAAATTTTGGAGTATTTAAATAGACTTTCTGACTATCTTTTTGTGCTGGCACGAAAATTGACATTTGACAATAATGCTCAGGAAATTAAATGGATTCCTGAGAAAATAAAATAAGTTCTTTTTAATTATAAAAAAAAGCAAGAAAAAACTTGACTATTTGAGTAAAAAAATTATTTTTGCAGAAATTTAATACGATAAAGATATGTATTGGACATTAGAATTAGCATCGTATTTATCAGATGCACCTTGGCCAGCAACAAAGGATGAATTGGTAGATTATGCAATTAGAACTGGAGCACCTTTAGAAGTTGTTGAAAACCTTCAAGAAATAGAAGATGAAGATGAAAATTTTGAATCTATAATTGAAATTTGGCCAGATTATCCATCTGAAGATGATTATCTTTGGAATGAAGATGAATATTAAAAAATAATAAAATTCAAAAAAGTCTCTGTCGAGGCTTTTTTTTTTGGTTTATTAACTATATTTTAAATGTATTTTAAGCTTTTTGAAATTAAAATATTTTAAATTTGCTTCTTAAACAGATAACGATTCCTATTACTTTAAAAAATAAGTAATTTATATAAAATTGACACATTAATTATGAGTATTATAAATTCAGTACTGAAAGTATTTGTTGGAGATAAAAAGAAAAGTGATTTAAAATTACTTCAACCTATTGTAGCTAAAGTTTCTTCCTTTGAAAAGGAGATTTCAAACTTAACAAATGACCAATTAAGAGAAAAAACTAATTATTTCAAGCTTAAAATTTTAGAAGCTACTGAGGAATTCAGATTAAAAATAACAGCGCTACAAAAAGAAGCTCAAGAAGCTAATATAGACAGAAAAGAAGAAATCTATACTGAAATCGACATTTTAGAAGATGATACCTACAACGCTTCAGAAATAGTATTAAATGAAATTATGCCTGAAGCTTTTGCTGTAATTAAAGAAACCGCAAAACGTTTTACAAAAAACGATTCAATTACTGTAACTGCGTCATCTTTTGATAGAGAACTCTCTGCAACAAGAGAAAATATTACCCTTGAAAACGATAAAGCTATTTGGGCAAATATATGGGATGCTCAAGGAAAAGAAGTTACTTGGGACATGATACATTATGATGTTCAACTTATTGGAGGTTCTGTATTACACCAAGGTAAAATTGCAGAAATGATGACTGGTGAGGGTAAAACATTGGTTTCTACACTGCCTGTATATTTAAATGCACTTACTGGTAAAGGAGTACATGTTGTAACTGTAAATGATTACTTAGCCAAGCGTGATGCTGCTTGGATGGGTCCTATTTTTGAGTTCCATGGGTTAAGTGTAGACTGTGTAGATCATCATGAGCCAAATTCTGATGCACGTAGAAAAGCTTATAATTCAGACATTACTTACGGTACAAACAATGAATTTGGTTTTGATTACTTACGTGATAACATGGCGCATTCGCCAAATGATTTAGTACAACGGCCACAAAACTACGCAATTGTAGATGAGGTGGATTCGGTATTAGTTGATGATGCACGTACACCTTTAATTATTTCAGGAGCTACTGCAAATGCTGATCGTCATGAATTTAATGAATTAAAACCTAGTGTAGATAAAATTGTTTCAACACAACGTAATTATTTAACGGGTGTTTTAGCTGAAGTAAAAAAATTAATTAAAGAAGGTGATACAAAAGAAGGTGGATTTTTATTACTCAGGGTTTATAGAGGATTACCTAAAAGTAAAGCCTTAATAAAATTTTTAAGTCAGGAAGGGATTAGACAACTCTTACAAAAGACTGAAAATTTTTATATGCAGGATAACAATCGTGAAATGCCTAAAATTGATGAGGCGTTATATTTTGTTATTGATGAAAAAAATAATTCTATTGAGTTAACCGATAAAGGAATTACTTTTTTATCGGGTGATGATGGTGATGAAAGCTTTTTTATATTACCCGATTTAAGTACAGAAATTGGTCAAATTGAAAGTGAGCCTACTAGTGTAGAAGAAAAAACTTCTAAAAAAGATGATTTATATCGCGATTATAGTATAAAAAGCGAACGTATTCATACTATGAATCAACTATTAAAAGCATACACATTATTTGAGAAAGATGTAGAATATGTAATAATGGATGAAAAGATTAAGATTGTTGATGAGCAAACTGGACGTATCATGGATGGCCGTCGTTATTCAGATGGTTTGCACCAAGCAATTGAAGCAAAAGAAAATGTAAAAATTGAAGCTGCAACTCAAACATATGCTACGGTTACGCTACAAAATTACTTTAGAATGTATCGCAAACTTTCGGGTATGACAGGTACAGCAATTACCGAAGCTGGTGAATTTTGGGATATCTATAAATTAGATGTTATTGAAATTCCTACAAACGTACCACTAATTAGAAAAGATAGAGAAGATTTAGTTTTTAAAACAAAGCGTGAAAAATACAATGCTGTAATTGATGAGATTGTAAAATTAGTAGAACAAGGTCGTCCTATTTTGGTTGGTACAACATCTGTAGAAATTTCAGAATTATTAGGTAGAATGCTTGCTATCAGAAAAATTAATCACAACGTATTAAATGCAAAATTGCATAAAAAAGAAGCTGATATTGTTGCTCAAGCTGGTAATCCGGGTGTTGTAACAATTGCAACCAATATGGCTGGTCGTGGAACAGATATTAAATTATCTGAAGAAGTGAAAGCTGCAGGAGGTTTGGCTATTATTGGTACAGAACGTCATGATTCTCGTCGTGTTGACCGTCAGTTACGTGGTCGTGCAGGTCGTCAGGGAGATCCAGGGTCTTCACAATTCTATGTTTCATTAGAAGACAATTTAATGCGTTTATTTGGTTCTGATCGTATTGCCAAAATGATGGATAGAATGGGTTTAAAAGAAGGTGAAGTAATTCAACATTCTATGATTACCAAATCTATTGAAAGAGCACAACGAAAAGTAGAAGAAAATAACTTTGGAGTTCGTAAACGTTTGTTAGAATATGATGATGTTATGAATTCACAACGTGAAGTAGTTTACAAACGTCGTCGCCACGCATTATATGGTGATCGTTTGCAAGTTGATATTGTGAATATGGTTTTTGACACCTGTAATTTACTAGTTAGAGAAAACAAAATTACAAACGATTATCAAAATTTCGAATTTGAATTAATTCGTTTTTCTTCAACCAGTTCACCTTTTACTGAAGAAGAATTCAAAGCATTACCAGAACAAGAACTTACCGATCAACTTTTTGATATTGTATATAAACATTATAAAGAAAAATTAGAAAAAAACGCTAAATCGGCTTATCCAGTTATTAAAGATGTTTACGAAAATCAAGGTGATAAATATGAGCGTATTGTAGTTCCTTTTACTGATGGCACAAAAGAATTAAAAGTTGTTACCAACTTAAAAGAAGCTTATGAAAGTGAAGGGAAAGGTTTAGTTACAGATTTTGAGAAAAATATAACATTAGCTATTATTGATGATACTTGGAAAGATCATTTACGTCAAATGGATGAATTAAAACAGTCTGTTCAAAATGCAACCTATGAGCAAAAAGACCCGTTATTAATTTACAAATTTGAATCGTTTGAGTTATTTAACTCTATGCTTGATAAAGTAAATAAAGATGTTTTATCATTCTTATTTAAAGGAGAATTACCATCTCAGAATGCGAATCAGGTTTCACAAGCTAGAGAGCAAAAAAGAGAAAAAGTTCAGTTAAGCAAAGAAGAATATAATAGCCAAGGAGATTCACAAACAAACCAAACACAACAACCACAAGTAATTGAAACTATTGTACGTGCTGATCGTAAAATTGGAAGAAATGAGCATGTTACTATAAAAAATGTAATGAGTGGTGAAAACAAATCGTTAAAATACAAACAGGCTATTCCTTTAATCCAAAAAGGAGATTGGGTACTTGTTGAAGAATAAAAAAGCACATTAAAAAAAAGAGGTCATCTAAAAATATTTTTAGATGACCTCTTTTTATATTAAATATAGCAACCCAATTAAATTGCATAAACAAATTGGTAAGATACAAGTTGATTAACTATGCTCCTATTGTATGTTTTAATTCTTCTATTTGGTTTTCCCAAAACATTTTAGACTCTTCAAGTTCATCTTCTTCAGCAAAATCAGTTACAATTAATGAAACATCTTTTGTAATAGCATCAATTTCTAATCTAAATTCAAAATATGATTTAGGATCTTCATCTTCTAACCATTTAAATTTTATCTTTTCACCAGGACGTTCTTGTAATACTTTAGCTTGTTCTTCAGAACCATCCCATATAAAGGTATACAATTCTCCTCGAGAATTTACATTATCTGCAAACCATTCCGAAAGGCCTGAAGGTGTTCCAAAATATTGATATAACATCTGTGGTGAAGCATGTATTGGGAATTCAATTTCAAATTTAATTTTTGTCGACATCTGTTTTATTTAAAAGCACAATATATATAAATAATCCTTTTTAAAAAAATTTAAATTATTAAAAAATATAAGAATAAATTTGTGGCTATAACAATTTTATTTTTTACATTTGCAGCCTTAATAAATGGCGTGGTAGCTCAGTTGGTTAGAGCGTCGGATTCATAACCCGGAGGTCTCCAGTTCAATTCTGGATCACGCTACAAAGCTTAAGCTTAATAAATAAACGGATTGTTTGCTACAATCCGTTTTTTTTTGTCTAATTTTAATGAAATTTTTCACTTTCAATTAAAAATCGCAAACAATTTCTTTATGAAAAAAAGTATTTGAAACCTCTAATTTATGATACCAATGGTGATTTATAAAGGCGCTGAATTTCTTCATATTTGTTATTGTTCGTTTCATTAATTTATCTCTTAAACAATGATTGGATACTTATAAAAACGATTGCTGAAAATGTAATACCAAAGAAATTAGCATCTAAACCAAAAGGCAATGCTACTTCAGTTAAAATAAGAGCCAAAGTAGTTCCTCCTCCAAAGAGCATAGAATACATTGCTGCTTTTGCTGATGGTTTTTTCAAAAACATAAAACCCAAAACAGGAACAAATAGCCCGGAAACCATAAAGGCATAAGAGTATAACATCAAATCAAGTACATTTTGCATTTTGGTAGCTAGAAAAATTGCTAGTATTCCAATGACTAATGTTGCTAATTGTGAATACCGAATACTCTTGGGATTTTGTTTTGAAAGCCTTAAGATATCTGTTGTAAAATTACCTGATGCCGCCATCAAACAACTATCAGCCGTTGACATTATTGCCGAAAAATAAGATGACATTAGCAAGCCCATCAAGCCAACTGGAAAAATATGTGTTAATAGTAATGGTAAGCCAATTTCTGCATCTATAGGACTCCCAGGAGCATATCCAAATTCAGTAAACATTCCTTGTTCAAAAGCAACTCGACCTAATAATCCTAAAGTAATTCCCATAAATGCCATTATAGGCCATTCAAACAATCCAGCTATAAACCAAGCTTTTTTTGCTGTTTTTTCATCTTTTGAAGCATAAATTCTTTGATATAACGTCATACCAACAAACCAAATAGGAACAATTGTAATAAACCAGTTAATAAATTGAATAAAACTAATATTGGTTAGACTTAAAAAATCATTTGGTAAATAAATTCTGATAGCTTCCCAACCTCCAACTTTTATGAAGCCTAAAGGAATACCCACTACTATTAGACCAACCATGAGTATAATCCATTGAATAGTATCGGTAAAAATGACAGCTTTAAGACCTCCAAGAACGGTATAGCCAATTACTATAACTCCCATTAACAATACAGCATCTACAATAGTTATTGAAGGAAAAGTTGCCGCAGCTAATTTTGCACCTGCCAATACTTGAGAGCTTGTAAATCCAATGTAACCAATTAATGAAATAACACCTGCTAAAATAGCTACTTTTTTATTGTAGAAGTGATTAAGAATTTCGGGGAAACTCAAAAAATTATGCTTTCTTGCCAAAGGATATACAATAGGAATAAGGAAAATAGCACTAATCCATGCTCCAATTATGCCTGTAAACAGCATCCAACTACCTGAAAGACCAATTAAAAATCCTAAACCGCCTAACCCTATTGAAAATCCACCACCTACATCTGTGGCAACAACAGATAACCCTATATGAAATGAAGTCATTTCTCTACCGCCTACATAATAGTCTTCCTGCGATTTATTACGTTTCATAAAATAAATGCCAACACCAAGCATGGAAAACATATAGATTATAAATATTGAAATGTCAATGATATGCATAATTTACTTTTTTGTTTAAATAATAAATTTCAGACTCTGTCACATCTGCTAAAAATAAGCATAATGTTTTAAACTAATTCATTTATTAAGATGCTAATGATATAAATGATTTGTAAGTTGAACTTTGAAGGTTCAGCAGTTGATTTTTCTTTACCAAATTACCTCCATTTGTTGACTTATCTAGTAATTGTAGAATGAGATCTATTTAAGGTTTTAGCAATGTATGCTTTTGACTTATTTTTGTTTAAAAGTGTCTCAATTTGTATTCTTTTTCCGTATCCTATTTAACAAATCTATAAATATAAACTTGTTGCCTTAAGTTATTGAGTACAGCTTTTTAACCTTAATTTAAAATAAACCGCTTATAAATATGATTGTATTGGGAAAATAATAAACTTTGAATATCTCTATTTTTATAATAAAGATAGATGTTTAGTTGTTTTACTCAGATCCAAGAGAACCTAAATATTTTTTTACAGCACCAAGTTTACTATTCACTTGTAATTTTTTGTAAATATTTTTTGTGTGATAGCGAATAGTATCAATAGTCACAAATAATTTGTCGGCTATATTTTTTGCTGCTAACCCTTCTGATAATGCTTGAAGCACTTCTATTTCTCGAACTGTCAACTCTTCAAATCCGCTTTGTTTAATACTCTTTTGTGGATTGAAAAATTTGATTACTTTTTTTGCTACTAATGGTGAAATTGGAGCTCCTTCTTCCAAAACTTGAAGCAGTCCTTTCTTAATTGTTTTTAAGGGTGTGTTTTTTAATAAATATCCATCTGCTCCAGCCTTTAAAGCATCAAATACATGTTTTTCATCTTTATAAATTGTAAGCATAATTATAGATATATTTGGATATTGATGTTTGATATGACGAATTCCTTCAATACCTGTCATTCCAGGAAGGTTTATATCTAATAAAACGACTTCTAATTTAGGACTTTTCCCTATGCTTTTAAGAAATTTCTCAACAGAATCTACAACAATATCACACGTAAATTCAGGACGGCTATTAAAATACATTTCTAGCCCTTCTCTAATAACTTTATGATCCTCTACAATTGCTATATTCAAAATAGTAATTTTAATATTATTTAAATATACTTAAAAAAGAGACATTAAAAATCACCTTTTCATGTAGTTTATTTATTTCAGTAATTAAATAACAATTCTACTGTAAATCCCTCATTATAAATAAACTGTATCTCTCCATTTATCTTTTCAGCTCTTAATTTCATGTTTTTAATTCCATTTCCATTTAACGTTTTATATTCATTGGTAATTTTAGTTCCATTGTCTTTAATGGTTAATTTAAGGTTATTTTTATGTTTGGTAACAGAAACAAAAACATTGGTAGCATTTGAATGCTTCATAATGTTAGTAATAGCTTCTTTAAAAATTAAAAATACGTGCTGTCTATAATCTTGGTGAATTAGTATCGGCTTCTTGTCTTGAAGAGATTGAAGTTTAAACGTAATATTTAAGGGTGTAAGAAATTGGTACAATATACTTTCCATGCGTTCTGATAGATTGTGAATATTGTTATTACTTGAATCTATTACCCATACAATATCACTTAAAGCGTCAACTGCACTTCTACTTTGCTCTGCAATTTCTGATAAAACTTCTTTTTTAGATCTAAGGTCTATTTTTTCAAGTAAAAGATCCGATTTTATAGCGATTCCTGTGAGAGCACTTCCTAATTCATCATGTAAATCCCTAGAAATTTTCAACTTCAATTCTTCCATTTTATTTATATGGTACAATTCATATTTTCTTATGCCGAATAAAAGGGATGCAACAAAACATACCGAAGCTATTATAAACCACCATTTTTTATAATATATTTGGTTAACAATAATTGGTGTTTTCAACGTTTTTAAGTTCGAATTATTAGCGCCTGTTGAATACACTATTTCTAAAATATATTTTCCCGAAGGAAGATTTGTAAAAGTAAGTTCATTGTTTTTTTCCAACGTTCTCCAACTGCTATAAACGCTGTTTAGTTTGAATTTAAATTTGTTATTATTAGTTACAGGGAAATTTGTGAAAGTAAATTCAAATTTTACAAATGCATTGTTATATGGTAATGTTATACTTGAAAAATCATTTTCAATAAGATTAATATTTGTTGCTTTTTTTCTAGAATTATACCAACTAATTTTGCTGAGTTTTAGTTTCAAATTTATAGTATCTGTTTTAATCAAACTATCTTCATTCACAAGTGAAATTTCTTCTTTAACATCTTCAATTGCATTAAATATATGGACAGAATCCTGAGCTGACATATTTATAATAAAACAACATGAAATGAAATAAAGGTTAATGAATCTGTGCCTTTTAAAAAACATAATATTACTATTTAATTGGTACACTATACTAAAGTAATCTCTATTATTTTAGTTTTATAAATGTACTTGAAATAATTTATACTTATTTAATTGTCAACTATTTATTTAAACAACTACATCATTATGTAGGTGCATTAGCTTTATTTGTTGTGTACATTTGACTAATAAAATATAACTTCGGTTAAGATAAGATTTTAGTACAAAAACTCCCTTTTAAAAAACCCCTTAACATATTATTAACTTAAAAAAATTTATCATGAAAAATTTAATTATTGGCTTAATTATTACGGGATTAACAACCACAGGGTTTGCTCAAAGTTCACCAAAAGAATTTGAAGTACTATTAGAAGAAGTTGAAGTTATAGGTACTAATAATAATTACCTTAATGCTATTGGCTACAAGGATGCTGCGATACCTGTAAAATTGTTAGCACAAAAAGCGGCTTCTTTTGATTTGGAACATTCCTATTGTTTAAGAGCTGACTATGAAGAACAAGAATATCATGTACAGTATAAAATTCCACAAGGAGAAATTTTAGCGGTATATAACAACGAAGGAGAAATCATTCGTACATCTGAAAAATTTAAAGATATTAGTTTACCATTAGCTGTGTCCAATGCCATAGTAGATAAATATCCAGGCTGGAAGATAGCTAGTGATATTTACAGTGTAGCATACGTAAAAGATGGAGAATTAAATAAAACATATAAGCTTTTTATTGAAAAAACTAATATTGGAAAAAGAGTTATTATGATTGATGAAAATGGAAAATTTATTTAAAAATAATTAACTAAAAAAAGAGATCTCTATAGCAATATTATCCCTAAAATATATGCTAGTACAAACCTCATATTTGGAATACTATTTAAAAAAATTGTATAAAATATTTTAATTGTTATCCCAATAAAGCTATTTAATATTTTATTGCTTAAAACTATTTATTACTAACTACAAAAAATTATTATCATGAAAAATTTAATTATTGGATTAATTATTACGGGATTAACAACAGTAGGTTTTGCTCAAGAAAAAAGAATTGCATTAGAAAAAGTTGATGTATTAGGTATCAATTACAAATATCTTGATGCTCTTGGAGACGGATTTGTTGCAAAACCCGTAAAATTATTAGAACAAAAAGTTGCCACTTTTGATTTGAAAACTTTAGATGGCTATGAAGATGAAGAACAAGAGTATTATGTATATTTTAAAATTCCTGAAGGAAAAATTTTAGCGGTATATGACACCGATGGTGAAATTACCCGTACATCAGAAAAGTTTAAAGATATTAGATTACCATTAGCGGTGTCCAATGCCATAGTAGAAAAATATCCAGGCTGGAAAATTGCTGGAGATATTTATCTGGTAAAATACATAAGAAATAAAAAAATAAGTAAAACCTATAAACTTTTTATAGAAAAAGAAGGAAAACTTGCAAGGGTTAAAACAGATGAAAATGGTAATTTCATTTAAAAATCATTAACTCTAAAAAAAAGGTTCTGTCGCTTCTGTTAACATCCACAATAATTTGGTCATGACAATAAAAAATATATAGACTGATATATTCTTATTCAGACACATACATTTTTAAATTTCTTACTATCGTTAAAAACAGATCCAAATATTACAGATGCGACACAACCATTTTTTTATAGCAGGTATTGTGAACTCAATTGAAATAATAAAAAAAGAATACAAATCTATATTCAGAATGATAAATTTATCTTTCTTTCAATTTAGGTATGCGTTATTTTATTGCAGGGAACTTCCAAAAAACAAGTGGAAAACCTGAAAATATTTTTCAGTTAATACCAACATTAAGTTACAAATTTTAGAATTAATAATAAACTACAAAACTAAGAACTATGAAGAAAGCATCATCAATAATTAGTATACTTCTAGGTATTATATTAATAACCTTCGGACTAAACAAATTTTTTAATTTTATGCCAGTCATGGAATTGTCAGCTCCAGGATTGGAATTTATGGGCGCATTTGTAAAAATAGGCTATGGAATGGCTATTGTGGCAACTGTTGAAATTATAACAGGTATTCTTATTGCAACTAATAAATATAGAGCTTTAGCATTGGTTATTTTATTTCCAATTATGCTAAATGCCTTATTATTTCATATATTTTTAGCCCCTGAAAACGCACTTCTTGCAGTATTAGCAGTAGCAATGAATATTTTTTTAATGTACTCTAGCAGAGAGAAATACGATTCACTTTTCCAAATGTAATCAATAAAAATAACCATTTTAAAATTATTTGATCTACTATCATTTAATTGATAATTTTCAACAAGTAACCTTTATCAGTTAAAGGGTTACTTGTTGAAAATTATTTCTTTTTAAGGAATCTTCTTATTTTTCCCATACAACATTCCAAAGGTTTTTATAATTTTAAAATTCCCTAATAAATGTCATATGTTTTAGCTTTAGAATGAACTAATTTCGCCTGTCATAAATTCCTTGAAAACGAAATTTGTTTTTCAAGAATCATTATTAAAGAAACAAGCTTATAACAATGACAAAAGAAATAAAAAAGCAATGGCTTCAAAATTATAAAACAGCACCAAATCAGTTAACAAAAATGTCCAAAATAAACGGACTAATAAGTGCTTTTAATGCAAATATTGATGCTGTTATTAAATTATCTGGAAAAGATATAGAAAAACTAATTAAAGATTTTAATATAGATCAAAAAGAAATACTTTCTGAAAATATAACAACTATCAATACCAAAGAAGATGCTTTAAGAGGACTTTTAAAATGTTTCACCAATGGTATTGCTGAAGAATGGTTAATTGAAGATGTTGAAATATTTCAATGGCTTCAAAAGAATTTGGGTTATGACAAATTACAAATGGGTGGCCAAGGTGGAATTGTTGCTAATGTAATGGCAGTTTGTGGTGTTAATAATGTATTTGTACACTGTGCTTCTTTAGGTGAAGAACAAGCGAGTTTATTTTTAGATTTACCCAATTTAGTTTCTGTAGATGAAAATGGAACGGTAAATAAAGCTAAAAATATTAAACGCTCTAACGATATTCCATTAATTCACTGGATTATTGAATTTGATAAAGGAGATGTACTTACCATTGATGTAAAAGAATTTACGTGTCCTAAATCGAATCGATTTATTGCAACTTACGATCCTTTAAACTTTAAATTACATATTGACGAAACGTTTGCTAGTTGCCTTTCTAATGAAAGTATCAATTATGATTATATTATTCTTTCGGGTTACCAAATGTTACAGCAAGAATTGTCTGACAAAACGCTGGGAACCGACAGAATTGAAGCTTCAAAAAAGATTCTTGAAAAATGGACAAACAGTAATAAAAATCACGTTTTACACCTTGAAATGGCTTCTACACAAGATGTTGTTATTAGAAAAAGCTTGTTAGATAATTTAGCAACTAAAGTAGATAGTTTAGGTTTTAATGAACGTGAATTAATCGATTTATTAGAAGTTATAGGCGAAGATGATTTGGCAAAGGAATGTATTGAAAATACAAATAGTGTAAATTTATTTCGAGGAATGGAAAAAATAGTTGAATATACGAATTGTCCACGTCTTCAATTGCATATGTTTGGATTGTATGTAACGCTTCAACAAAAATCATTTAAAGTTACTCCAAAACAAAACCTTAATGGTATGCAACTTGCTGCAGTAATTGCCGCCGCAAAAGCAGGAACTGGCGCAATTGATGATTATAAAACACTACTTTGGGCAAAAGATTTAGAAGTTTCGGATATTGGTTTAAATGAATTACAAGATTTATCTAATTTCGTTGAAGCTGATAGTGATACTAAAACATTAATGAAAACTGGAATTGTAAGTAATAACAAATATGATCTTATTGCTGTTCCTACAATTTTAATTGACAAGCCTAAAACATTGGTTGGTATGGGAGATACTATTTCTTCTATTTCACTAGTTGGAGCAAGATAACTTATCAACAAATTATAAGATATTAAAGGCTAAAAACGAATTTGTTTTTAGCCTTTTTTTAATTTTCCACCATACTTTTAATTTTTACAGCTTTTTCAAAATGATTAAGCTTGTGCGTTTTAATCCACCATTCGGCAGCTTCCATTAGCAATGCTGGATTGTTATTTTTATTTGAAAAAAACGCATAGAATGACAATCCAACATTTGTTCCTTTTTTAGCTATTTTTTCATTACAAACAGCTATTATTTTTTCTTTTAAAATTGGATTCATAATGTAATTAATCTTAATGCTTCTCTTCTACTTAATGCGTTTAATTCAGTTATATCCGTAAATTCTATTACCCATTTTGGGTTTGTTTTACTATACGCTCTCAAAACCCAACCTATGGCTTTATTGATAAAGAACTCTTTAGAACCTAACAACGAATTTATAATATAACTCAATAAGTTAGTATCTAATTCTTCTTTATATTTTAGTTGAAATAATAAAGCACAGCGTTGCAGCCAAATATTGTTAGATTTTAACCATTTTTCAATATACATTTCAATTTCTTCAGGATACATTTTAAAATTGCTCCCATTAATTTTACGGCAATAAAATCAATAGTATCCCACCAGGGTTTATGAGTTACCATATATTCTAAAAGAGACATATCACCCTTTTCTAATTGTTTTACATATTTAAAAACCAATTCCTGTGAGAAATATTGATAATCTCGTTGTGGTTTTTGCCAAAGTGTTTTTACAATTTTATGTAACTCCTTTTTTTCAGGCAAATATTGCTTTACTAAAAATGGTGCTTGAACTTTCCTTCTTTCTGGCGCTTTTAATCCGTAATACTCAAATTGATTACGCATATAAGCCTTTTGTTCTAGCGCTATTTTCTCATTTATATTTTTTTTGAAATTCAATTTCTAACGTTTCAATAAATTGTTTCATTTATTTCATTTTTACGAATATAAAAGTTTATACAATTATTTTTCAATCTTTAAATTATTAGTTAACTAAATTTCAACAACTTTATTGACATTTCACCTAAATCAAAACTATTTAAATTAAGTTCTATTAAAATTAGTTTAAAAAGTGTATTTTTGAATTGCTATGAAAACATCTTTACCTTTTATACCTACTTTACTATTAAAAAAAGTACTTCATCGAAAAAAGTTACGATTACTATTAGTATTTCCTTATAATAAACCTATTATTTCAAAAATAAGAAAAAATGATGGTTATTTATGGAGTCAAACTTTAAAAGGTTGGTATACAGATTATACTTCAAAAAATATAGAAATTATTAAGAAAACACTTAAAAATGATGTTTTTTTTAAACTAGACGATTCCGTTCATAATATGGGTTTGAAAGTTAAAACGGAACGGAAACCCAGAGAAATTTCAGAAGAGAATAGAGAAATTATTAGAGCCTATGTTAAATATTTAAAAGGAAAATGTTATAGTGAAAGTACTGTTAAAACCTATTTTACTTTTGTAGCAGATTTTTTTAATTATATAAAAGATACACCACTTACCGACTTAACAAACAGAGATGTTGAAAAATTTATAGAAGATGTTTTTGTACCCAGAAAATATAGTATTAGTAGTCATCGGCAATTTATAAGTGCCATTAAATTATTTAAAGCATTTTATCCTGAATGTAAAATTGAAGAAATTGAATTAAAACGACCTAAAAAAAGTCAACAATTACCAACGGTACTTTCAAAAGAGGAAGTTATTGATTTGCTGCGTTATACCAAAAACTTAAAACATAGAGCCGTATTAGCAATGATTTATAGTGCTGGCTTACGCATAAGTGAGTTGTTAAGTTTAAAACTAGAACATATTGATATAGACAGAAGACAATTAACGGTTAAAAATAGTAAGGGACGTAAAGACCGAAATATAATTTTAGCACAAAGTTTTATTCCTTTAATGCAAAATTATTTAATGAGTTACAATCCTAAAACTTATTTTGTAGAGGGAAAACCTTTTCAAAAATACAGTGCTGAAAGTATTCGTTCGTTTTTACATAAATCGACTAAAACTGCCAGAATTACAAAAAGAGTAACACCACATACATTACGCCATAGTTATGCTACACATTTGTTAGAAAACGGCATAGATATAAGATATATACAAGAACTTTTAGGACATGCAAAACCAGAAACTACTATGATTTATACGCACGTAAGCAAGAAAGATTTATTAAATATTGAAAGTCCGTTGGATTTAGCGGTAAAAAGTTTAGTAAATAAGGGTGATAACCATATGAATAATAGACTATCGGGTAATTATTAAAATACACTTTTACTACCGTTATTATAGGTGATAAATCCCTCGTTAAGGTTTTTTAAAAAAATTGTATAACGCTCTAATTTTGAAACATATTGCAACCATAATTAATTAAAAAATCATTTACAGTATAACCCTAATTGCAAAAAGGTTTACTAAATTTGTTTGTTAAAACCCCAAATTATCTGTTATGAAAAATAGTATTTGTCCCCTTTTCTTATTGCTTATTATTACAACTTGCTCTTTAAATGCGCAATACAAAGTGCAATTTAGCGACAACTATCCGCCTTATAATTATACAAATGATGAAGGTGAACCTATAGGTTTTAATATAGATATTTTAAAGGCTATTACTGATTTGTATGAAGATAAGGATATACACTATAATTCTGACAATTGGAAAGCTATAAACAAAGCATTAGATAGCGGATTGGTTCAGGCAATTGGAGGAGCTCACTACCCTGGAATTTATGATGAAAATTATATTTATACGCGATCACCAATAAATACTTCTCACTGTTTTTTTTACAATACAAATTACTTCAATAAATTTTCATTAGAGCAATTTCGTACTGCTAAAGCACCTTTGGTGGCCATGTGGAAAAACGATGTTCTAGTACACTATGTATTGTCTATAAATCCTTCAGCTAAATTTATATATGTAAGCAATTATGAAGAGCTCATAAAAAATATAGACAGAAAAGATGTTACTTGTCTTTTTGGGCAACGCATTGGTGGTATGTATTTTGCTAAAAAACTTAATAAAGATTATATAAAAACCCTTGATCATCGAATTTTAGAACGCAATATGGGTTTTAAAGTTTCCAAAAAAGCTCCAGAATTAGCAGAAATTTTAAATAATGGATTAGAAGTAATTCTTGCCAATGGCACTTATCAAAAAATTTATGACAAATGGATGTTGGACTATGAAAAACCACAATTTAGCTGGCGTAATTATATAAAATATATACTTGTTGTTGTAGCATTATTTTTATTTCTATTAATATTGAATTGGATTTTACGTGTACAAGTTAGTAAAAAGACAAAAGATTTGCGACACCAAATTGAAGTAAACGCTGATATTATGCAAGAGCTAGAAATTCAAAAATTTAAAGCCGAAGAAAGCGATAGAATGAAATCGGCTTTTTTAGCCAATATGAGCCATGAAATAAGAACACCTATGAATGGTATTTTGGGCTTTACAGAGCTATTAAAAACTACTGATTATTCTTCAGAAAAACAAACGAAATTTATAAATATCATTCAACAAAGCGGAAACAGAATGTTGAATACAATTAATAATATAATGGATATTTCTAAGCTAGAATCTGGATTAGAAAATGTTCACATAAAAGCTGTAAATATACACGAAGTTATTGATGAATTGGTTGATTTTTTCAGTCCTGAAGCCGCATTAAAAGAGTTGAATTTCACATTAAACAAAACTGTTTCAGACAAGAACACACCTTTTTATACCGATGAATATAAATTAAATTCTATACTCACAAATTTAATTAAAAATGCTTTAAAATTTACATCTAAAGGTGCTATTGAAATTAAGTATAGTGTTCACCAAAAATATGTTGAGTTTTGGGTTAAAGATACTGGTATTGGAATTCCTTTAGATAAACAGGCTACTATATTTGATGAATTTGTACAAGCTGATTTTTCACATTCTAGCGGTTTTGAAGGCTCAGGGTTAGGATTGTCAATTTCTAAAGGATATGTACATTTATTAAATGGAATTATAGAGTTAGAATCTACACACAATACAGGAACTACTTTTTATGTTCGTATTCCTAATTCTTCCAGTAAACTAGCATCAATAATTGAATCGGAAAAAAAAATAGCGATAAAACAATCAACATCTTTAACCTATAAAATTATAATTACTGAAGATGACAGCACTACTTTTTACTTTTTAAAAGAAATTTTAAAAGATGTAACCGAAAGTTTGTATTATGCTAAAGATGGGAATGAAGTAGTTGAATTAGCAAAAAAACATCCAGATATTGACCTTATTTTAATGGACATAAAAATGCCAAATTTAAATGGGTTTGAAGCTACTGAAAAAATTAGAACTTTTAATAAAGCTGTTTATATTATTGGACATACGGCATTTGCACAAGACAGTTATAAAAGAAAAGTGATTGAGGCTGGATGTAATGCTTATATTTCAAAACCTATTAATCGTAAAAAATTACTAAGTTTACTAAAAGAAATTAAGATTAAATAGACATATTCTAAATTAAACATTGAGCAACTAAATAATTGTTTGTTTTTTTTTTAGTTCTAATAAAAGGTTTAAATTAGTTGAAAATAAAAATTGTTAATTTACACACCACTATACAAACTGATAAAAATGACCAAACATGTGTTTATCCGGAATTTTAAACCAATAAACCGTTAGTAAGGTTTTGATATAACCAGTTGTAAAATATAGACGAATTAACTAAAAACAGAAAAAGTTCTTTAAAATATAAATTTAGTAAGCCGACAAATTCCAGATGAATATTCTGATAAAAAAAAATGAACAGATTAGATTTTGAGAAATGAAACGTAAAAACTTGTTGAATCGAACAGATTTAAGAATTGACTCGTAAAAACTTAATGAATCGCACAGTTTTGAGAATTGAATCGTGAAAAATTATTGAATCGCACAGATTTTATTTTCACAACGGATTTGAGAGTTGAATCGAACAGAATTGAGAACTGAAACGTAAAAATGAGCAGAAGGAAAAGCTAAAAAAGACAAATTGTAACTAAACCGAAAACATTTTCGATTTTTAATAATATTTCCGATTGATTTTCTGAATGAATAAAAAAAACATTTTACAACCATGTATAAAATTTATGCTTACTTTTAAACTAAAAACGAAACGACAAACATCCAACTAACAATTTGCTACAACCGAAAAATCTCCGATTTTCCTGTCGCACAAATCTTAATACTAAACCGTTGGCAGCAATTAAAGATGATGTACATATTGAAAAAAATATT
>TARA_R110001583_G_scaffold79375_2_pt1 | contig 30668 bp, 33 predicted proteins | sample TARA_R110001583 | Tara Oceans TARA_R110001583 (sample SAMEA4398432) | marine metagenome | biome: Polar Biome; feature: [MES] marine water layer (ENVO:01000295) within the mesopelagic zone...; material: water (ENVO:00002006), including particulate matter (ENVO:01000060) such as...... | reverse complement strand
TGCGCGCATGGTGTCTGCTTGCGGTTCGGCATTGATGACGGTTGGAGCGTCGAAAATGGGTTGCGGTGTTTGTGGCATCACCCACTCAGGTGCCCAAAGCAGAATACTGAGCGCAGCGATAATCCCAATCGCCGATGGCAAAAGAATACGATGAACAATTGTATTGGATGTCGACATTTGCTGTGGTTCCCTAAAAACCCATAAACTGGGTGTGTACTGTAACAAACTTAACTACGAGCGGCCTATGATCACTGATCGCCAAGAAATATTGAAGCATCTAGATGCACTCTTACAGAGTGCCAAAATTCGTGATTACTGCCCCAATGGTTTGCAGGTTGCCGGTCGAGAGCATGTGCAGCATATCATTACGGGTGTTACCGCGAGCCAAGCGTTGATCGATGTAGCGATAGAACGCGGCGCCGATACCATCTTGGTGCATCACGGTTACTTTTGGAAGGGCGAGGATGAGCGCATCGTTGGGATTAAGAAAGAGCGCTTAAAAGCCTTGCTAACTCACGATATCAATTTAATTGCGTACCACCTGCCATTAGATATGCATCCAATATATGGCAATAACGCGCAGTTAGCCGATGTGCTGGGATTACAGGTCGATGGTTTACTGGATGAATCCGATCCATCCGTACCGGGAAATATTGGCCGTTTGCCGCGTGCTATGAGCGGCAAAGAGTTTCGCGCTTGGTTGGGTGAATGTTTAAAGCGTGAGCCTCTGCATATTGGCGAAGACAACGATACTATCGAAACCATCGCTTGGTGTACCGGTGGCGCTCAGGGGTATTTGCAACGCGCAATTGATGCCGGTGTTGATGCCTATTTAACGGGCGAAATTAATGAGCCTGCGGTGCATCTGGCGCGTGAAACCGGCACCCATTTCTTTAGTGCGGGTCATCATGCGACCGAACGTTATGGCGTAAAAGCTTTGGGTGAGTATTTGGCGGATGAATTCGGGCTTAATGTTGAATTTGTGGATATCGATAATCCGGTATAGCAGGTTTTAGTGTGACGATGACCGCGACTTAATCGTCATCATCGTCGTCTTCATCCAAATTGCGAATAATTGGATTATAAATTTCGACCCGATCGCCAGGTTTTAATGGGCTATCTGTTTTGGCTAATTTGCCGAAAATTCCCACTCGCATTTTTTGTAAGTCGATCTCGGGATACTTGGTTAGTAATCCAGATTGCGCTACGGCATCCGCTAATAGGCAATCATCCGCAACCTCTAAATCGATCCAAGGCTGCGCCGTATGTTTGGCATAGATCACACTGATTTGCATGGTTTGCTCCATTAGTGCTGCAATACTACTAAGCCGCTATTAGTAGAAACACCTTTGCGGCGATCTATGAGGCGTTTAATCACGATTAAGAAGCCTAGCGCCATAAATGCACCTGGCGGTAATATCGCCAATAAAATTCCCGAGTAGTTTGGAATAATCACGGTTTCTAACCAAGCAAAATGACTGCCTAATAGCAGTGATGCATTCGCAAAGAGAGTACCGCTGCCAAATATTTCGCGCATACCGCCAACGGCGACCAGTACCCAAGTAAAACCAAAGCCCATTGCCAGAGCATCTGCGGCAGCCGGAATCACAGGTTGTTTACTGGCAAAACTTTCAGCACGGCCAAAAATAGCGCAATTGGTAACGATTAACGCGATAAACAGGCCGAGTACTTTATATAGGTCATGCATAAATGCGTTGATGGTCATATCGACGATAGTGACAACCGTTGCAATTAAAACGATCAATACCGGAATACGTACCTGCGGGCTAATCACCCCACGTACCGAAGAAATAATAATATTGGTGAGCAATAATACGGCAAGCGAAGCGATGCCCATTCCTAGGCCATTTGTTGCACTGGTAGTAACGGCTAGTAATGGGCATAACGCTAACATCTGCCCCATGGCAACGTTATTATCCCATAGACCATCCCGAAAAATTTGACGATATTGACTCATGAGTGAACCTCCACAGCCTGTTCGTTGTGAGTTGTATGAGTGGTCGCTGAAGGCTGATTTTTCAGCCATTGCTGAAATAACAGTAAGCCTTGATGGATGCCGCGTACCACAGATCTTGGCGTAATCGTTGCGCCGGTAAACTGATCGAATTCGCCACCGTCTTTTTTCACTGCCCAGCCTTTTTCACTGACATTGGTTAGTGATTTGCCGTCGAAACTGGTAATCCAGTCGCTTTTTTCGCGTTCAATTTTATCGGCTAATCCAGGTGTTTCTTTGTGGCTAATAATACGCACACCTAGTAATTCACCATTAGGCTTTATCGCCATAATGATTTGCATCACGCCACCCCAGCCAGCGGTACTTAATTGCAAAGCACAGGCGCTTAATTCGCCATTTTTTCGTGCTAGCATTAATGTTGCTGGGCCAATCAGTGCATCGCTATGCAACTCGATAGTTTCTGCTAACGGATCGTTATCGTAATAGCTTTGCGGTAATACTTGCGCCAGCATGGCTAATTTATCAGCGGTTAAATGATCTTGGATAGGTTGGCTTGTCATGGCATTACCACCGACGAGCAGCAAACTGACCACGGCGCACGCGCCGCCAAGAAGCAGTGCTTGGTACCAAGGATGTTCGCGGTAAGGGGCGATATCAAAAGAAATCATGTCATACCACCTTACGCGCAGGTGTGTGTTTAACCGCTTTGCCATTGCGGTTACGACCGTATATCCGCGGCTTAAATGTACGGTCAATTAACGGAGTTAATGCGTTCATAAATAAAATAGCAAAGGCCGCCGCTTCAGGGAAACCCCCCCAGCTACGTATGGTAAATAATAAGGCGCCGCAGCCGAATCCGAAGATGAGTTTACCGGTAGGGGATGTCGGTGAAGTCACATAGTCGGTGGCAAAAAAGAAAGCGCCAAGCATAACGCCGCCGGAGGTTAGGTGGAACAAAGCACCGGCATATTGGTCGGGGTTAAAATAATTGGTTGCAGTCGTCAATAGCGCCAAAGTACCTAATAGGCTCAGAGGAATATGCCAAGTAATCAGACGCATTGCGATTAAGGCTAAGCCTCCACAAAGTGCGAGCAGTGCTGAGGTTTCTCCCATACTGCCACGACTGATACCAAAGAAAGCGTCATGCAGAGAAAATTCATTACTTAATAATTCACTGACATGAGTTCCGGCACTTGCCGCTACCTTGCTAGCCCCTAACCATGTTGCACCCGTCATGCCGTCAACTAACGGTTGGCCGGCAAAAATAATCGCCAAGGATTCGCTAATTCCTGGCGCTTCTGGGCTATTAATTGGTAGAACATTGACCCAAGTAGTGAGCTGCACCGGAAATGAAATTAGCAAAGCAATGCGAGCCAGTAATGCAGGATTAAATACATTTTGACCGATACCACCGTAAATCTGTTTCCCAATGGCAATCGCAAATAAAGCGCCACCTGCAGCAATCCACCATGGTGCCCACGGTGGAAGGGTTAGGGCGAGTAACCAGCCTGTTAATAAAGCCGAACCATCATTTAAGCGGCTCATCGGTTGTTGTTGCAGATACAGGCATGCGGCTTCAGTAATAACGGCGCTTACGCAAGTCACTGCCCATAGAATAATGGCGGGCCAACCAAAACAATAAAACCCCCAAGCAGTGACTGGAAGTAAGGCGAAACACACACGCAACATAATCCGATCAACGCTGGAGCGATCATGGGCGTGAGGTGAAGCACCGACTTGAGTGACTGTTTGTGCTGTCATAATACTGACCTTTTAAATAACCTAATAATTGTTACAACTAGTCTGAAGTTTCTGTTCTGGCTGATGGCGTAGTTTTTTGCTTTTTAGCTTTCTTCGCCGCTTTTTTCGCTTCGGATTCGGCTTCAACGCGAGCTGCGCGTGAGGCCATTAACTCTTGGATGTAGGTCATTTTTTGCTGGCTATTTCGGCGCTCGGCGAGTTCACCTTTGGCGTATTCAAAATATTGCACTAAGGGAATGTGAGACGGGCAAACATAGGCGCAAGAGCCACATAAAATACAATCACGTAGACCGTATTCTTGGGCATGATCAAAGTCGTCGACTTTAGCACTACGTGCCATTTCTAACGGTAATAAGCCCATTGGGCAGGCGCTGACGCAACGACTACAGCGAATACAAGGAGCCGGAACATGGTTGTTAACTTCTGCTTTGGTTAGCGCCAAAACTCCCGAACTGCCTTTAATAAGGGGGACATCGAGAGACGGTAGTACTTGACCCATCATAGGGCCGCCCATTAATAATCGCGCGGGCTGTTGAACGAGTCCGCCGCATACTTCCATTAAATGGCTAATTGGCGTACCGAGTAAGGCTTCCACGTTTTGTGGCTTTTGCACGCAATTACCAGAAATTGTTGTTACGCGGGAAATTAACGGGCGACCATGCATCAACATCTGTTGGATGGCATACACCGTTGCGACGTTATGCACTAAAACACCGACATCGTTGCTTCTGGCTCCGGCTGGAACTTCTAATCCGGTCACTGCCTGAATAAGTTGTTTCGCAGAGCCCATAGGGTAGCGTGCAGGTACGGTAACGACTTCAATAGAACCAATACCTTCAGCCGCTTTTTTAAGCGCAGCGATGGCTTTGGGTTTGTTGTCTTCGACGGCGATAACTGCGCGGTAAGCGTCGATGATATAGCGAACTAATTTTGTACCTTCGACAATTTCTTCCGCTCGTTCTTGCATTAAGCGATCATCGGTCGTGAGATAGGGTTCGCACTCACTGCCATTAATAATGAGTGTTTTAATTTCAAAACGACGACCTTGACGCAGTTTGATGGCGGCCGGAAAAATCGCTCCGCCCATACCCACAATACCGGCTTGCTCAACTAAGCTAGCCAGCTCTTCTTGCGGCATGGCGTAAGGATCTGCGGGCGCACTCAGCTCAGTCCAAGTTTCTAAACCGTCGGGTGCAAGAATAATGGCATTGGCAGGCAAGCCTGACGGGTGCGGCATGGTAATGGTGTCGATCGCCACAATTTCGCCAGACGTCGGCGCATGTACGTTGGCGGATTGGCGTCCAGAGGATAGCGCAATCAGTTGCCCTTTTAAGACTTGATCGCCGATCTTAATTATGGGGACAGCATCGTCACCAGAATGTTGGCATAGTGGCAGATATAGGCGCTCAGGTAATGGCACCTTGGTCATTATCGCTAAACGGCCGCTGTTTTCTTTACGGCCATCTGGATGAACACCACCACGAATTGTTTTTAGCCCGAACATTTTATGCCGCCTCTGGCTTAGACCAGTGCCAGCGATCCAAGGTCATTGGTGCTGGGGTCAAACTAATGCAGTCTTCAGGACAAGCTTCAACGCACTTACTGCAGCCGATGCAAGCACCCCCTACAACAACGTGTAATTGTTTGCTCGCACCGACAATGGCATCGGTGGGGCAGGCTTTATAGCAACGTGTGCAGCCTGTACATAATTCAGCATTAATGCTTGCTAATTGGGGCTCAGGTAATTCGCCAAACTCGGAAAGATCAATATCCAATTTTTGGGCAAGAGATTCCGCCAACATTTTACCGCCTGGGGGGCAACAGGTAACGCTGGCTGTGCCTTCAACCATAGCCTCAGCAGCAGGCCCACACCCTGGGAAACCGCACTGTCCGCATTGGCTTCCTGGCAGCATAGCTTCAATTTCTTTGACCAGTGGGTTGCCATCTTCCACAGCAAAATATTTTGCCGCCAAACCAAGTAAACCGCCTAAGGTTAATCCCATCAGAGTTAAAACTAGGGTTGCGATCAACATACAGTTCTCCTTTTTTATACTGATAAGCAGCTTAAATCATGCCGCTGAAGCCCATAAATACGAGAGATAATGACCCTGCAGTTATTAAACTAACGGGGGTTCCTGCAAATAAACTTGGCACATTGGCGAGCGCTAGACGTTCGCGTAGACCGGCGAACATCACCATCACAATGACAAATCCCAAGGCCGAACCCAGACCAAACATCAGGCTTTCAAGCAAATTGTGATTTTCATTGATGTTTAATAGAGCCACTCCTAGTACCGCGCAGTTGGTGGTAATCAGTGGCAAATAGATACCTAAGGCTTTATGCAGCGACGGGCTAGCACGACGCACCATCACTTCAGTGAATTGCACGACGGCGGCGATAATTAAAATAAACGAGAGAATGCGTAAGAATTCAATACCTAAAGGTTGTAGCAATAAGTGTTCGATTAACCAGCTGCATAGGGCCGACAGTGTTAGTACAAACGTTGTTGCCAAACTCATTCCCCAAGCGGCAGAAACATTGCTAGAAACCCCCATTAGCGGACACAAGCCTAGAAATTTAACTAAAACGATATTGTTAACGAGAGAAGTGCTGACCAAAATCAATAAATAATCCATGCCCAACCTCGTTAGTTTTTACTGTTTATGTACGTGTTTTGTTAGCTAGTCGTGCCGTATCGACTACCGTATCGAGTCAATTTGCATTTCCTATGCCATTGAGTTTTTTACGACATGACAGCCAAGGAAGATGGTCATGAATCGCCTGCAAGGCTTTAAAATCGAATGGTTGTGGCAAATCACACAGTTTTAATGATTGTTGTATTTTCTACAAAGCGTGAAACGCGTTGAATCTTGTTTGTAGTAATAGCGACAAATGTAGTCGATGTTGTCGGGCTAACGACACGCAGTTGCTGACACTAAGGTCGATCTGCTTTGCGGCATGTATATTGCTGATGCTACTACAGTATGCCAACGACGAGAGACGAGACTATGAGCAAAGTAAAGCTCACGCCAGATCAGGCTGAAGTTAGCACTCTATTAGATAAGGGAATCAGCGAGATACACCCAGCAGGTATTCTATTGTCGGAAGAGGTCTTCTTTCAGGCGGTTGAACATTCGCCAGTCGCGATTTCTATTACGGATTTAAAGGCTAATATTCTTTACGTTAACCGGGCGTTCACACAAGTGACGGGCTATAGCGAAGATGAGGTGTTAGGCCATAATGAATCCTTGTTATCTAATCACACAACTCCACGCATTGTTTATCAAGCGCTATGGGGACGTTTAGCTCAGCAAAAATCTTGGTCTGGCATGTTGCTAAATCGTCGCAAAAACGGGGCTTTGTATTTAGCTGAATTAACCGTTGCGCCTGTAATTAACGAGCATAACGACACAACTTACTATCTCGGTATGCATCGTGATGGTTCAGAAATGCACGAGTTAGAACAGCGTGTGATGAATCAAAAACTCATGATGGAATCGGTGCTCAATGCGGTGCCGGCTGCGGTGGTCGTGCTGGATGAGCAAGGACGGATCGTATCGACCAATCCTAGCTTCCGTAAGATGGCTACCGACGTAGCACCAAACGAACCGTTAGAAGCGTCCATTGAAGTATTAAGCAAAGCGTTAGACAGCTCCTATCAACAGTTAATTTCAGACCGCCGAAGTTTTGAAGGTAAAGAATTTTCACTTGATTTTGGCTCTAGTAGCAATCCATCTTGGTTCTCGTGTTTTGGCAGTACCATTGAGGTCAATTGCGAGGAGGCTGACGGCTTCTTTGAGCAAAGTGTGCGTCATTACGTGATGCTCATGATTAACGATATTACTGATATTCGTCGTCGCCAAGAAGAAGTACATCTTAATGCGCTTAAAGCACTCATGGCAGAAGAAGACTTAGTTCAGGGTATGCGAGAAACCGTTAATGGCGCTATTCACCAGATGCAAGGGCCAGTAAATGTAATGGCCACCGCGGTTAGCATGCTGCAACGACGCTCAGCAGATACCAGAGACGATGCCTTGCTTACGGCTTTAGAGGAGGCCTTGCAGTCTGGGCGTGATGCCTTAGATCGTTTAAGTGACTCCATGCCGCCACCACTCGAAGAAAATAAAAAGCTAGTGAATATTAATGAGCTAATGCGTGAAGCCTTGGCTCTCAGTACTAATAACTTACTAAAACAGGGCATTACGGTTGTGTGGAAACCTTCATTGCATTTACCAGCCGTTTTAGGACGTGAGAGACGTTTACGCAGTATGTTGAAGCAGTTATTAGATAACGCAATTGAAGCAATGACCGATCGTAAGATAAAACAACGAGATTTAACAATTGTCACCAGTGTTGATAAGGACACGATTACTTGCGAAATAGTTGATTCAGGTTCAGGTATTCCACAAAATTTGTTGGTAAAAGTTTTTGAACCTTTCTTTAGTACTAAGGCGACCAGCAACGGATGTCGAGGTATGGGACTACCTATGGTGCACGACGTAGTGAGCGATCATTCTGGTACGGTACATATTGACTCTCAGTATCAATCCGGCTGTCGAATGATTGTGCAATTGCCAGTTTCATCGGTACGGTAGCGGATTACTAATTATGAGTAACTCAAAGTTTGCGTCAGTTGGAATGCGCGTAAATAGTCGCTCCGAACTTATGGAGCGACAGTTTCGTTGCCTGAGCGAAGTCGCAGGCATCATCTCCAAAGCGCGTAACATTGAAGAGACCTTAAGCGGTATTCTGGGGGTTTTGCACAATCAAGCCGGATTACGCTATGGCATCGTGACTTTATTCGACCCAGAGCACAGCATTCTGCAAGTGGGCGCTGTTTATTGTGATTCCGAAGCGGTGACTAAAACCTCATCGTCTGTTCGCTATCAGCGCGGAGAAGGCATACTCGGCCGTATTCTTGAGCTAAATCAAGCCATCGTATTGGGTCGCATTTCGGTCGAGCCGCGTTTCTTGGACCGATTAGAACTCTACGATTTAGAACTTCCTTTTATTGGCGTACCTATTCGCGATGGCAATGGTAATGCCATTGGTGTTCTTGCGGCGCAGCCCGATGTCCCGGCCGACGACTACCTGCCCGACCGTACCGACTTAATGAAAGCGATTTCCGACTTGTTGTCGCAGACCGCTCGCATGTTGGTCAACGTAGAAGAAGGGCAAACCATTGCCCGTGAGCGTGACGAGTTACGGCGTGAAGTGCGGGTGAAATATGGCTTTGACAATATGGTGGTGGGCCACTCCGATGGTATGCGTCAAGTCTTCGATCAAGTTCGACGCGTTGCTAAATGGGATAGTACGGTTTTAATTTTGGGCGAGTCCGGTACCGGTAAAGAATTAATTGCCAATGCCATTCATTACAACTCGCCACGTGCTCACAATCAGTTCGTTTGCTTAAACTGTGCGTCGTTGCCTGAGAACTTGCTGGAATCAGAATTATTTGGCCATGAAAAGGGCGCATTTACCAACGCTGTAAAACAACGTAAAGGCCGCTTTGAACAAGCAGACGGAGGCACGTTATTTCTCGATGAAATTGGTGAAATTTCTGCTCTTTTTCAAGCGAAGTTATTACGTGTGCTGCAAGAAGGTGAATTTGAACGTGTCGGTGGTAGCCAGACCATCAAAGTCAATGTTCGTATTGTTGCTGCAACCAATCGCAATCTGGAAATAGAAGTAGAAAAAGGGCGTTTCCGCGAAGATTTATATTATCGTCTTAACGTGATGGCGATACAGTTACCACCGTTACGTGATCGTTTAGTGGATGTACCTGATTTGGCCAAATTTCTATTAGAGAAATTATCGCGCCAGCAAGGTCGCCCACTACGTTTGACAGATAGTGCGATACGTTTACTCATGAGTCATGATTGGCCTGGTAATGTGCGCCAGCTAGAAAACTGTCTAGAGCGGGCGGCGGTTATGAGTGAAGAAGGTACAATTGATTGTGACGTTATTAATATACCCAATAATCAACGCACCAATTTAAGTAGTACCAGCCAGCATCAACATTCTAGCTCATCTATGGCACCGGTATCGGACATTGATTTAAATGATCCCGATGTGGATGAACGCGAACGCTTAATCGCCGCATTAGAGCAAGCGGGTTGGGTGCAAGCTAAGGCCGCACGATTATTGGGAATGACCCCTCGCCAGATCGCATATCGAATTCAAATTATGCGTATCAACGTTAGAAAGCTGTAGACAATAACAATAAAAAAACAGCTTAATTTCGCTCGTCTAAATCAACCTTTTAACTGATTTCTAACGGAGTGCATTTGCCGTTGCCTGTGTGGTAATGGATAGTTTGCATTTATCCGTTGGTGGGCTGAATTGAATTGGTGTTTGTATTATTTACAACAATTAATTCACTGAAAAGCTTGTGTTAAACCTCACAAAAACAGTACATGAAAAAATAAAAACCATAAAAAACAATGGGTTGGATTTAGGCATCCGCATTGCAAAAGATACTTAGCAACCGCCCATTAGGGCTATTTTAAATTAGACCTGGAAAGGTAATTATTGAGGAGCTGAGATTATGCAACTGACGGTTCTTGATCAAGAAACAGCCCATTCTGAAGAGGCCGCTAGCAGTTGTGCTTCCGGTTCATGTGGTAGCGATAACGAACAAATGGCTCATCTGTCTGATGAGATTCGTGACAAGGTAAAAAATCACCCATGTTACTCCGAAGAAGCACACCACTACTTTGCTCGTATGCACGTGGCTGTTGCTCCTGCTTGTAATATCCAATGTCATTACTGTAACCGTAAATACGATTGTTCGAATGAATCACGCCCAGGTGTTGTATCTGAAGTACTAACACCCGATGAAGCAGTCATGAAGACCAAGGCCGTCGCGGCTAATATTCCACAAATGACAGTGCTTGGTATTGCTGGCCCTGGTGATCCATTAGCGAATCCAGAACGTACATTTGATACCTTCCGCCGCTTAAGTGAAGAAGCACCTGATATTAAATTGTGCGTGTCCACCAATGGTTTGGCTTTGCCCGATGTTGTTGATGAATTGGCAAAACACAATATCGACCACGTTACCATCACGATTAACTGCGTAGATCCAAAAGTGGGTGCCAAAATTTACCCATGGATTTATTGGAATAACAAGCGCATTTATGGTGAAAAAGCAGCAAAAATCCTGATTGCTCAACAGCAGAAGGGCTTAGAAATGTTGGTTGCACGCGGAATTTTAGTGAAAGTTAATTCCGTGATGATTCCAGGTGTTAATGACGAGCACTTGAAAGAAGTTAGCCGCATCGTAAAAGAAAAAGGCGCCTTCTTACATAACGTAATGCCATTAATTTCGGAACCAGAACACGGCACTTTCTACGGCATTATGGGTCAGCGTGGTCCAGAACCAGAAGAGCTACAAGATCTACAAGATTCTTGTTCTGGTGACATGAATATGATGCGCCACTGCCGTCAGTGTCGTGCGGATGCAGTGGGCTTGTTAGGTGAGGATCGTGGCGAAGAGTTTACCTTGGATAAAATCGCAGCCATGGATATTGACTATAACGAAGCCATGAAGAAACGCGCCGTTATTCATGCCGGAATTCTCGAAGAGCTGGATGAAAAAGATGCCAAACGCGCCCGTTTAGCCGCGATGAACTCTGGTGCTAAGCAGGACAAACCCGCACAGGTGTATCGCCCAGTATTAATGGCGGTCGCTACTAGTGGTGGTGGTTTAATTAACCAGCACTTTGGTCATGCTACTGAGTTCTTGATTTACGAAGTATCGGCCAATGGCGTGCGCTTTGTTAGCCACCGTAAGGTCGATCAATATTGCATTGGCAACGATACCTGTGGCGAAAAAGAAAGTGCATTAGCTGGGTCTATACGTTCGCTAAAAGGCTGCGAGGCTGTGCTTTGTTCCAAAATTGGTTTCGAACCTTGGTCGTTGTTAGAGGAAGCGGGTGTAATTCCTAACGGCGAACACGCGATGGAGCCGATTGAAGAAGCAGTACAAGCGGTATATCAAGAAATGATCGCAGCTGGGAAACTTGATGAAGTAACTGCAAAACTTGAAGTTGCAGCTAACTAAATCCTGCCTTTTAGGTTGAGTTCGGCGGGGCTATTAATAGTCCCGCATTAAATTGAAAAATCGGGAGATCATTATGGCTCTATCTATCGGCGATTCATGCGTGAACTGTTGGGCTTGCTATGACGTATGTCCAAGTAATGCAATTTCTCAAAGCAGCACTCATTTTAAAATCAGTGCACGTAAGTGTACTGAGTGTGAAGACGATTATGCACAACCACAGTGCGCCAGTATTTGCCCGATTGAAGATACCATTTTCGATGCGCAAGGAATTTCAATTAATCCTCCGGGAACATTAACAGGAATTCCACCAGAAAAAATGGCAGAAGCGATGCGCGAGATTCAATCAAGGTAAATGGGAGTGAAGATGAGCAATGTCACGCTGCATTTCTATGAAAAACCAGGTTGTATTAATAATACTCGGCAGAAGCAAATGCTACGGAAAACGGGTATAGAGTTAGTAGAACATAACCTACTAACGACACCTTGGCAGCGCGAAGAGTTGCGACGTTTTTTCGGTAAACGGCCAGTTGCTGAATGGTTTAATCCGTCGGCTCCGGCAGTAAAAAATCGACGTATTAGACCCAACGAGATGACTTCAGCCGATGCGCTAGACGTTATGCTAGCGGACCCGATACTGATACGTCGTCCATTGTTACAGTCTGGCGATTGGTATGAGTCCGGGTTCGATTGGCCGCAGTTAGTCGAGTGTTTGAATCTTACCGAGAAAGAGATAGTAGCAATAGAAATTTCTGAAGGGATTGATGGTTGCGCTCACGAAAACTCAACAATGACCGGTCTAATTGATCGTCGTAAATAAGGGGAGTCATTATGAATATTGCTGTCACATTGCGCCAATCTCGTTGGAATTACAATATTCTTCAATGGCTGACTCCAATGATGAATTTATCAAGCACGACTGAAAGCCATGAAAGAAATAACGACTGGTTTGCGCAAATATTACGCAGTCAGCGTAGTGGCCACACCTGCTTACCGTATTTTCTAGGACTCAATCCCGCCGATTTTAATTGGTTGTTGCATAAGCACTTGTGTCCTCAACGTCGCAGTCGCCTTCTTAATCCTTGGCAGCAAGAGAAAGACAATGCCATACATCAAGAAGACCTACGTCAACAACTGTTAGAAATGCGTGATGACGAGTGGCAAGAGATTCGCCAATTGCTACGTCAGTATCGCGCTGGCATCGCTGATAGCGAATTACTGATTGCTGATATCGTTGCTGCAGCTTGCTTAGGCGGAGAACACCTATGGCGTGATCTTGGCTTGAGCTCGCGCAATGAATTGAGCGCCCTCATGAATGTCAATTTCCCTCGACTTGCAGGAACGAATACAGGCGACATGAAATGGAAGAAGTTCTTCTATAAACAGCTTTGTGAAGCCGGTGGTGGTTATGTTTGTCGCGCTCCAAGTTGCGATCAATGCACGGCTTACGATGATTGTTTTGGTAGCGAAGACTAATTTTTCAATAGAGGGTACTAACATGATGAAGTGGCAAAATGTCAGCATCGCGGAAGCGGAGCAAATGTTAACCAATCGTGAAATTCTTCTGCTCGATATGCGAGATTTCCGTTCATATTTATCCGGCCATCATCCTCGTGCTATCCATTTAGATGAACAAAATTTACGTGCAATTTTGAAACATACGGATCGCGCCGTACCTATTTTAATTTATTGCTACCACGGCCATAAAAGTCAGGAAATGTCGCAGCTATTCAGCGACTTTGGCTTTACCAGTTGTTACAGCTTAGACGGTGGCTACGAAGCTTGGTTTCCTCAAGTTCGTCTTCCTATGTTGGATCTGAGTAATACGTTAAAGCGCTGGATGCTTGCTCATGGATTTAATCCGCGAAATATGGATGAGCGCAGTATTAATAATGAAACGGCACTGATGCAAGCAGCCCGAGAGGGTAACGAGTTTTTGTCACGTGAATTAGTCATGGCAGGCTGTACCTTAAATCTAATTAACCAGGATGGGAATAATGCCCTCTGGATGGCGAGCCAAAGTGGATCTTTAGCCGTCGTTAAATTGTTGCTAGATAACGACATTGATATGGACCAGCAGAACGATCACGGTGCGACCGCACTTATGTATGCCGCATCAATGGCTAATATCGGCTTGGTCGAAATGTTGCTGAAAGCGGGTGCCAATTCGGTATTGATGACAAGAGATGATATATCCGCATTGGACGCCGCTTCAAATAGCAAAGTACTAAGATTGATCCAACAATATTCGAATTCACCAATTAATCGCTATGTCGCTTAAGGAATTACCTATGAGTACTACATCTGTCGTTGAAATTATCAATCAGCAAATAGCTACAAATCCTGTGCTTATCTATATGAAAGGCACGCCGTCTGCGCCTGAATGCGGATTTTCGGCTGCGGCCATTAAAGCATTGCAGTCGGTCAATGCAGATCTGGCCTACGTAAATATTTTACAAGCGCCATCTATTCGCGAGCGTCTACCATCTATTTCTAATTGGCCAACCTTTCCACAGCTATTTGTTGGTGGTGAACTGATTGGTGGTAGCGATATTGTTTGTGCCATGGCCGCAGATGGATCACTGCAAGCCTTGTTAGCATCACTAAATACTGCTACGCCTGTAGAATAGGACATCGTTGTGGAAATAAGCGAAATAGTGACACTGATAGAGCAAAAGATAACCCCAGTAAGTGTGGCTGTCGACGGCGCTGATTGTAGCTTTAAAGTACGGGTCATTAGTGCAGAGTTTGCGCAGATGAGACCAGTACAACGCCAACAAAAAGTACTGGGTTGTTTTAGCGAGTTTCTAGCGGACGGGCGTTTACACGCTCTAACCGTCGAGGCTTTTACGCCAGAAGAATGGGCTGCTCATACAGAAGCGACTCTGACCCAATTGACGATCTAATAGATCTGGAGAAATAGCGATGACTAGTATGCCTACCATAAGTCGTGAAGCTGCATTGCGTATCGCCATGGCAGCAAGAGCATTGCCAGAAACAAGTGTGGCGCAATTGTTAGAAATATTGGCACGTCGAATAGACGGCAATATTAATGAAGAAAGCCTGACCAAAATTACCGTCACCGACTTGAAAACGGGTTTCGGTAGCGCCGATGGTGAAGAAGACGGTGAAGATATAAGTCTAGGTTTGCCAGAAATCAAAGAAGCCGTGCGAATTCTTTGGGGTGATGTTGATAATGAAGAGCTGCCTACTCCGGTAGCCATTAAAAAAATGCCAAATGCAATACTCGTAGCGGTGGCATCGAATAATGGTGAACAGCTTAACGGTCACTTTGGTTCGTGTATTCGTTTCTTAATTTATCAAATAACTGGCAGTTCTTGCGAGTTAGTTGCTATTCGCTCTGCGCTAGAAGCCGATCTTTCTGAAGATCGTAATGCATTTCGCACTCAACTGATTAATGACTGCCAAGTGCTTTACGTTCAATCGATCGGTGGTCCTGCTGCAGCTAAAGTTGTTCGTGCCGGTATTTATCCGATTAAAAATATTGAAGGTGGTGAAGCGCGCGAGGTGTTGGCGCGCTTACAGCAGGTTATGGAAAACTCACCACCACCTTGGTTATCTAAAATTCTAGGCGTTCGTGCTGAAGATCGTGTTCGATTTAATATCGAAGCTGAAGGCTAATTGGAATAGAAATTGTCCACTCTACTTGTGCTTATCCCCTTTATTGAGCAGCGACAGCCATCGGATTTTGATGGCTGTTTTTTTTGTAGCTTTGCGCACAAATATCTCACTTCCTATTACTTACCTTCTGCTGTTGCTCATTTTGTCGCAGTTCCAACAATTGCTCGGTTTGCATCAACCAAAATATTCTTAACGTATTGTTTTTATTAGACTTATTTTGCTTTTACTTGGGCAGGGATTTTGCCTTAGATTAATTTCAAATACTTTGAACTCAGTAAAGGAACTAACTATGTTACTCAACCAATATAATCAATCTGGACTGCTTTTTTACTCTAACTTCTTAGATGAAACCTCGACTTCAGGCCTATTTTCATATCGCGGTGAGCTAGTGCTAATCGAGGGCGAAGTGGGGGATGACAAAGGCCATACAAAGCCACCAAAAGAAGTCTTGCGCGAATGCCTACTCGTGGCTGATGACAAACTGAAATTGGTAGTCGGTGCATTGGATAAAGTTAGCTCTATCAACTTATTGGTAGAAAAATACAAAGATGACTTTGCTCCTGACATGAAAGTGATTCTCTATATCGTTAACCTGAAGAAGGCATTTCAAGTTGAAATTGAAGGCATTAACTTTGTCTTAATCCCTATGATCCAGGGTGTACCTTGGAACGAAACACTGGAAGAGTTAGCTTTGGAAAAGAGTCACTTTAAAGGCCAATCTCCAGCAGACAAGCTGCTGATATTACTGAGCGAGCTGAATGACTATAAGCCTAAGTATCTGGCTGCAACCTTAGATGATTTACAAGATTACCTGACGTCTGCGGTGCGTGAAACGCACGGTGCCATATAACTAAGATATTGATACTGCAAGGCAATAAGTCCGGCTCTTAGCGTTAAGAACCGGACTTATTAATAAAACTAGCCTACCGCTTCTAATTCAGAACCAGCACAAGCCATCAAATCCGACCAGCTCGCTTGAATAATCGTCAGATTCATTTTTTTGCAAAATCGACGTTCTTTATCGTTTGGTTCTGGCAATAACACCCAGCCTGCAGGTTGGTCTGCGCTATAGATAATATCGCTCAATACCATACGTTCGGTATCACGTTGCATCGGCAGACCTAAAAATAGGTATTGTTTACCTTGACGATATTCCTTTAAGAATGCTGGAATTGCGAATCCGCCCATTAGCTCTGTTATATAGTCGACATAATCAGCGTCTGAAGCAATATAGCTAGCTTCCGGTTTCGGTGTGCCCATTGGCTTAAACAAGATAGGCAGAGTTAGATCGACCTGATCCTGATCAATCGCACGATATTCACCGCTGTAGTACTGGAATATATTAAAGCGATAGCTGGTTCCGGCAATACGAGAAATACCCACGATTAAGGTATGAGGACGATCGCTGTAAAAATTCTGTAATTGAGTGTCGCGGTTAATATCTACCACATAAGGCAGATCGAGTGCAGCTAACCATTGATGGAAAGGTGATGCATTCCATTGGCGCTCACCATAGGTCTTTGTAAGAAAGCGCTCAATAAACTTACGTCCCTTTTTGTTTTCTAAATTCATCGCTGCACGCGGAAATTCGAACATTAGACGAGGCGCCATTGGCTTGCCATCGTTCATAGCAAATATGAGGCTATCGCTATCGGCTGGAATTTGCACACCTGTTTTTTTTTCCGTTACCCCTCGCAGGGTTTCTGGCCCAATATAAGGAATAATTTTTCCTTCATTCATACCTTTTACTAGTGCTTGGAGTTGCGGTGTATAGGTCATTGAGATTCTCCTGGGTGTATTAGTGCTTATTAGGAGATATTTCAAGAAACGAGCCAGTCTCGCAAAATGTTGAGTGGTTATTCGAATTTCATTCTCTTAGTTGTTATTTTCTTTTTCGTATTGTCATTTATCGTTATTAAACACCACGACAATTTTGTAAGACCATGTTTTATCGATGTTTTTAGAATTTATAATATTCAGTTCTATTATTCGAGTTTTTGCTTTCCGTTAAAACTTTGTCGAAAATTCAACCAAGTTTTCTAGAATCTCAATTTCTTCTATCTAACTAGGCTTAGTTAATGGTCGTGATTCAATCAATATGATGTCTTTACGACAAAGTCTATCCGGGCAGTCAGTCGTGCAAATGAGTGCTCTGACTTTACTAACGAGTTGAGTGGTAACTCGTAAAAAATTGGTCATTAAAGCACTACAAATAGACAATATTTTTTGTTGTATGTATGACACGACATTTATTTTGTCGCTTGAGTAACCATGCCAAAATTCTATTGGTTTTAAAAAATACCAATAAAAACAGTAGCTTATAATTTATCGAAAGGCTGGCACAGAGACTGCAATACCCTATATGTGATCAGGCAGCACAAACCTTCACGCTCTAATTGGTTTGTCTGAACTATTCAGTTGTGCCACTTAGCACGGTTGCCTGCGCCCTAAAACCCCGACGGGGTAATGGTAATCGGCTAGAAAATTATAGGAGATACAGACTATGGCTATGCGTCAATGTGCCATTTATGGTAAAGGCGGTATCGGTAAGTCAACGACTACTCAGAACCTAGTTGCTGCACTTGCAGAATCAGGTAAAAAAGTAATGATCGTGGGCTGCGATCCAAAAGCGGATTCTACTCGCTTAATTCTTCACTCAAAAGCTCAGAATACCATTATGGAAATGGCGGCTGAAGCTGGAACAGTGGAAGATCTAGAATTAGAAGACGTATTAAAATCAGGTTATGGCGACATTCGTTGCGTTGAGTCAGGCGGTCCAGAACCTGGTGTTGGTTGTGCTGGTCGTGGGGTTATTACAGCGATCAACTTCTTAGAAGAAGAAGGCGCGTACGAAGATGACCTCGACTTCGTATTCTACGACGTACTGGGTGACGTTGTGTGTGGTGGTTTCGCGATGCCAATTCGTGAAAACAAAGCACAAGAAATCTACATCGTATGCTCTGGCGAAATGATGGCAATGTATGCTGCCAACAACATCGCAAAAGGCATTGTGAAATATGCTAACTCAGGCAGCGTACGTCTTGCAGGTTTGATCTGTAACTCTCGCGAAACTGACCGTGAAGATGAATTGATCATTGCTCTTGCTGAAAAGCTTGGCACTCAAATGATTCACTTCGTTCCACGTGACAACGTTGTTCAGCGTGCAGAAATTCGTCGTATGACCGTTATTGAATACGATCCTTCTGCTAACCAAGCGGATGAATATCGTACTTTGGCTAACAAAATCGTTAATAACACTAAGTTCGTAATCCCTACGCCTATCACTATGGATGAGCTCGAAGAGCTACTCATGGAGTTCGGTATTTTGGATGAAGAAGATGTGAGTATTGTAGGTAAAACTGCAGCCGATGAGTAAGGTCAGCGCTTAATATTGTATTTTCTAACTTAGTTAGAAATGCCTTAAGTGGTGAAAATCGGGATAGAGCAGATTAGCCCTATCGGAACCCGAGCTGTGGCAATTTTGCTCAGCTCGGTCTGTTACCCGTTAAAACTATTGTAAGGAGGCTATCATGGCCATGTCACGCGATGAAGTTGAATCGTTGATTCAGGAAGTGCTGGAAATTTATCCAGAGAAAGCACAGCAAAACAGAGCTAAACACTTGGCTCCAAATGATCCTGAACTCGAACAATCTAAAAAATGTATCACTTCGAATAAAAAATCATTACCGGGTGTAATGACTATTCGTGGTTGCGCTTATGCTGGTTCAAAAGGTGTGGTTTGGGGTCCGATTAAGGACATGATCCATATTTCTCACGGCCCTGTGGGTTGTGGACAGTATTCACGCGCTGGTCGTCGTAACTATTATATCGGTACAACCGGTGTTAACACCTTCGTAACGATGAACTTTACTTCCGACTTTCAAGAAAAAGACATCGTTTTCGGTGGTGATAAAAAACTCGCTACTTTAATCGATGAAATTGAAGGTTTATTCCCGCTACATAAAGGGATTTCAATTCAATCAGAATGTCCAATCGGTTTGATCGGTGACGATATTGAAGCCGTAGCCAAGAAAAAGACAGCCGAAACCGGTAAAACAGTGGTACCAGTACGCTGTGAAGGTTTCCGTGGCGTGTCTCAGTCGTTAGGTCACCACATTGCTAACGATGCGGTTCGCGACTGGGTTCTAGGCGCTCGTGACGAAGACAACAGCTTCGCTACTACTCCTTATGACGTTGCTATTATTGGAGACTACAACATCGGTGGTGATGCTTGGTCTTCCCGTATCCTGTTGGAAGAAATGGGCTTGCGCGTTATTGCTCAGTGGTCTGGTGACGGCACCATCGCTGAAATGGAATTGACGCCAAAAGTTAAATTGAACCTGGTGCATTGCTACCGTTCAATGAACTACATTTCTCGTCATATGGAAGAGAAGTACAAAATTCCTTGGATGGAATACAACTTCTTTGGCCCTACCAAGACTATTGAGTCACTTCGTAAAATTGCTGCGCAGTTTGACGAAACAATTCAACAGAAATGCGAAGAAGTGATCGCTAAGTACCAGCCAGAATGGGAAGCCGTTATTGCGAAATTCCGTCCTCGCTTGGAAGGCAAACGCGTCATGCTTTACATCGGTGGTTTGCGTCCACGTCACGTGATCGGCGCATACGAAGATTTGGGCATGGAAGTCGTAGGTACTGGTTATGAATTTGGTCACAACGATGACTACGACCGTACTCTGAAAGAAATGGGCGATGCCACATTGTTGTATGACGATGTGACGGGTTACGAATTTGAAGAATTCGTGAAGAAAGTTAAGCCTGATCTCATTGGTTCCGGCATTAAAGAAAAATATATATTCCAAAAAATGGGTGTGCCTTTCCGTCAGATGCACTCATGGGATTATTCAGGTCCTTATCACGGCTTCGATGGTTTCGCCATTTTCGCCCGCGATATGGATATGACTTTGAATAACCCTTGTTGGGCTAAATTGGCAGCACCGTGGAAGAAAACTGAAGCGGTAGATTCTGCTGTGGCTGCTTCGGCTTAATTGCCTGCGCCAATTTTTCGATTGTGTGTAAACGGGCGGGTGGAACAATTGCCACTCGTCTGAATAAAATTCCATTTACCCGCCGGACCACAGATTAGTGGCGCGGGAGGAGGACGACCATGAGTCAGCAAGTCGACAATATCAAACCTAGCTATCCGCTATTTCGTGACGACGATTACAAAGAATCCTTGCGAAATAAAAAGGCATCTTTCGAGGAAGCTCATTCGCAAGAATTGATTGATGAAACTTTTATGTGGACAACCACAGAAGAGTACAAAGAACTTAACTTCCAACGAGAAGCCTTAACGGTCAATCCTGCGAAAGCTTGCCAGCCGTTAGGTGCCGTTTTATGTGCACTAGGGTTTGAAAAAACCATGCCATACGTTCACGGATCGCAAGGTTGTGTTGCGTATTTTCGCACGTATTTTAACCGCCACTTTAAAGAGCCTATTGCTTGCGTTTCCGACTCGATGACGGAAGATGCAGCGGTATTTGGTGGTCAGCAAAACATGAAGGATGGTCTGGAAAACTGTAAAGCGATTTACAAGCCAGACGTTATTGCGGTTTCTACCACCTGTATGGCGGAAGTAATCGGCGATGACTTAAACGCCTTTATTAACAACTCAAAAAAGGCAGGGCATATTCCAGAAGATTACCCTGTGCCATACGCTCACACTCCAAGCTTTGTTGGTAGCCATGTTACTGGTTGGGACAACATGTTTGAAGGTATGGCGCGTTACTTCACCTTGAACCATATGGAAGGCAAGGTGGTTGGTAGCAATGGCAAAATCAACATTGTTCCTGGCTTCGAAACATACCTAGGTAACTTCCGTGTTATCAAGCGCATGTTGAAAGAAATGGATGTTGATTACACCATGCTTTCGGATCCAGAAGAAGTTCTTGATACGCCAGCAGATGGTCAATTCCGCATGTATTCAGGCGGCACGACTCAGGATGAAATCAAAGATGCGCCAAACGCTATTACTACTTTCATGCTGCAGCCTTGGCATTTAGTTAAATCGACTAAGTTCGCGGAAAATACTTGGAAGCAAGCAGTTCCTAAGTTGAACATTCCTATGGGTTTGGATTGGACTGATGAATTCTTGATGAAGGTTAGCGAAGTAACTGGTCAAGAAATTTCTGAAAGCTTAACTAAAGAACGTGGTCGTTTAGTCGACATGATGACTGACTCTCACACTTGGTTGCACGGTAAGAAGTTCGCCTTGTGGGGGGATCCAGACTACGTGATGGGTATGAGCAAGTTCTTGCTAGAATTGGGTGCTGAACCTACGCACATTTTGTGCAACAACGGTAACAAGCGCTGGAAGAAAGCAATGGAAGCTATCTTAGCGACGACCTCTTATGGTGCTAACTGTGAAGTTCATGTCGGCAAAGATTTATGGCACATGCGTTCTCTTGTGTTCACTAACAAGCCTGACTTCATGATTGGCAACTCATACGGCAAGTTTATCCAACGTGACACCCTGTACAAGGGTAAAGAATTCGAGGTGCCATTAATTCGTATTGGCTTCCCGATTTTCGACCGTCATCACCTACATCGTCAAACTACCTTAGGTTATGAGGGTGCTATGCAAATCCTTACAACTCTCGTTAATGCGGTGCTAGAGCGTTTGGATGAAGAAACTCGCGGCATGCAAACTACCGATTACAACTACGACTTGGTTCGTTAATTTCTGATTTGAAATTAACCCTTAATTACCGCTAGCGATCCTAGCAGCAATTAAGGAGCAGATAACCACGTAGTCTTGCCCCATGCGCTATTACTCAAGCAAATGGGGCTTCGGTACTTTTATTTTTACCTTATTGCTGTGGAGTCATCTTCATGCCTAATGTCATGATCAGACAGAATGAAAAAGGCGATTTAACCCTATACGTCGCTAAAAAAGACGAAGAAGATACCATCGTTTCAATTCAACATACGGCGCCTGATTGCTGGGGTGGTGAAATAACTCTCGCCAGCGGCACAAGCTATATCGTTGAGCCATTAAGTGCAATTCCTGATTTGCCGATTACCGTTCGCGCCAAACGCGGTGTTGGGGAAGAGGGCTGACGCAATGGCGACGCAGGATCTAACGGATCTTGTTGCTTTACGCATTGGTTTGGCAGCAAAGAATTTATCGGGAATTGAATTAGCCGATTGGTTGGCTATTTTAATTCGCGCTGTAGGCTTACCCCTGAGTAGTCACCGACTCGGGCGTTTGCGGTTAAATCGCTTACGTCAGGCCGGTAACGGCGCCTTAGACACTTTTTCAGATCAAGAATTACGCCACGCTATTTATCTATTACGTGGGCAAGGCTTCGATCTGAATAAATTATTACCGCAGCAACAAGCTTATGTTGATGGCGATATGCCCGGCTCAATTCGAGTCGCGTGTGCCTCTAATCGTAGTGATCGTATCGATAGCCCGTTCGGAACCTGCGACCGCTTTTTGGTCTATCAAGTATCTGCACAGGAATGTCGGCTAATTGCATTAAGAGAAGTGCCTGATCTCGCTCATGCTGATGATAAGCATCAAGCGCGAGTGAATTTAATCGAAGATTGTCATGTTATCTGTGCATTAACCATCGGTGGGCTTGCTGCCGCAAAGATAGTCAATGCCGGGCTACATCCTATTAAAGTTGGGGCACCCACAGCCGCAACTAATATGCTGAAAGATTTACAACAAGTCTTGGATACATCTCCTCCGCCGTGGTTATTGAAGATAATGGAAGCATCGGCACGGCAAACTTGGGCTCGTCAATCGGAGTATTTATCATGATTAATCGTCACAAATTACAACTGATGTTGGATGTCGTTGAACACAAAGGCTTGAGTGAACACACTTTGAGTAAATTGCGCTTACAGTTTCCGGGCGTACATCTGACTTACTGTTTGGAAGATGATATTAGCGCTGCAAAGCCCTACATAGAGCGACCAGACTTCAATGTGTATCTAGTTGACTCCCGCGATCATTGTTCAGTTTTATCGCTCGATCCGGAAAACGCCTCTGGTTTGGTGTTTGCAGAAGTCATCAGCGATTAGCTGAGTAAAGGCAGTAATCCCAATAGCTAAATGAAACGCGAGGGCCGCATGAGCGAAGAAAATGAAAATTACACCCCCGTTGGTGATTGTCGCCGTTGTCGCTACCGCGCAAATTTATTATTAAGTGGACGCTGCATTCCTGGCGATAGCTGTATTGCCGTTGATAGTGGTCGGCAAATGGATCGGTTTTTACGTCTCAATCCAGAGCTTGCGCGCCAATATTTAGCCGATGGTTTTTGGGAACGGCGTGCCGTCGCGGTACGGTATGCGCCTATTGAAGACTTATCTCCTCTGGTTAGCGATCAAGACGAAGCTGTGCGCCGTGCCGTGGCCTATCGCTTACCGCGAGAACAATTAGTGGCGTTAATTAAAGACGAAGATAGAGAGGTACGCATTACCGTTGCAGATCGCTTACCGACTGAACTGATCGAGCAAATGGCTAACGATGTGGACTATCTCGTGCGTGCTTACGTCGTGCAGCGCGTGTCTCCTGGGCGTCTATTTCGTTTTATTCGCGATGATGACCGCCAAGTTCGCAAGCTGGTTGCCGCACGCCTACCGCAAGAAAGTTTAGTGTTAATGGCACAAGACCATGAGCCGGAAATTCGTCGCATAGTCGCTTCCCGTCTACAAGGTGATGACGTCGTTGCCATGTTAGAAGATTCGGATTGGACAGTGCGGTTAGAAGCTGTTTTTAACGCACCTTTGAGTGCTTTGCCGATCATGCTTGAAGACGAAGACAGCGAAGTTCGTGATGCCGCAGCCGAGCGCTTAAGTCGTGAAAGCTAATATTGCACCAGAGGTATTGGTCATAGAGCATATAGAACAATGGTAGAAAGCACCATTTCTCGCCCAATAATGAAAGCTTTTAAAGCCAATATTAGACGCACAAGCCTGTTGCCAAAAAAAGGCTCAACAAGAATCGGCGCAAGTAGCCAAGCAGGAAGTAGAGGATAATCATGTTAGTGCGTGATTTATTTAGTGATGCTCCCTTAGCTGGGCACTTGCAGGTATCCATGTACATCGAGCGGTTACTGCGTGAACCGATCAATATTGCTCACGATTGGGAGCGTGCCGAACGTTTGTTGCAAGAAGTTCGGACGCAGCTACCCGATGCGACCGAAGTTAAAATAGCCCTGTATAAAATGTACGCCTATGCCTATCGCTGCGAAGAGTCATTGGCACTCATTCACGAAGCATTGGTCGAAACTGCGGCTAGCGCAGGTTTTTCTGCTGATTGGCGCCAGTTAACATTAGCGGCCACGCACTACTCGTATCCTGTCGATGGTGCTGCTCGTATGTTTTTATACAGCCTAAAGGCACTTGGCTTTGTTAGTATGCGCAACCGCGACCTAACGACCGCTACCGAAGCATTAAATAAGCTGATTGAGCTAGACCCCGATGACCAAGTTGGCGGCAGTGTTGTTCTGGGTATATTGCACGGCTTAAGCGAAGAACCGGAACCTGAATATGCCTGAGCAAAATCAAGACTCCTTAATTTATATTCAGCAGTTGGAAGGCGACTTGCGTGCCGTCGTAGAGATGCGGACGACGGCTTATTCTGATATTTGGCTACTGTTAATTCAACTCAGTTATAAGAACGATTTAGCCGGAACGACCAGCTTTAATTTACACGGTTATAGTCGTAAAGAGGCAGAAGAAATCGCCAAAAATATTCAGTCGAATCCTTATGTAATGAAGGAGATCGACGAATATTTATGGGGCGAAAGCGATTAGTTTAGCGTTTTCCGCTACGGCGTAAGAGGCGCAAGCATTCGATATTGGCAGCCAACTCTAATGCACTAAAACCATCTAAGGTTTCTGCTTTAACGTCCGCTGATTTATCCAATAAATAGCGTACCCACTCCGTTTTACCACTAGACGCCGCGTACATAAGGGGCGTTGCGCCATTTTCATTTTGATTATCTAGATTAATTCCTGCCGCTAATAGTTGATACGCGATGTCGAAGTTATTCGCCACTATGGCCGCCCAGAGTGCATTGGTGCCGTCCATATTAGTGTGATTAACCGCTACTGGCTGGCGCAGTAAATCGTTAATGATATCAAGACGACCTTGGCGGCTGGCGAGTATTAACGCCGTATCGTCATACCGCCCTGGCATATCCAGATCGCCAGGATTCAGATTGTGTTCCACTAACCAAGCGATGGTGAAGGGACTGAGTAGGTCGATATTGAACGTTTCTTTCTGACCGATGGGCATTTTATTGTCCTTATCTGAGCAAGCTGGCAAAACTCTTGCTGTGCAACTGTTATTCCATCTCAATAGTTTCTATTGCGCTCTGGGTACTAGGTTAGTGAGTTGTTTTTAAAAGGATTATAAAAGCAGAAGAAATTCATGACGGATTTTTCTGTACGTCGTTAAACGACATTGTAGTAAATGCGACAAACTAAATAGGCTGAAAAATTAAGGTGATGTTATGACCAAATTAGAAAAAGGTGACGCGGTATACGCCACAACAACCATTCGAAATGATGGCTCCGTACCCGGCTTTGAATTGGATGCTATTTTGGCCGAACCGGGCTCTATGGGAATGTTAGTGAATACTGGACATTTAGAAGAAAACCCAGCGCAAGAAATGCTGTTGGTTTGCTTCAATCTATCCGATGGCAGCGTTGGGCCTTTGGTCACTTGTTTTCCTGATGAGATTAGCCCTGAACGAATACCAGTGCAGTAAGGGAGACATCAGCAGTGGACGTACTGAATTACCATCAGCGTACTAAACACAGTATTAGTTACGGCTATGCGAAGGGACCAGAAAGTATTGACTGGGATGCCCAGCCGGATCCTTTTCGGACATACGACGGTGCGCCACTGATTGAATTGCCATTGGCTGCGCATGAGGTGGATACGCCTTGGGCGCGTCTTTGGCAGAGTGCTAGCGTCAACGAGGTGCCGTTAGCGGCAGCCTCAGCAGCGGCTATAGATTTTACCACGCTGGCTAAATTACTGGAGTTGGCGCTGGGTCTATCGGCATGGAAACAATACGGTACGGCGCGCTGGTCGTTGCGTTGCAATCCCTCCAGCGGCAACTTACATCCTACCGAATGCTATGTGCTTGTGCGTAATATCGCTGGCCTCGCAGACGGTGTGTATCACTACCGTGCCGACTTACATGCGTTAGAGCGGCGTTGCGCGTTTGCGCCAAGCTCAGATGTCCAATCCCTTGTTTGGTTAGGGTTTAGCTCAGTACATTGGCGTGAGGCGTGGAAATACGGCGAACGGGCTTTTCGCTATTGCCAACACGATGTTGGACACGCATTAGCCGCAGTCAGTTTTGCGGCGAAAACGTTAGGGGTCAATTCGCGGCAATTGGCGCATATTCCAATAGCCGATGAGGCGTTAGCACAATTATTGGGCTTAAATCGCCACACTGATTTTAATACCGAGGCAAGATTTAAAGGCGACCAAGAATTAAAGGCCGAACAAGAAGATCCTGATTGCTTGCTCACCTTAACGGGTGAAGTATTCTCGCAGGCATTACTCAGTGATATTCAGCAAGCGCTGGCGCAAGGTACTTGGCAGGGACAAGCCAATACGCTAGATCCGCGCCATATGTACCAGTGGCCTATTATCGACGAGGTGGCGAGTGCGACCGCCATTAATCACGAAGCCACTAATATAATTAGCGATAAAATAGCTTCCAGTCGCGACTGCGCCTCTCCGTGGCCACAACCCTTGTCGAGTTCTGTGCAAAATCTAGCCGCTCAGCTGATTAAACAGCGTCGCTCGGCACAAGCATTTGATCCTAATGGCAGTATGTCCTTTAACGATTTTTATTGTCTGCTGGATCATTGTTTACCGCGCATTGATTTTCCACCAAGTAATGTTTTACCCCTTGCCAACAAAGTGCATTTCTTACTTTTTGTGCATAACGTAGAAGGGCTAGATTCTGGGCTTTATGCGTTACCACGTTCTTTGTCGGCACTTGATGCGCTAAAAAGCCAATTGCGCGGAGAATTTAATTGGCAGCCGGTTGCCAATGCCCCCGAACATTTGCCTTTGTATTTACTGCTTAAATGCAGTTCGCGCCGCACTATCGCTAAGCTCAGTGGTCAGCAAGCGATTGCCGGTGATAGCGCATTCAGTTTGGCCATGATCGGTGAGTTTCAAGATATCGAACAGCAGCCGTGGAATTATCGCCATTTATTTTGGCAAGCCGGTGCGCTAGGGCAAGTGCTGTATTTAGAAGCCGAAGCTATGGGTTTGCGTGGCACCGGTATCGGTTGTTATTTTGATGACGCCGTACACGATATGTTAGGACTTAAATCCGATGGCCCGTTACAAGTCTTATATCACTTCACCTTGGGTCGCCCACTGATCGATAACCGCATCACCAGTTGGACTCCATATCGCCAGCGGTAATTGTTATTGAGTTTTGGCGGTTTTGTTACATCCGCTCCAAGCATCTTAGTATGTCGTATTTACTACAATTAAAATCCCTTAGTAAATCTATATAAATCAGCTATTTACCAAGTGGCCTTGCAATTGCAGAGAAGTCTGTATTGGGGCTATTGCAACCATTATTAATCGATTTTAGTCGTGCATATGTGATCAGCACCATCATCAAAATGTGCTGGTGATATTGATTTTAAGTACACAGTGAGAGGACAAAGCATGAAAGCAAAAGACATTGCCGAATTGATGGATGAGCCTGCTTGTACTCACAATAAAAAAGAAAAATCTGGTTGCGCTAAGCCATCGCCTGGTGCGACAGATGGCGGCTGCGCATTCGACGGTGCTCAAATTGCCTTACTGCCTATTGCCGATGTTGCTCACGTCGTTCATGGCCCAATTGCTTGCGCTGGCAGCTCTTGGGATAACCGTGGTACGCGTTCGAGTGGCCCAGCCTTATATCGCATCGGCATGACCACCGATTTAACCGAGCAAGACATTATTATGGGGCGTAGTGAAAAGCGCCTTTTTCACGCCATTAAACAAGCCTTGGAAGATTACAATCCGCCTGCAGTATTTGTTTATAACACCTGTATTCCAGCACTGATTGGCGACGACGTCGACGCCATTTGTAAAAGTGCTGAAGAACGCTGGGGCGTGCCGGTTGTGCCAGTGGATGCTGCAGGATTTTATGGCACTAAAAACCTAGGCAACCGCATCGCCGGTGAAGCCATGGTGAAATACGTTGTTGGTCATCGTGAACCTGATCCTATTCCTGCATCGAGCCAGCGCGACGGCATTGCTATTCACGATGTGAATTTAGTGGGTGAATACAATATTGCCGGTGAATTCTGGTTTGTGTTACCGCTACTCGATGAGCTTGGTATTCGTGTTTTGTGCACACTTTCTGGCGATGCTCGTTTCCATGAAGTACAAACCATGCATCGTGCTGAAGTGAATATGATGGTGTGCTCCAAGGCTATGCTCAATGTTGCGCGTAAGCTGCAAGAGCGTTTTGGTACGCCATGGTTCGAAGGTAGTTTTTACGGCATAACCGATACCTCAGAGGCCTTGCGCGAATTTGCACGGCTCATTAATGACCCCGACTTAAGCGCACGAACCGAAGCGCTAATTGCGCGCGAAGAGGCTCGTATTCGGGAAGAATTAGAACCTTGGCGTCAGCGTTTAGCCGGTAAGCGCGTCTTGCTGTATACCGGTGGGGTTAAATCTTGGTCGGTGATTTCTGCCTTGCAAGACTTAGGCATGAAAGTCGTTGCTACCGGCACGAAGAAATCGACCGAAGAAGATAAAGAGCGTATTCGCGAATTAATGGGCGACGACGTAAAAATGCTCGACGAAGGTAACCCGAAGGCCTTGTTAAAAACCGTTGAGGATTATAAAGCCGATATTTTAATTGCCGGTGGTCGCAATATGTATACCGCTTTAAAGGCACGTATTCCTTTCCTCGATATTAACCAAGAGCGCGAATTCGGTTACGCCGGTTACGACGGTATGCTTGAACTAGTAAGACAATTAACCCTAACCCTCGAAAGCCCAGTGTGGGCTGCGGTAAGAAAGCCTGCGCCTTGGGATAGCGTCCCAAGCAAGGGTGAATTACTAATGGCGCAGGAGGGTTAATGATGACGTCTATTCAGAAAAGCAAAAAAGCCCTGTCGGTCAGCCCGTTAAAAACCAGCCAAACTGTGGGCGGTGCATTAGCAGTTTTAGGAGTGGCCGGTGCGGTGCCGTTAATGCACGGATCGCAAGGTTGTACCGCCTTCGCTAAAGTATTTTTTGTACGCCATTTTCGCGAACCTGTGCCACTGCAAACCACGGCGATGGATCAAGTGACATCAATTATGGGTGCCGATGACAATATCATCGAAGCGCTGAAAACCATCTGCGGAAAAAGTGCTCCGGCACTTGTGGGCTTAGTGACCACAGGTTTGGCAGAAACCCAAGGCGCGGATATTAAACGTGCTGTTGGTGATTTTCGTAAAAAATATCCTGAATTTAATAAAACCGCCGTTATGGCCGTTAATACCCCTGATTTCACTGGTAGTTTTGAAAGTGGATTTGCAATTGCGGTTAAAGGCTTGCTCGAAACTTTAGTGCCTACCGCAGATGCTGATTCGCCCAGTCGAGTTGGTTTGCGCAAGAAACAAGTCAACGTATTGTGCGGCGCTAATTTAACTCCAACCGACCTAGAATATGTGAGTGAGAGCATTGAGAGCTTTGGCTTACGTGCGCTGCTCATTCCCGATTTATCCGGTTCTCTCGATGGTCATTTAGAAGACAACCCATTCAGTCCGTTAACCACGGGCGGCGTCAAAGTCACCGATATTGCTAGCGCTGGTGAGAGCATTGCCACCTTGGCCGTGGGCGAAAGTTTGCACGCAACTGCTGAATGGCTAGAACAACACACAGGCGTGCCAGCTTATTATTTTGGTCATTTAATTGGCTTGGATGCTGTCGATCAATGGATGGCCGCGTTAGCCGACATTAGCGCAGCACCTGTACCTATGCGCTGGCAGCGCCAACGTCGGCAATTGCAAGACACTATGCTAGATACTCACTTTATGCTGGGCATGGTGCGCGTCGCATTAGCATCTGATCCGGATATGTTTGCTGGCTTTGCTAAATTATTAAAAGGCATGGGCGCCGAAATCGTTAGCGCGGTTGTGCCTGCTCAGGGTCCTGCTTTAAAAGGCTTAGACGATATTATTTTGAAAATTGGCGATCTCGAAGATTTAGAATTTTC
>TARA_R110001583_G_scaffold195168_1_pt1 | contig 30698 bp, 27 predicted proteins | sample TARA_R110001583 | Tara Oceans TARA_R110001583 (sample SAMEA4398432) | marine metagenome | biome: Polar Biome; feature: [MES] marine water layer (ENVO:01000295) within the mesopelagic zone...; material: water (ENVO:00002006), including particulate matter (ENVO:01000060) such... | reverse complement strand
GACTAACTGGAATCCCCTGATTGATCAAATCCGACAGACTGCTAGAGAACATTCAGCGGCACCTTGATATAACGGATGCCATTATCTTCGGCTGGTGGCAACTCCCCGGCGCGCATATTTACCTGAACAGAGGGTAAAATAAGCCGAGGCATACCCAATGTGGCATCGCGATCTGTGCGCATGCTGACAAATTCATCTTCACTAACATCTTCATTTAGATGAATGTTATTTGAGCGTTCTTCGGCAACGGTGGTTTCCCAGCAATAATCATCGCGTCCCGGTGCCTTGTAATCGTGGCACATAAACATGCGGGTTTCGCCCGGCAATGCCAGCAACCGCCGGGCAGATTGATAGAGCATATGCGCATCACCACCGGGAAAGTCACAGCGTGCTGTGCCGTAATCGGGCATGAACAATGTGTCGCCCACAAACACGGCATCACCGATCAGATAAGACATGCAGGCCGGGGTATGGCCGGGCGTGTGGATAGCACGGCCCTGCAAGGCACCAATGTCAAATTGGTCACCGTCATTTAACAGCCTGTCAAACTGGCGACCATCGCGCGCAAATTCGGTTCCGGCATTGAATATTTTGCCAAACGTATCCTGAACCACGGTAATATGCGCGCCAATTGCCATCTTCCCACCCAACTTTTGTTTTAGATACGGGGCGGCAGACAAATGATCGGCATGAACATGGGTTTCAAGGATCCACTCAACTGTCAGATGATTGTCGCGCACATAGGCAACAATCGCATCTGCCGATGTGTGGCTGGTCCGCCCCGCTGCCGGGTCGTAATCCAGCACACTATCGACAATGGCACATGCGGGCGATTGCGGATCGCGCACAACATAGCTGACGGTAAAGGTTGCAGGGTCGAAAAAGGCTTTCACAAGCGGAGCGCGTGACGCAATTTCGGCATCAGGCCTGGCTTCTCGAATTGTCATTTTACAGCCCCGGTCGATTTTGTATCACTGCCGATTTTGCAAGTACGGATACCAAATATCCAGTAAGCGGGGCAAAAACGGAAAATTGCGGTTGCGGCCAACACCACACCAACCAGCATCGACACCCAGGCAAAACCACCCATCGCGGCCATCACACCGGCCTCACCTGCCAGGAAAAACGGCACCACCAGCAACACAATCCCGACAACAAGCCTCAGGATCCGGTCCAGATTTCCAATGTTCGACATAGTACCCTCCAATAACTGACTGTGATATTTTTATATTAACAAATTATGTTTTACAAATGTTATTTTCTCACATTTCCGTGTAGAATTTTGAGAGGTTCCAATCTTCAAATTGTGAGATCAAGGTCACGCACCATTTTCAAGCCGGTTGCGGGAACATTTCCCCCATGCTAGCGATATTACGGTATTGCATCTGGAGATTGGTCTATGTCTGGTTCTACACCTGCCGGTTCGTTCATGGATTGGCCCGAATGGCACGACGCAAACCCGAAACAGGGGTTTTCACAATGGCTGATGTCAACGGTTGCCGATGACTGGCACGCGGTTACCTGTCATCCCTTCACCGATGCCTGGGGGCAGGGCCAGGTTCCTACCGAAAACCTGCGCCGTTATCTGGTTCAGGACCACCGGTTTTTAGACCGTTTTGTGGCCCTTCTGGCCGGTGCCGTATCGCGCGCACCAACCCTTGACGATCGTATTCCCGGTTGCCAGTTTCTGGCCCTGATCACGGGCAAGGAAAACACCTATTTTGAACGCTGTTTCACCGCCCTTGGCGTGCGCAACAATCAGCGTTTTGGCACACCGGACTGGGACGCGACCAGAGGTTTTAAAGACCTGATGGCCGACGCCCTGCAAAGTGCATCCTATGCCAATATGATTGCCGTTCTTGCGGTGGCCGAAGGCACCTATCTGGGCTGGGCAAGCCGGGTGGCAAAATCGGTTCCGGCAAATCCGCCGTCTGATTTCTGGTTTTCGGAATGGATTGATCTGCATACCGGCGCATATTTTGAAAGCGTGGTTGCCTATTTAAACGGCCAGCTCGACACCATCGGTCCCGATTTAACCGACATCGAACGTGCGGCCTGCCAGGCCAGTTTTGCCAAGGCCACCAAACTGGAAATGGACTTTTTCGATACCGCACAGGCCGGAGAATAAACCGCCCCTGTAAAGACCGCTCCATTGGAACAAAGGGCGGGTTGCGTTTGTAACCCGCCCTGCCCCAAATATTTGAGCCTTTGCCCGGTAACAGGCAGTTTCCCGCGATGATTATCCGCTTTCGGCCAATGCGCGCTGGGCCACGCCAATAACGCGGTCGATATAATGATTGCTCATGCCGACATAATTGGCCGGGTCGCGAACATGGTCCCAATCAACCGGTGCATCGGTTAATTTCGGCAATTCATCAAACATGTTGCTGTGATTTTGCTGCGATTGGGCAATAGCCTGTTTAACCAGCTGATCAGCACCATCGCGCGCCATATGATTGACAAGGGCAAAGGTGGCGGCTTCGGCCAGCATGGCACCGTGCGAAATTTCCATATTTTCACGCATTTTTGCTGCATTGATGTGCAAAGACGGCACCAGTTCCACCGCCAGCGCCAGTGATTTACCACTTGCCATAACAATTTCCGGCAAGCTGAGCCATTCTAACAACCAGGCCGTACCGCTGCGTTCATGTTCGTGAATTTGCGAATGATACATATGCGACATCTGGGTGGCGCTGAACCGTGCCAGTGTGACCAGCATTTCGGCAGCAATCGGGTTTGATTTATGCGGCATGGTCGATGACCCACCGCCGCCTGCCGGTGTAACCTCGGCAATTTCGGACTGTGCCAGCAAAACCAGATCCTGACCAATTTTACCCAACGCCCCGGTTAACATCGTTAACTTTGATGCCAGTTCAATCACAACATCGCGCTGGCTGTGCCACGGCATTTCGGTCGTCCCCAACCCCAGTTCATTGGCCAGATAACGTTCCACACTGGCCCCGTCATCGCCCAGAGAAGCCAGTGTTCCCGATGCCCCGCCAAAAGACAACCGCAAGAATTGCCGCGAGGCCACCACCAGTTGATGATCCAGCCGCACCAGCGGCAACAGCCACCCTGCGGCCTTTAAACCAAAGGTTGTCGGCACAGCCTGCTGGCTGCGGGTACGCCCGGCCATAACGGTTTGTCGATGATCCTGCGAGATGACCATCAGTGATTTGATGACCTTGCGCAGGCGCTGCCGCAATAGCGCAATCACATCGCGCATCCGCAGCACCAATGCCGTGTCCACAACATCCTGGCTGGTGGCACCAAAATGTACATAGCGGGCATCATCGCCGCCAATTTCGGCCTTTAACGCCTTGACCAGGCCCGGCACAGGCACCCCGGTGCTAGCCGTTGAGGCGGCAAGCGATGCCGGATCTGGGGTAAAATCGCGGCAAACATCGCCAATGCGTTTTGCCGCTGTTTCGGGGATGATCCCGGCCTGCGCCTGCGCACTGGCAAGGGCGGCTTCAAACAGCACCATCGCGGCAATAACGGACTCATCGCAAAAATAAGCCGCGATTTCCGCATCGGCAAAAAGGGGGCCAAGCAGGGTGGAATCAAAAGGTGACAGGCTCATGATCTTCCCCGTTACAAAAATGCAAACACCATCATACCGGCAAAACCAGCACGATGGTGATGTTAATTCAATCAAGGCGTCTGACGCGGGTTTGCATCGCAGCACGGCACATCAAAAAAGGTTATACCGCTTCGATTGCAATGGCGATGCCCTGCCCGACCCCGATGCACATGGTTGCCAGCCCATATGTGCCACCCGCCCGTTTTAACTGGCGTGCGGCGGTGCCGGTAATGCGTGCGCCCGACATGCCCAACGGGTGCCCCAGAGCAATGGCCCCGCCATTGGGGTTCACACGGGCATCATCATCGGCAATGCCCAAATCGCGCAATGTCGCCAAGCCTTGGGAGGCAAAGGCTTCGTTTAGTTCAATGACATCAAACTGGTCAATCGCCATCCCGTAACGTGCCATCAGTTTTTTGCTGGCCGGTGCCGGGCCAAACCCCATAATGCGCGGCGGCACCCCGGCCGTGGCCCCGCCAATAATACGGGCAATCGGGGTCAGCCCATATTTTTTGATGGCCGCTTCGGAGGCAATAATCAAGGCTGCCGCCCCGTCATTAACCCCCGATGCATTGCCCGCCGTGACCGAGCCGCCTTCGCGAAACGGCGTGGGCAGTTTTGCCAGTTTTTCAACCGTGGTGCCCGGGCGCGGATGTTCATCGCGATCGACAATAATGGCATCGCCCTTGCGCTGGGGAATGCTTACCGCAACAATTTCCTCAGCCAAAATGCCATTTTCCTGCGCGGCAACCGCCTTGTCTTGCGAACGGACAGCAAAGGCATCCTGATCGGCGCGCGCAATACCAAAATCCTCGGCGACGTTTTCGCCGGTTTCGGGCATTGATTCAACGCCGTATTGCTTTTTCATCACCGGGTTGACAAAGCGCCAGCCAATGGTGGTATCGTAAATTTCGGCATTGCGCGAAAAGGCCGAACCGGCCTTTGGCATTACAAACGGGGCGCGTGACATGCTTTCAACACCGCCTGCGATCAATATATCGGCTTCCCCCGCCTTGATCGCACGTGCCGCCATCATAATGGCATCCATGCCTGACCCGCATAAACGGTTTACCGTAGTGCCGGTCACATTTTCAGGCAAGCCTGCCAGCAACACAGCCATCCGGGCAACGTTGCGGTTATCTTCGCCCGCCTGATTGGCACAGCCAAAAATAACATCGTCAATCGCGGCAAAATCAACATTGGGGTTACGTTCGCACAAGGCCCGCAAGGGGATGGCTGCCAGATCATCGGCACGCACCGATGACAGCATCCCGCCGAACCGGCCAATCGGGGTGCGGATATAATCGCAAATATAGGCTTCAGTCATTCTTTATTGCCCCTCGTGTGCGGCGTTGGTGCGTGCATGCAGGTCGCGCAAAATTTGCAGTTCATGGTCAGACGGCACCGGCGTTTGGGCGACTTCACCGGCAAATTCCACCTGCCAGCCGGTTGCGGCGATAATATCGTCGCGGCTGATACCCGGATGGATCGATGTAACGATAAAATGCTTGTCGGTCGCATGCGGTTCCATGATGCACAAATCGGTAATCAGGCGCGAAGGCCCTTTGGTTGTTACACCATAACTTGCCCGATCATCGCCACCCTTGCCATAGCCAAGCGAGGTTACAAAATCGATTTTTTCAACAAAGCCGCGTTTGCTTTGTTTCATCACCAAAAATATCTCGCCGCAACTGGTCGCAATTTCGGGCGCCCCGCCGCCGCCCGGCAACCGAACCTTGGGGTTAGCGTAATCGCCAATTACGGTGGTGTTGATATTGCCGTATTTATCAAGCTGGGCCGCCCCTAAAAACCCGACCGAGATTTTACCGCCCTGTAACCAATAACGAAACATTTCGGTAACCGGCACGGTATTGACCGCGGTTTCGCACAATTCGCCATCGCCAATCGACAGAGGCAAAATATCGGGTTTTGTGCCAATGGTACCGCTTTCATATATCAGGGTAATTTCGGGTGCATGGGTTAAACGTGCCAGATTGCAGGCAGCAGAGGGCATGCCGATACCAACAAAACACACATCTTCATTGGTCAATGCCCGGGCGGCGGTAACGGTCATCATTTCGGTGGAGGTATAATGGGTCATGATCAGGCCTCTGCCTTGGCGTTTTGCATTTTCAGGCGTGTTGCAAAATCTTCCGGTCCGCCGTTCATAACGTGCTGATCCATCCAGTTTGCAAAGCTGTCACGATCATTGGCAATGTTGTCCCATGCCTTGTAAAAGGCATTGTCGCGTTTGTAATAGCCTTGCGCATAAGATGGATGCGCGCCACCGGGCACATGCACAATTGTTGAAATCGCCCAGTTCGGCAACATCACGGCATTAAACGGAATATCGGCAAAATCATCGACAATTTCCTCGACCGTAATGATCGACTTTTTCGCCGCCAGCACCGCTTCCTTTTGCACACCCACAATACCTTCAAACAAAACATCGCCTCTTTTGTTGGCCTTTTGCGCATGAACCACGGCAACATCGGGGCGAATGGCGGGCACTGCCGCCAGGCTTTCACCAGTAAACGGGCATTTTATAAATTTGATGTTCGGATTTACCCGTGGCAATTCCGCACCGCGATAGCCCTTAAACACAGCACAGGGCAAACCGGCCGCCCCGGCATCATAGGCATTGGCCATCGCCGCGTGGCTGTGTTCCTCGATCTCCAGCTTGCGCGGCCAGCCGTTTTCAATGGCATCGCGTAACCGGTGCAAAGACCCGACACCGGGGTTTCCGCCCCATGAAAATACCAGCTTTTTGGCACATCCCGCCCCGATCAACTGATCATAGATCATATCGGGTGTCATGCGGATCAGGGTCAGATCGCGTTTGCCCTGGCGAATAATTTCGTGCCCCGCCGCATGGGGAATAAGATGGGTAAAACCTTCCATCGCTATGGCGTCGCCATCCTGCACACAGTTGGCGACGGCATCTTTTAACGACATGAATTGCGCAACCACAGAATATTTCTCCCCGGTTCATGAGACAGATTTTTACCGCGCGGCACGGCGCAAAGCCGGTATGCGCGCACAAACCTGCCGATACGTTTGAAATAAAAACAATGCCAACCGGCATTGCAAAAACAGGCGGGGTCAGATGTCGAAAAACACGGTTTCGTACTCACCCTGCATATGAATATCAAACCGGTATTCCGGGCCGGTCGGGGTATCAACCCGCTGCGCAATCAGTGTATCGCGCCGATCCAGGGGAACGGCCTGCAACACCGGGCAGCCTGCATTGGCATTTGCTTCGTCGGCAAAATAAAGCCGGGTAAAGGCATGGGTCAGCATACCGCGCATAAACACCGTCACATTAATAAAGGGTGCAGCCGCATCGGCAACGCAGCCCGGCTTTATGGTGTGAAAAATGAAACGATTATCGCCATCTGTGCCAGTACCGCAACGGCCCAGCCCGCGAAAACCGGCATTGTCCATACGAACCGGTTCGCTGGTGTAATGGCCCGCATGATCCGCCTGCCAGATTTCAATCATGGCATCGCCGACCAACGCATTGTTGCCATCAAAAACCTGCCCGACAATACGAATATGCTCGCCCGTGGCTTCGGGCCCGGCAACAACATGATTGGCAAGATCGGTAAAGTCATAACCATACTGAACCGGGGTCAGGCCATAGGCAAAATAGGGGCCGACGGTTTGTGACGGGGTTTCTCCATACGACATGGTTTAGTCCTCCATCGGGGTGGCGAAACGTCCACGCAGGACAATGTTAAACTGATAACCCAAGGCGAAACCTTCTTCGGTTTTGTCGATGGAAAATTTCGCGACCAGCCGGTTACGTGCTTCTGCGTCGGGTGTGCCCAAAAAGATCGGGTCAAGGTCCAGCAACGGATCGCCGGGGAAATACATTTGCGTTACCAGCCGTGTGGCAAAGCCCGGCCCAAACAGCGACAAATGAATGTGGTTGGGCCGCCACGCATTAAAATGGTTTCCCCACGGATAGGCACCGGGTTTAATGGTATAGAAAACATAATGACCATTTTCATCAGACATGCAGCGACCCGACCCGCGAAAATTGGGGTCCAGCGGGGCGTTGTGCTGGTCAATTTTATGAATATACCGTCCCGACGCATTGGCCTGCCACACCTCGATCACGGTATTGGGCACCGGGCGACCATCATCGTCCATAACACGGCCATGCACCACAATACGTTCCCCAATCGGCGCGCCGTTCACACATCCGTTTTGGGTCAAATCCCAGTCAAGATCGCGTATCGCTGCCCGGGCAAATACCGGCCCTGTTGCTTCGGATATTCCCGGTTTGATCGCCACAAGCGGCTTGGTAGGACCACGCAAAATGGTCGATTTATACCCCGGCGCGATATAGGGGGCATGACTGTTCCAGTCACGCGGTTTAAACCCCGTCATGGTTGTGTTTCTCCCTTGGTTGCTTTTTTATTATCGATCTCGGCAAAAACCTGTTTGGCAATGCGAAAGGCCGTATTCCCCGCCGGGACGCCTGCGTAAATTGCCACATGCATTAAAACTTCCCGAATGTCATCGCGGCTGGCCCCGGTATTAATGGTGGCGCGCAAATGCATTGCCAGTTCTTCTTCATGGCCCAGTGCCGCCATCAGGGAAATTGTCACGATAGAACGTTCCCGTTTGGAAAGAACCGGGTTTTCCCACACGGTGCCCCAAACATTTTCGGTAATGTAACGCTGGAAAAAATCGTCAAATTCGGTAATTCCAGCGGATGCACGATCCACATGGGCGTCCCCCAAAACCGACCGACGGGTTTTCATGCCTTGCTCAAACCGGTTCTCAGACAAGGGAATTCTCCTTGATAAATCCATCAATCAACCGGCAAAGTTCTTGCGGGGCTTCAATCGGGGGCAAATGCCCAACACCGTCAATCAGGGCAAAGCCCGCACCAGGAATACTATCTGCCATCGCCCGGACCAGTTCGGGCGGGGTAGATTGATCCACAGACCCGCCAACACATAAAACCGGGATGGTCAGTGCCGATGTGGTTGTGGTCAGATCAGCATCACGCAGGGCCGCACAGGTGCCGCCATATCCGGCAACCGGGGTGCGAACCAGCATCGCCCGATAAAGCGCAGACATCGCGGGATGACGGGTGCGATAATTTTCTGAAAGCCAGCGTTCAATAACAGCGTCGCCGATAGCATCCATGCCGCCTTTGGTGATGGCATCAATCCGGGCGTTCCAGCCCGTGGCATCGCCAATTTTAGGTGCGGTATCACATAATATCAGGCCACGCACCCGCGCGGGTGCAATCGCGGCCAGATGCTGCGCAATCAGCCCGCCAACTGAAAGCCCGCACACAATGGCACTGTGGACACCAAGATGATCCAGCAAAGCAACAAGATCGCGGGTGTGAAGGTCGATGCTGTATGGTTCATCGCCAATGCCCGACAGGCCATGCCCGCGTTTATCATAGGTGATAACGCGAAAGGTCGGGGCGAATATGGCAACAACATCATCCCAGATCCGAAGGTCTGTGCCCAATGAATTGGAAAAAACCAGAACTGGCGCATCCTGGCGGCCCTGATCGGCATAATGCAGGTGCGTTCCGTTTAAATCGGCAACTTTTAATGTCATTTGTTTCCACCCTGATGTGTTGATGCCACTTTGTCAGGGAGTTTTGGTTATGTAAAATGAGCATTTGCGCTTTTTGCATAACCATTTAACTATGAGTATCGTCAAAACTCCGACATCCGAGGCGCAATATGCTGGATCACCGTATTAAATTTCGCCACCTGACCTGCTTTTTGGAGGTTGCGCGCCAACGCAGTGTCGTCAAGGCCGCCGACACGCTGGCAATTACCCAGCCAGCCGTTTCCAAAACACTTCGCGAACTTGAAGAACATCTTGATGCGCGGCTGTTTGACCGCTCCAAACGGGGGGTAACCCTGACCGATTATGGCAAGGTTTTTTTGCGATATGCCGGTGCCAGTGTAACGGCCCTGCGCCAGGGGGTGGACAGCATCAGCCAGGTGCGCGCACAAGGCGGGTTAACAATTACACTTGGTGTATTACCAACTGTTGCCGCCACCGTGATGCCCGCCGCTCTTAAACGGTTTAAATCACTGGGCACCAACACCACCCTGCGGGTCATTACCGGGCCCAACACCGTGTTAATGGGGCAATTGCGAGTGGGCGAAATGGACCTCATGATCGGTCGTCTGGCCGAACCTGATCAAATGTCGGGGCTATCGTTCATTCATTTATATTCCGAACATATTTCGCTGGTGGTCCGCCCCGGCCACCCGTTATTGGCAGATGCACACCTGGACCTGACCAAAATTCGCGATTACACCGTGCTGGTGCCACCGCCAAATGCAATCATCCGCACGGTGGTGGACCGCATGTTGATTACCTATGGCATTGGTGCCCTGCCCGACCGCATCGAAACGGTTTCAACTTCGTTTGGCCGTGCCTTTACCCGCGAAACAGACGCGATCTGGATTATTTCGAACGGCGCGGTTGCCATCGATATTGCCGATGGCGTGCTGGTTGAACTGCCGATTGATACCAGCGATACATTTGGCCCGGTTGGCCTGACAACCAGGGTCGATGCCCCAACATCGCCCCCTGTCGAAATGCTGATCAATGTTATCCGCGAAGAAGCAGCCCGCCATCATGCGGCACATTCAACCCCAAAAACATAATCATTTGGTTATGAATAACAGCTTCAATATCATTATACATAACCGTTACGATGATATTAGAGTCGCTTAACATTCATTGGGGCAGCCGCCTGTATGGCTGCGATCAACAATAAAAAAAGCCCGTAAAAAAAACTCCCGGAAAACAGAGTTTATCAGCGGAACCAGCCATTTAACGGATTGGCGGCGACGTTTAGGAGGAAACATGAAACACGTCACGAAATTGCTTGCGGGGGCGGCAATTGCAACCCTGATGTCCTTTGGGGCACAGGCGCAGGAAGTCACCCTGACCATTCAACATTTTTTAGGCCCCAAAGCCCCGATCCAGAAAGATTTGCTGGAGCCATGGACCCAAAAAATCGAAAAAGAATCCGGTGGGCGGATCAAATTTGAAATTTTCCCCTCGATGTCGATGGGCGGTAACCCGCCAGAACTTTATCGACAGGTGCGCGATGGCGTTGCCGATATCGTCTGGACCCTGCCAGGTTATACCCCTGGCGTTTTTCCGCGGACCGAAGTATTCGAACTGCCCGGTGTTCACCTGGGCGACGCGCGCGCCACCAACCTTGCCATTTATGACATGATGGACGAACTGGCCCCGGACCTAAAAGACATTCATCCGTTGCTGGTGCATGTCCATGCCGGTCAGGCCATTCATACCACGCAAAAAGAAATCCATACCGTTGCCGACGTTAAGGGGCTGAAATTACGCACCCCGACCCGCACCGGTAGCTGGGTTATCGAAAGCTGGGGCGCCGAGCCTGTTGGCATGCCGGTTCCGGCATTAACCCAGGCACTGTCGCTAGGTGTTGTCGATGGCGGGCTGGTGCCGTTTGAAGTTGTCGGGCCGCTTAAACTGAACGAACTGGTTTCCTATTCCGTCGAAGGACAAGGGGCAAATTCACGGTTTGGCACCAGTGTTTTCCTGCTGGCAATGAACAAGGACCGGTATGAAAGCCTGCCTGATGATCTGAAAAAGATCCTTGATGACAATACCGGGCGCGATTTTTACGCCCATGCCGGTGATGTCTGGAACGATGTCGAGGAAGCTGGCAAACAGCTGATTCGAGATGGCAAGGGCGAAATCATTGAACTGACCCCGGAACAAAAGAAAACTTTTGATGATGCATCCGCCGGTGTAACCGATCGCTGGATCGAGGAAGCCAATTCTGAAGGGATCACCATTGCGGCCAGCCTGGTGGAAGAAGCCAAAGCGGCTGTTCTGAAACATACCAAAGAATAAAACAGACCGCCGGGACCATGTATGGCCGTCATGCGTGGTCCCCTTTTTTACCGAGCGTTTGTTTCCAGCAAGATTGTCCAGAGATATGAAACGCCTGTTATATCAATCTGCATCGGGGCTGGCCGTTCTTGGCGGGGTCCTGGCCTTGCTGATTGCCGTGGTAACAATTGTCAATGTGGGTGGCTTTGCCATCGACAAGATTGCCCGCCTGTTTGGCAGCCATTTCCCGGCTATTCTCGGCTACGAGGATTTCGTTGGCCTCACCGTCAGCTCTGCTGCTTTGATGATGTTCCCCTATTGCCAAACCCGTTACGGCCATGTCGCCGTTGATGTTTTTATGAATTTGTTTCCGTCATGGTTCGGGCGCGTTGTTGACGTTGTATCGTCAACGCTGATGACCGTTCTGGCCGTTTTTCTGGGCTATATGATGGTGCGCGGATTGCTGGAAGTCCAAAGCGACAATGCGATGTCGGCCATTTTGGGCTGGCAACTTTGGCCTTTTTACATTCCCGGCATTATTTCGATGTTCCTGTGGGCGCTGATTTGCATGACCCAGATTTTTGAAAGAGAAGCCCATGTCTGAACGCGAACTGATCGGCATTGGCGGACTGGGTGTTTTGTTTTTCCTGCTAGCCCTGCGCATTCCAGTTGGTTTGGCAATGATCGGTGTTGGCATTGTCGGCAACTTTGTGCTCAGCATCTTTTTTCCGTTTTTGCGCTTCGAACCATATTTACAACAATTTAAATCTTTGCTTTGGGGCATTGTTTCTAACTATGAATTGTCCGTTATACCGCTTTTTGTGCTAATGGGGTATCTTGCCAGCCAGGCCAACCTGTCGCGCGATCTGTTTCAGGGGGTAAATGCCATTCTGGGCCGGTTCCGGGGCGGTGTTGCCATGGCAGCGATTGGGGCCTGTGCCGGTTTTGGCGCTGTTTGTGGATCATCGCTGGCAACGGCATCCACCATGGGTCGGGTGGCGCTGCCCGAATTGCGGCGGTTAAATTATTCACCCCGCCTGGCAACCGGGACACTGGCCGCAGGCGGCACATTGGGCATTCTCATCCCCCCGTCCGTTGCACTGGTCATTTACGCCGTCACCGTCGAAGCATCGATCATTCAGATGTTTCAGGCCGCCATCATCCCCGGCCTGATCGCAGTTGTGTTTTTCATGCTGGTGATTGCCATTCAGGTCCGTTTAAAGCCCGAACTGGCCCCGATCGCGGCCCCAATGCCCCCAGCCGAGCGCAAACAGGCCCTGTTGCGCCTGATCCCGGTCATGTCAATTTTCGGGGCGATTATTTTAGGGCTGGGTGCGGGCTTATTTACCCCGACACCCGCCGCTGGCGTCGGTGTTTTTGCCATTCTGGCCTATGGCTTGTTCATGCATTGGCGTGGCAAAGAAGGGCTTAGCCTGACCGGGTTAAAACAGGCCCTGCGTGATACATCTGTCACCAGTTCGATGATATTTTTCATCCTGCTGGGGGCCGAAGTTCTGAAAGGGTTTTTCAGCCGTGCCGGCCTGCCCGCCTTCATGGCCGATGCCGCCGCCCATAGCGGGCTGGACCCGTGGCTGGTCATGGTGCTGATGCTGTTCGCCCTGATTGTGCTGGGCTGCTTCATGGAAAGCCTTTCCATGATTGTGGTGGTTATTCCGTTTTTCTGGCCGGCACTGGTTAATATCAATGGCGGCGATTTTGCCACAGCGGCCACCGCCGCCTATGGCATGGGGGCAGAAGACCTTAAAATCTGGTTCGGTATTTTGGCCCTGATTGTCGTGGAACTGGGCCTGATCACGCCGCCGGTGGGGTTAAATGTGTTTATCATTAACGCACTGGCCGATGGTGTGCCCATGAGCCAGACTTTCCGGGGGGTGATGCCGTTTTTTGCCGCTGAAATCGTGCGGATTAGCCTGATTATCTTTATTCCGGCGCTAACATTGCTGGTTCCCACACTGTTAGGTGGATAAACAGCTAAAAATGCGAAGCTGAATGAACAATGATTGCAACGCGAGAAACAATTCCGGTTTATCGGCTTTATGGCGAAAACATCGCCATGAATGGCAATGCGATACAGGAACCGGAATTTTTCCATCTGGAATCCATTCCTTCGCGCTCGCGCCTGCATGACATGCATATTCAGCCCCACCGCCACGCCAACCTGTTTCAGTTGCTTTATATTACCCAGGGACAGGCCGGGATCGAATTTGACGACCGGCAATTCACCATCGGCCCACAAACCATGCTAACCGTGCCCCCCGGCACCGTACATGGCTTTCGCTTTAGCCGCGATATTGATGGTTGGGTTATTTCCTTAACCGATGATCATGTGCGCGAAATTCTGGCAATGATGCCTCGGCTAAACAGTTGCCTGGATGTGCCGCTATGCGTGCCAATTAACCAGCCAAGCACCCATTCACCACAGGGCACCAACCAACCCGATCCTCTTCACCTGGCGCATATGACCGACCCGCCCCGTGCCGATTTTCTGATCCGCCAACTGGTGGCCGAATATCACGGGCATTCCATTGGCAGACTGTTTGCGTTGCGCAATATTATCGGATTGTTATTGCTTGAATTTGGCCGCCATGGCGACCTTCACCGCGACGGGCGCCTGTCGCGACAAGAGCAGAAAAACGCCAAATTTCGCAAATTTCAAAACCAGCTTGAAACCCAGTATCGCCAGCATCGTCCGCTGGATTATTACGCCCGCGATCTTGGCATAACAACAACCCAGCTTAACCGCATCAGCAAGGATGTTGTCGAAATGACCGCGATTGAAGTGGTTCATAACCGACTGGTGTTAGAGGCCAAGCGCATCCTGATTTACACCGATATCCATATTCAGCAGATCGCCGACGAATTGGGCTATCAGGATGCCGGATATTTTTCGCGGTTTTTTACCAAAAAGGCGGGGATGTCCCCCGCCCGTTTTCGCGCGCTTTACCGCTAGGTTTTTAGCGCAAATGCCAAGGGTGCTCACGTTACCGCCAGCCCAGCAACCATTTGTCCAACCGCCCCAACAGCCACGATATTGTAAGCCCGAATACCGACAGCACCACCACACCGGCAATCAACTGATCGGTCTGGTATAAGCTGCCTGCGGAGAGGATCAGCGCGCCAATACCATATTGCGCCCCGATCATTTCAGCCGCGACCAGCAAAATAATGGCGATGGACGATGAAATGCGAAAGCCCGACAGGATGGTAGGTAACGCGCCGGGCAAAATGATTTTACGCACAATCGACCAGGTCGACAGATCAAAACTTTGCCCCATACGGATCAAATTGCGCGCCACATTATCAACCCCGCCAAAGGTATTGATCACGGTGGGGAAAAACACCCCAAAACCAATGGTGGCAAATTTGGATGGCTCGCCAATGCCAAACCAGATGATAAACAGCGGTAATAACGCAATTTTGGGGATAGGAAACAGGGCCGAAACCAGCGCCACACCGGGCGACCGCGCCCAGGAAAACATACCCACCAAAAACCCAACCACAAGCCCGGCAACCGTGCCCAGCACCCAGCCCACCGCCAGACGCTGACCCGAGGCGGCCAAATGCACCCACAATTCACCACTGACAATTAACTGCCACAGCGATTTGCTGACCGCAACCGGGCTGGGCATGGCAAGTTCGCTGATAAACCCGGTACTGCACCCGATTTGCCACAAAATGATCAGCACCACGAAACTGCCCCACGCCGCAAGCGGATGGGACCGCGGGTTAAAGCCAACAGCGCGAAACCGAACCGGCTGTTTTTCCATTTCCATATCAGATTTTGCAGCAGACAATTGATCAGACGACATTTTCAAGTTCCTTGTCAGCGGCAATGGCTTCGTCGCGGATCAGTTCCCAAAGCGATGTTTCATGCGCCACCATTAACGGGTCGCCTTCATGGCGCTGGTCTATCGGCACATCAATGGTGTGAATTTCCTTGATTGTGCCGGGGCGACGGCGCAGTGCCACCACCCGGTGCGCCAGCCGGACGGCCTCGTTCAAATTGTGGGTCACATAAACCGCTGTCATGCCGGTACGGGCAAACAGGGCCGAAAATTCATCTAACAGCAAAATGCGGGTTTGGGCATCAAGGGCAGATAACGGCTCGTCCATCAGCAAAACAGCCGGGCGCACCGCAAGGGCACGGGCAATGCCAACGCGCTGTTTCATCCCGCCGGAAAGTTGCTTGGGATAGGCATTACGAAAATCGCTCAGGCCGGTTTGCTCTAACACTTCATCAATGCGGGCGGTGCGTTCGGCCTTGCTTAATTTATGGTCTTCCAGCACCAGGCTGATATTGCCTGCCACACTGCGCCACGGCAACAGGGCGAAATCCTGAAACACATAGGTCAGCGGGTTCAAACATCCGTCTGGCACCGGGCCATTGGCGGTAATTTGCCCTTTTCCGGGTTGTAACAAACCGCCAATAATGCTCAGCAAGGTTGACTTGCCACAGCCCGACGGCCCGATCAGGGCAACAATTTCGCCCGGCTCAATCGTCAGGTTTATATCGCGCAAGGCTTCGACCTGGTCGTAGCAATGGCTCACACCGGAAATTTCCAGCCGCATAACCGGCCCTCTTTTATCTGATCGTAAAATGAAAAATAAATAGACCGGCCCGATAATCGAACCGGTCTAAAATCATGCCAAGGCAACCTTATTTTGCCTCAAGCGGCGGGATGAAACTGGTATCGATGAAATCATCCGGGTTGGCATCTTTCGATACATAGCCCCGGTCCTGATACCATTTGACCTGCTTTTTCACATCAGCAACATCCAGTCTGGCATCTTTGGTGATGAACATTGCGCCATTGCGAATTTTCGGAAACGCTTTTTCTTCCGGGTCTTCGGCATAGACATATTTATGAACGATTTTCAAAATTTCGTCGGTGGTATCAGACTTCACCAGTTTGCCATTGTCATCGGTCGCCAGCAAAGCGGCCCGGTAATCGGCAACGCCTTTTTGATAGGCGGCAACAAAATGCGCCACCACATCACGGCGTTCTTCAACATTGCGCGCCGATGTAAACAAGCCGCCAACCTGATAAGGCACATAATCATTCACCCAGCCAATGATATGCGCGGCACCGGCATTGGCCAGCGGCTTGGCAATATGGGGCACAATGATCATGCTGTCGACCTGCCCGGTTTTTAACGCGCCAATCATGTTTGGCACCGCCTGAAGCGGCTTTAATTCCATGCTGGCAAGGTCAAACCCGGCCTTTTCGGCGACATTGCCAATCATGTAATGAAAGCTCGACCCCACCTGGCTGAGAGCAAAGCTGTGCCCGGCAAGCTGTTCAACCTTGGTCAAACCGGCATCATAGGCCTTGTTTGAAACCAGAATGGCCGACCCGTCATATCCCGGCTCTTCATGCAATTGCGCGCCAATAACCTTAAGTGCCCCTTTGGCTGCCAGGTTAAAAAACCCGCCGGTAAAGGCGGTAACGCCAAAATCGGCATCGCCCGACGCAATGGCAACCGAAACCGGCTGGGCCGCGCGGAAAAATGTCAGTTCCGCATCCAGCCCCTCATCGGCGAAATAGCCCTTTTCCTTGGCAATAAATAACGGCGCACTTGACACAAAGGCCAGCGTGGCGATGTTGATTTTTTCTGCTGCATGGGCAATGCCAACAAGGGCTGTTGACAGGGTGGCAACCGTGGCAACCGCCATGGCCCCACGGACGACACGGCTGATCCGGGATGAGAACATTTTTTCCTCCGCATATGTTTTTTGATTAATGGGCCGTTTGTTTCCGCCAGTCCCCGCCGGAAATACCCCAAGCCCCATAAAATACCAAATTGAATTGCCGAACTGGCACTGGAATTTTGTTATACGAATTAGCCTCGAATTGCCAATGTTTGGCGCATTATGGTGCAAATTTAATGGTTTCCACCCACCCAGGCGCGATCAGGGAAGGTAGCTACATGACGCCAAGGTGGTATTGCCCGGCCTGCTTTGCGTGCGATCAATTGCCAAACCGGCACGAAACCGTCATAACCGCGCAAGGTTTATTCATCCCAAAGGCTTGTTAAATGCCCCATATCACCACAGCCGATACAAACGCCCCCACCACCGCCAAAACCGCCATCGTTATTGGTGCCGGTCCTGCCGGTTTAATGGCGGCAGAAAGGCTGGCCGGTGCCGGGCATAACGTCATAATTTACGAAGCCATGCCCAGTGCCGGGCGCAAGTTTTTAATGGCCGGTAAATCCGGCCTTAACATCACCCACAGTGAAGACATGGAAACGTTTTTGTCACGCTATGGCACATCGCGCGCCCGACTAGAACCGCATTTGCGCGCATTTGGCCCCGCCGAAATTCGAGCTTGGTGCGAAGGGCTGGGTATTGAAACCTTTGTCGGCTCCAGCGGCCGGGTTTTTCCCAAAGTCATGAAAGCCAGCCCGCTTTTGCGTGCCTGGCTGCGTCGTTTGGCCGATCTTGGCTGCACCATTCATTACCGCCACAAATGGACCGGATGGGATGCCAATGACCATGCTGTTTTCAGCACGCCAGATGGTGACGTCACCACAAAGGCCGACATCACCATATTGGCCCTTGGCGGCGGTAGCTGGAAAAAGCTGGGCTCAAACGGCGCATGGATGAAAATCCTGACTGATGCCGGTATTGCCTGCAACCCGTTCAAACCGGCCAATTGCGGGTTTGACGTGCGCTGGACCGATCATTTAATTGAAAAATGCGCCGGTAGCCCGGTAAAAGCCGTGACGCTAACCTGCGAGGGTCAAACCGTGCGCGGCGAATTTGTTATTGCCAAAACCGGGATCGAAGGCAGTGCCGTTTATGCGGTTTCCGCCACACTGCGCGATACCTGGCTGCAAACCGGCAGCGCAACTCTGACACTGGACCTCACCCCGGACCGCGACCTTGCCGACGTCACCGCCCGCCTTGCCAAACCGCGCGGCAAAAATTCGCTGGGCAACCATTTGCGCAAATCCCTGGGGCTGGACGCCACCAAAATCGCCCTGATCTTTGAAGTCACCCCGCGCGAGGTTCTGAACGACCCGGCCAAACTGGCAAGCACAATAAAATCCCTGCCCCTCCCCATCGCCCGCCCCCGCCCGCTTGACGAAGCGATTAGCACCGCTGGCGGTGTGGCGTGGAAAGAACTGGACGGCACTTTCCAGCTTATCAAACGCCCCGGCACCTATTGCCTCGGCGAAATGGTCGATTGGGAAGCGCCAACGGGGGGATATTTGTTGAGTGGGTGTTTGAGCGTAAACACCCTGTAAACTTGCTGGTCACAAACCGGGAAACCGGCCTTACAAACAAAAACGGCTGGCAAAGCCGATTGTGAGAGGCAAAACGCCCCACAAACCGGCCTTGCCAGCCATCCTAAATTCAGGTCTTAACCTTCGACAGGAATACCGTGGATATAGCCAACGCCACCGGCAAAACGGTCGCGGTAATTGGCGTCAATTAACGGCCCAAGTTCGGCTTTAACCTTGTCATGCAGGCCTTTTTCCCAGTCACCGGGGTGCTGGAAGTTGCTCATGATGTAGGCAAAACCGTTCATGTCATCAACCGCGTGCAAACCGGTTGATTCCGCACCGGCCGGGCACGACAGGATACGGGACAGTTTTTTGGTATCGACGTTATAGGCCCACAGGAAGTTATTGACATGGTTGCCGCTGTCTTCGCCAACAAACAAGGTCCGCATTTTTTCGGAAAACTTGATATTGTCGGGGTTGGCGATGAAGTTAACGTCGGCGGTGTTGCCGATGGCATCGGGGGTGGCAAGATCGTGGCCCACCAGTTCGGGCACGGCGGCCATGTGAACCGGCACCCAGTCACTGTCAATTGCGTTGCCGTCGGTATCAACCTGGCCGCCGGTCATCGGCCAGGCGTAAACTGCACCGGCTTTGATCTGGTCAACCTTGATCGGGTTTTTGCCGTCGCTCATGGATTTATAGATATAGGACATGGCCGAATAACCGATTTTGTCCTTGGCGTTAACCGTGGTGCCTTCCATTTTGGTGAAAGCAAGCGTTCCGCCCATAAGCGGGGCATAACGGTGCGTTTCAAGGTAAGCTGCGGCTTTTTCCATGCCCGGTTTGATGCGAACCCATTCTTCCTTGCCACTGATACGAATTTTATGGAAGGTTTCATCTTTCGGGTCTTCACGGGCAACATCAAGGATGTCGGCGTGGGTCAGCTTGTCGGCCAGGGCCTTGATTTCGTCGCTGGTTGCATGGCCCAGCAAAACCCATTTCAGGTCAAACTTGCCGCCTTTATCAAGGTCAACACCTTCGCGCTGCGCCACATTGGCAACATAAAGTTTACCTGACGACAGATCGGTCGGTTTATCGGCGATGAACATGAACAGACCGCTATTGGTGGCATCATCGCCCATTAGGGTCGTGCGCTGGTCGGGCATGACCTGTACCAGTTCGTGCGAAATACGGCCAAGGCAGAAATGCTTTTTGATTTCGCCTGAACCATCAGCCTTTACCACCACTTCAGGCAGGTGCCCGTAGTGATAGGGATTGGCTTTTTTCGGGTCGCCATACAGGCTTTGGCTATAGGCCTGAAATTCTTCGGACGATGCTGCCGTGGTGGCATCGGGTTCGTATTCTTCGCTCGACAAATGGGTGTTCCACGGCGACAGGCTGGCGGCACAGGTAATCCACAGGCCATGCACCTTGCTGGTATTGACCGGATGATAGTGGACCAGGCTCAATTCGCCGGTTTTCGGGTTCTGGTCAAAGGTCAGAACGGCAATCGGGGATGGCAGTTTGCCATACATGTCGGTGCCATCATACGCGCGCGAGGTATATTCAAACTGAACCACGGCAAAAACAGTATTGCCCTTAACACCCGGCACTTTGGCCCCATCAAGTTTGATCAGGCTGTAACCATCGGGGCAATCTGAAAAGAACTGGCGTTTGTCTGGCGAGGACTGATCAATAATCGGTTTGTTATTGATGTCGCGGTAGCCCCCGGCAACAATCTTTCCACCCTTGCCATCCGAAACTTCATCACCGGTAATGAATAGCGGCTTGTATGCCAGCTTGAAGGCTTGTGTTGCACCATTTTCATAGGTGGCAACAATGCCCGATTTTACGGTGGTGGTTGCACGTTCTGCGTCACTCATCGGCGCGTCCATGCCAACAAATTCAACAGATTTAACGCGATTATTGCTGGTGGCGGCGAATGCGCTTGTGCCACCAATCATTGTCAAAGCCGACGTTTCAAGCAATGGCAGCAATGGTGCGCCCGCAAGAAGACCAAGCAACGAACGGCGGGAAATGCCGGTTGGGCTATTCATGTCTGTAATCCTTGAATAACGAACTGAAGAGTGTGCCGAGAAGATAAAACCGGGAAGATGAAGACCCGAAAAACCACCCGAGAAGCCCCAGAACTGGGACAGGCAGTGAGCAGAGTTTACCGGCACCCTATGACCGTTTGATAAAACTTTAATGTCATTCCAAATAACAATAAGGCTATTCGGTTCGGATGCGCAGACGACGCGTTGTGGTGGCAAGGCCCGACCAGCCCCAAATGGTATCGGCCGATGCACGTTGCGCCGATCAGCGAAGGGGAACTCCACCACGCTTTCTCGTCGCTGGCCACCCGGCTGGATGTTACCGTGCCGCCCCTCACCATCTTGCATGGCCTGCCGCGCGAAACCGATTTTAAAAGGCGCCGAATTCGCATCGAAACCAGCGATTAACTATACCGGCGGGCGGACAGAAAATGACGGGCCTCGGTGCTACAAAACACATAAAATAGTCGCCCCCTTGCGACGGATCGTCTAATGCTGTCCCATATAAGACAGAAATCATTTTGGCGGTGCGACAATCCAGGTCCCCGTCACAAGAACCAAAGGACAGTGCAATGGACCATTCCCAACTTTCGAAATGCATTCTTGCCGGTCAGGGCAAGGTCCCGGCGGATATTGTTATTCGCAATGTTGGTTTGCTTGATGTCATGACCGGGGCGGTAACCGTTACCGATATCGCTATTGTCGGCGACCGCATTGTTGGTACTCACGCATCTTACCGCGGGGATATCGAAATTGATGGCAGCGGGCGTTTTGCCGCACCGGGCTTTATCGACACCCATTTGCATATCGAAAGCTCGCTGGTCACCCCACTGGAATTTGACCGCTGCGTGTTGCCCCACGGCGTCACCACCGTTTTGTGCGACCCGCACGAAATTGCCAATGTGCTTGGCGCGCCAGGCATCAAATATTTTCTGGATAGTGCCGAACGCGCGATTATGGATATTCGCGTGAATCTGTCATCCTGCGTGCCAGCCACATCCTTTGAAACATCCGGCGCGCAGCTTGAAATTGACGATCTGTTGCCGTTTCGCAGCCACCCCAAAGTGGTCGGTCTGGCCGAGGTGATGAATTATCCCGGCGTGCTTAATCTGGACCCCGGAATCATGGCAAAGCTTTTGGCTTTTCAAGACGGGCATATGGATGGTCATGCGCCGTTGGTGCGCGGCACGGCCCTTAACGGATACATGGCGGCCGGTATTCGCACCGATCACGAAGCCACCTCTGCCGACGAAGCCCGTGAAAAACTGGCAAAAGGCATGGCCATCCTGATCCGCGAGGGCTCTGTCTCCAAGGATCTGAACGCCTTGGCCGAAATTCTCGATGAAAACACGTCAAGCTTCGTCGCCCTGTGCACCGACGACCGTAACCCGCTTGATATCGCCGAGGAAGGCCATCTTGATGCCCTGATCCGCCGCCTGATCGCCAAGGGACGGCCTTTGCACCATGTCTATCGGGCGGCATCGCATTCAGCGGCGCGCATTTTCGGCCTTAAGGATCGCGGCTTGATCGGCCCGGGCTGGCGGGCAGATATTGTTTTGCTTGACAGCCTGGAAGATTGCACCGTTAGCGACGTTTTCGCCGGTGGCAAACGGGTCACACCTGAATTATTCGCCGCCCGCGAGCTCGTCCCCGCCGTGGGGCTGACGTCAATGCAGGCAAAGCCGGTAACGGCAGATGCCTTTATCTGTGCGCCCAAACCGGGCCAGAACCAAACCCCGGTGATTGGCGTTAAACCCGGCCTGATCCTGACCTTTCGCGAAGAAGCGACACTGGAAGTATCGCAAAACGGCTTGATGCCGGACCTTGAACGCGACGTCATCAAAGTTGCCGTCATTGAACGCCACGGCAAAAACGGTAATATCGGCCGCAGTTTTGTTACCGGTTTTGGCTTGAAAAAAGGCGCTATCGCCTCGTCTGTCGGCCATGACAGCCACAACATTACCGTGGTCGGTGCCGATGACGATGACATGGCCCTGGCCGTAAACCGCCTGATCGAAATGGGCGGCGGTTTTGCCGTGGCCGAGGATGGCAAAATCACCGCAGACCTGGCCCTGCCCATTGCCGGATTAATGAGCGAAAAACCCTTTGAAACCATCGCAACCGATCTCGAACATTTGCGCAATGCCGCCAAATCGCTTGATTGCGTGCTGCCCGAACCGTTCCTTCAGGTTGCGTTTTTGGCCCTGCCCGTGATCCCGCATTTAAAAATGACAGACCGGGGCCTGTTCGACGTCGACAAATTCGATTTCGTCAATTAATTCCGGCCCAATATCGGCCCACGACCAGCACGGCACATCACACCCCGGCATATAAATGTCGGGATGTGTGTGTTTTCACCTCAGCGGACGTCAAAATACCCCTCCAACACACTGATAATGAATAACATTCACAAAAACCATCAGTTAAGAATTATTATCATTGACTTTATCAACCACTTTTCTTATTAGTTGACTATATCAACAATATCATTCCTAAACCTCCTTCAACAATCATTTCCAGTTTAAGGCGTCACCCCGAAAACTCATCTGGCAGCACTGCATTTGTGCGCCGTTTCAGGAAACTTCGCATGACAAAATCGCCGGTCATCCATGAAGATGGATTGCCCCAGCCCCAGCGCGCCCTGGCCTTTCTGACCATCTCGATTGCCGTAATGATGGCGGTGCTTGATGGCGCAATCATGAATGTGGCCCTGCCCACCATCGCCCATGACCAGCAGGTCAGCCCGGCCCACGCGATCTGGGTGGTAACAGCCTATCAATTGGCCGTGGTGGTCGCCCTGTTGCCGCTTGCCGCCCTTGGCGAGGCCATCGGTTTTCGCAAAATCAACATGGCGGGGTTGGTGGTGTTTTGCATCGCCTCCATCCTGTGCGCCTATTCCCCCACTATTGAAATCCTGACATTCGCCCGCTTGCTTCAGGGCCTTGGCGGGGCGGCCCTCATGAGCATTAACGCGGCCCTTGTCCGCCATATCATGCCCATCAATCAGCTGGGTAAGGGGATCAGCCGTGTTGCCATGGTCGTTGCCATATCGGCAGCCGCTGGGCCATCGATTGCATCGGCCATTCTGGCAATTTCAAGCTGGCACTGGCTGTTTCTGATCAATGTGCCATTGTCGATTGCCGCCTTTGGCATGGGTTATTTCACCCTGCCTTACAACAAACTCAATCAGACCCGTTTTGACATTGGCAGTGCCATTCTCAATGTCCTTAGCTTCGGCTTTCTGATCTCTGCCCTTGGCAGCATCGGCACCAGCAATAATGCCCTGCTGATTGCCGGGCAATTTGCCATTGCGATTATCGCCGGTATTTTTCTCGCCCGTCGCCAGCTCTCGCGCCCTAATCCTCTTTTGCCGATTGACCTTCTGAAACGCCCGGTCTTTGCAGGCTCGATCATTTCCTCGATCTGCGGCTTTAATGCCCAGTTTATCGCCTTTGTCTCGCTGCCCTTCTACTTTCACGATGTCATTGGCTATAGTGCGGTTAAAACCGGCATGTTGCTTACGCCGTGGCCGGTGGCAACCGCCTTGATGGCACCTCTGGCAGGCAAACTTGCCGATAAATATTCAGCAGCCCCGTTTACCGCTCTTGGCATGACAATTTTTGCCATTGGCCTTGGCGCAACCGTCTGGTTCCCCAGCGAAGCCGGTAATTATACCGTCATTATTGCCCTTATGATCTGCGGTGCCGGGTTCTCCCTGTTTCAAGCGCCCAATAACCGCATCATGCTCACCAGTGCCCCGCGTGAACGTAGTGGTGCCGCCAGCGGCCTGCTCTCGACCGCCCGCCTGCTTGGGCAATCCAGCGGGGCGGCATTGGCCGCTATCCTGATATCCTATAGCACCGGATTTAACCTGGCCCTTCTGATGTATACCGCCGCGGGCTTTGCCCTGATCTCGGCCTGCATCAGTGCCATTCGCAACCGCGCCTGGCAGGTTGGCATCATTTCATAATAATGCCGCCCTTCTGCCCCGCCCCGGTGGCATTGACGCCGCCAGGACCAATGACTACCTCGCAATGACAACGGAGCCTTCACATGCCCGAAAGCACGATTGGCGAAACCCTGCATACCCTGCTGCATGCCTATAAACGTGCCTTGCGGCAGGCCTATCATCAGGCAGAAATTCCGCTTGCCATTTCGCATATCCGAACATTAAAGGGCATTAATGCCATTGCCAACTGCACACCCCTTGCCCTGTCATCGCGCACCAAACGCGACAAAGGCCAGGTGACCCGCCTGATCAAGGATCTGGTGGTCGACCAGCTCATTGAAAAACATCCGCACCCCGGTGACAAACGCAGCAACATCCTGCATCTGACCCCGGCGGGACACCAAATGATCACGCGGATCAAAGAGATCGAAGAAATCGCCGCCTCGCGCATGGCCATCGGCCTCACCCCCGATGAGATCGCCGATTTTAACCGCCTTGCCAACATCATGAGCGCCAATCTGGCGGAATAAACCGCAAATCTGGCTGCAGACCGAAAACCCGATATCCAAACAGGAGACCACAATGCCCACCCCAGCAAGACCAGCCCCCCGGCAGTTTGAGGTGATCCGTAAATCCAGCATCACACCAAACATGCTGCGCCTCACTCTGGGCGGTGACGGTATGAACACCTTCCCCGATGACCAACCCAGCGCCTATGTCAAACTGATGTTTGATCATCCGGGCCAGGAAAAACCCATGCGCCGCACCTATACAATACGTGCCCAGCGCGAAACTGAAATCGACATCGATTTTGTCCTGCATGAAGATGGTGGCCCGGCCTCAAGCTGGGCAATTGATTGCCAACCGGGCGATAAAATCACCATCGGCGGCCCCGGACCCAAAAAACTGGTCGATGACGCGGCCGACTGGGTCCTGATTGTTGGCGACATGACAGCCCTGCCAGCCATGTCGGTTAATCTCGAACAACTCCCGCAAACAGCGCGTGGCTATGCCATCATCGAGGTGCTAAGCGAAGCCGACATCCAGCCGCTGCGCAAACCCCAACACATCACCGTCCATTGGGTCATCAATCCCCATCCCGGCAAGAACAGCAACGCCCTGCTCAATGTCGTCACCGCCCTCGACTGGCCCGAAGGCAAACCCTCAATCTGGGCCGCGTGCGAATTCACCGGCATGCAAAAACTCCGCCACCACTTCCGCAATGAACGCGCCATAGACAAACGCGAAATGTACATTTCCAGCTATTGGAAACTCGGCGCGAACGAAGAAACGCACAAATCGGTCAAGCGGGATGATGCGGAGAGGGAGGAGGCTGCATAAGGCAGTTTCTTTAAAATTAAGGCTCTCTGTGCGTTAAAAAACTTTTGGGTTTTTATATCTTCTGCTTCTTTTCCCACCGCAAACTTTGCGTCGAAGACCTAAAGCCAGTTCGGTTTTCAACGCATTTAGCCGTAACAGTGCAACCGAAAATTAAACTGTTCAATCAGTCAGACAGAATGACGAATGACTTCTGCGTCATTCTGTCTGACATGCCCTAAAGATACAGTCCGGCTCGTGTTTTGAGTCTGACACATCCGACCTGTTTCCCCTGATTTTAGCGAGTTTGCTGAGCGCGCGGCGTTCGCGGGTAAGGATATCTTTGGCGGTTTTGGTCCACCTGAAGGTCTTGGGCGGCTCACCCTTTGGGGTTCCAGGCCGCGTTGATAGCACAGCGCACTGCCTTTATGCCTATTGTTTACCGGCCCGACTGAATATCAGTCGCAACTGTTTTTCCACCTCGACAAGGGCAAAAAACATCGCACCGATCGCCACAATAAGAAGGCCATCCCAAAACGGTACTGCCTGTGTCCCGAAAACCGTCTGAAGGGGAGGGAAATAGGTAATGGCGAATTGTGCCGCACTGACAACCATTACAGTGCTCCATACCACCGGCGTTCCTTTTATCACATCCCAGGTCAGCGAGGTCCCATATATGTTGCGCACAAAAAACAGGTGAAAAACCTCCAATACCACCAGGGTATTCACCGCCATTGTCCGGGCCAGTTCCGGCGCATAACCCTTATCGATCCCGTGAGCATAAATCCCGAAAACGGCAAAAACGAAAAGCACCGAAACCAGGACAACATGCCAGATCAATTCTCCGGTCAGGATTGATGCATTTCGGGGGCGCGGCGGCCGTCGCATGGTGTGTTTTTCTGTCGGCTCAAAAGCCAGTGCCAGGCCAAGCGTAATGGCGGTAATAAGGTTTACCCAAAGTATTTGAACCGCGGTAACTGGCAAAGCCATGCCAAGAAACAATGCAATAATAATGGTCAGGGCTTCGCCGGCATTGGTCGGCAAGGTCCAGCTAATGACTTTTTTGATATTGTCATAAACGGTGCGCCCCTCGCGTACCGCCGCAACAATCGAGGCAAAATTGTCGTCCGCAAGCACCAGTTCGGCGGCCTCCTTGGCAGCTTCGCTGCCTTTTTGCCCCATGGCGATACCGGCATCAGCACGTTTTAGCGCCGGTGCATCATTCACCCCGTCCCCGGTCATTGCCACGGTAAGGCCGTGGGCCTGAAGCGCCATCACCAGACGCAGCTTGTGGGCAGGGTTGGTGCGGGCGAAAATGTCGGTCGCGACAACGCTTGCGGCAAGATGTGCATCATCCATCGCATCCATATCCGCCCCGGTCAGAACCCGTTCCACATTCTTCAATCCCACCTGCCGACCTATGGCGCGGGCTGTACCAGCGTGATCACCGGTAATCATTTTCACCCGGATACCGGCTTCATGGCATTGGGCAACGGCGGCAATTGCCTCGTCCCGGGGTGGGTCGATCAGACCGACAAGACCGATCAGGGTCATTTGACGATCAAGATCTGCAATATTTAAAATGATATGCGCTTGCGGCACGGCCTGTGTGGCCAGGGCAAGCACACGTTGGCCCTGTGACGCGATGGTTTCAATCTGTGCCTGCCAATATTCCACATCAAGCGGCTGCGTCCCGCCGTCAGGCGCACGCTGATCGCTGCACATCTGAATAATGCGTTCAGGTGCCCCTTTCATATTGATGCAGGCATGTCCTTCATGATCATGAAGCAGCACAGCCATGTAACGATGGCTGGCATCAAACGGGACCGTATCGGTACGAGTCCATGTCGCAAGTGCTTGCGTTTCCTCACCCAGTATTCTGGCGGCAAGGGCCTGTAATGCCCCTTCCATCGGGTCACCCTCAACCTGCCAGCCCGTCTCACGGGCGTGTAACACCGCGTCGTTGCACAAAGCCGCCACCTGGGCAATCTCGAATAAAACCGGCTCAGGGCCGATCATCTGTTCCGCTCCGTCCCGCCGGATCTTTCCTTCCGGCGCATAGCCAGCACCTTCAACCCGGTAAACCCGGCTGCCGATCACGACGGTTGCCACCATCATTTCGTTGCGGGTAAGTGTTCCGGTTTTATCGCTACAGATCACCGAAACCGAACCAAGCGTTTCAATAGCAGGCAAACGACGGACAATGACATTGCGCCGGGCCATGGCCTGCACCCCAATGGCAAGCGTGATTGTCAGAACAGCGGGCAAGCCTTCGGGGATGGCCGCAACCGAGAGACCGACGACCGCCATAAACAGTTCCGCAAAGGCAGCATGGCCGACAAAATAACCATAGCCCAGCAGGATGCTGGCAATAAGTAAAATGAAAATGGTCAGCCAGCGGGCAAAGGCATCCAACTGGCGAACCAGTGGCGTTGTCAATGTCTCGACCTGGGATAACATACCGCTGATACGGCCAATCTCCGTTGCACTTCCGGTTGCAACAACAACGCCCCGCCCGACCCCGGCGGCAACCAGCGTGCCGCTATAGGCCATACAGGTTCGATCCCCCAAAACAGCATCCCGGGCTACCGGTGCCGTCGTTTTTTCCACCGGCACCGACTCACCCGTGATGATAGCCTCTTCAATGCGAAGGCCACTCACCTCAAACAGGCGTAAATCGGCGGGCACCTTCTCGCCAGCTTCAAGCAAAACAATGTCACCAGGGACGATCTCGGCACTGTCAACACTTACCCTGCGATTATTGCGCAGCACCGAACTATGGGGGCTTAGCATCTGGCGGATAGCCTCCATTGCCTGTTCGGCACGCCCTTCCTGAACAAAGCCTATAATGGCATTGGCAATAATCACGGCCAGGATAACGCCAGTATCAATATAATGCCCGAGACTGGCGGTAATGATCGCCGAGCCAATCAGAACGTAAATCAGAACATTATGAAAATGCGCACAGAACCGTAAAACGGGGTTGTGCCTTACCGGGGCTGGCAACCGGTTGGGACCAAGATCTTCAAGCCGCGCGACCGCCTCCGCATCGCTCAGCCCCGCAGCAGTTGCCCCAACAGCAGCAAAACTTTCCGATGATGTACAGACATGATGAAGGATCGTTTGCTTAACCTGGTCCATAAACGCGGCCTCCATAGCACGAACATTACCGGTTGTGCCATTTTCCAGTTGCAGAAAAAAACCCGGCAATTCCAAACAGCCTTGCGCCATTTCACAAAAAATCACCCAAAAACCGTCTGGTCGTGACCCTGCTTCCATGCCTTGTCGCGTGTTTACACATGCATTCTACACCATATTTTGTTGTTTTTGCACCTGCTCACAAACATCTTTTACTCTTTTTGCATGTATCGCACAAACGACTGTCCATACAAACCGGGCCGATCATGGAGGATTGGTTTGACGTGACCCGGGACATCGTCGAGACTCTCATGCGCATCCTCGCCCTGATGTGATCCGACCCCGCTCGCTGTCGCCAGATACTTCGGAACCATAATCGTTCAAACCGATGGCTCCCCGGCAGGGCCATTCCAACGGCTTTTATGGCTGCGAAGGCCTTCGGGCTGGTGATCGCCAAACCCACATCCATCGCCAAAATCTGAGCAAATCCGAATAGATCATTTTATAACAATCATCCCGGATTCATCCTCAGATTTACGCATCATCCTCATTTCCGGAATAAAATCTGAAGGTCATAATGAATTCCCGGTTTCCAAAAAAACAGGGTGTTTTTTCGATGCAGTTCTCGGATTTCGGTCGGCGGCGGGTTCTGGCGGCATTCGATGGGGGCGAGATAACCTCTGACGCGGGCGGATTATTGCTGCGCGAAGCCGCTTCCCGATTAAACCTGTGGTCGCGCATGGCGCGATATGTCGACGACCACCGGGATCCGGCCCGGGTGCCGTATCACCTGCCCGATTTGCTGGCGTAACGCATCATTGGCATTGCGCTGGGCTACGAAGATCTCACGGATCATAACGATCTGCGCAACGATCCCTGTCTGAAGCTGATGGTAAACAACAAACATGCAGCAGGGCCATCCGCCAAGGCGACGAGCCGGCGCATCCACCCTTGGGCGGCTGGAGCAGGATTTCATCGAAGGGGATCGCCGCTATCACAAATTCGCGGCAAGAACGTCGCAACTTCAGGATCTCTATCAGGATCTCTATGTCGAGCTGTTTGTGGAAAGCTACGATGCACCGCCCTGCCACATCACACTCGACATCGACGCGACCGACATCAAGACCCACGGCCATCAGGACGGCGGTTTCTTCAATGGCTATTACGAACAAAGCTGCTTCCTGCCGCTTTATATTTATTGCGGGTCCCACCTGTTGTTATCAAAACTGCGTGCGGGCAATGCTGACGGGGCGCGCGGCGCGAAGAAAGCGATCAAGCGGATCGTTGGCTTGATCCGCGCCCATTGGCCAAAGGTCAAAATTCTGATCCGGGGCGACAGCGGGTTCGCGCGCAAGAACCTGATGAACTGGTGCGAGGCCAACCGCGTGGATTATATCTTCGGCCTGCCCCACAACACCTGGCTGCTGTACAAGGCCCGCAAAATCAGGAGCCGTGCTGCCGCGGCGATGGTCGAAAGCAACGTAAGCGTCTCACCACGGCTACCTTGCGGGAGAGAGCAAAAGAC
>TARA_R110001583_G_scaffold30210_8_pt1 | contig 30708 bp, 34 predicted proteins | sample TARA_R110001583 | Tara Oceans TARA_R110001583 (sample SAMEA4398432) | marine metagenome | biome: Polar Biome; feature: [MES] marine water layer (ENVO:01000295) within the mesopelagic zone...; material: water (ENVO:00002006), including particulate matter (ENVO:01000060) such as...... | reverse complement strand
AAAGGCATACGAAGCATTCCGTCAAGAACAACTTGAATCACTTGCTTACGATAATCTTCAAAAGTCTTTTGAAGCACGATTCGCTAATGAAAAGAATTCAAGAGAAAATACTCTCGCAAAGTCTCAATATGATGCGGCTTCCGAGATTGCATCCCTAAAGGATGAATTTACACAATTAAGAAAGTCTTTGACAGCAGAGAAGGAAACAATCCTAAAGGCTCAAGAAGATTCTATTATTAAGGCTCCATCTATTGACGATATTGCATCAATGGATTGGTCGGATATTCACCGCTTTGTCGGGGGAAACCAATAAGGAAAGGTGATTTAAGATGACAGGATATATTAACACAATTGCAGATTTAGAAGCACAAACATACGGAACAGGAACTTTTGCAGGTAATTCTTTACTAAAGCAAGCAGGAATGGTCGGTGGAATTCATACAGGACATGATGGAAGTCCAACATTTAGTGGTTCAGCCATTTCAGATGTTTCAGCACTATACAACGTAGTTTACGGACAAAAGGTTTGGTCTATGCTAAACCGTGAAGTAAACGCATTATCAATGATTTCAAAGCGACCATACACTTCAAGCGGTTGGAGAGTATTAAAGTCAAGACCTGCTGGTGGAAGCGGAAATACTTTTGCTGTCGGTGCAAGCGGAACTGCTTCTTTAGCGGAATTAGGTTCTGATTCCCCAAGAGCAGATTTAATTGGTGGTGTTCCAGAAAATGCAGCATTGTCTAATTCAGGAGATGGATTGGGGCCAATTGCACCAACATATGCTCAATTAAACATGAGTCCAAAGGTTATTGCTCATCAATTCGATTTCAGCGAATTAGCAATGGAAATGGCTCAAATTGATGATGGTATTGGCGATATTAGAGCGCAAATGCGTGAAGATATGGGTAAGCACCATGCAGAAGTTCAGAATAAGATGCTTGTAATGCCTTTGGAACATTATGGTGAAAGTGCGGCAATGCCTAACATTGGTAACAACTTGACTTCATTGAATAAGGTTATTACTTCAAGAGCAGAATTACTCGCTATTGATGGCGGAGTTCTTGCTACTGATACTGCTTCTGCTTCAAACGCATTAGGTAAAATTTACGGTAATGAGAGATTTACTGCGGCTTCTTATCTAGATGCTACAATTGATTTCGGTGCGGGATATGCTTCAGGAAATGTTCGTTCATTAACTCTAACTCTGTTGAATAACATGATTAGAAACCTAAGACTAGCAGGTGGTTCACCAAAGGTTATTCTTACTGGATATGATACAATTCAAGCACTTGCTGACTTATTGCAAAGCCAAGAGCGATTTATGGATAGAAAGGAAATTGTTCCTACTGTAAACGGTGTTCGTGGAACAAAGGGTCAAGAAGTTGGATTTAGAGTTGCAACATACTACGATATTCCATTGATTCCTGTAAAGGACATGGCTACAACTGGTGGTGCATCATCTAAACTATCTGACCTATTATTCCTTGATACAGACCATCTATGGCTTTCAGTTATGAAGCCAACACAATACTTTGAAGATGGTATTGGCAATGGAAACCCATTCGGTGTAGGAACTCTCGGAAACAGAGCATTATACCGAACAATCGGAGAAGTCGGATGTTCTTTCTTTAAGGGACAGGGTAAGATTACTAACGTACAATGAGGAAAAAAAAATTAGGAGATGATTATTATGGCATGGACAACAACATTATTATTTGAGATGAACGTAGAAGGAAACAGAAAAATGCTATTCGGTAAAACAACTACCGATAGTGCAGATGACGACATAGATACTGGATTGAAGCAAGTAGATACATTTTTACTTACTCATTCAGGAAGCGCAGTAGAAGCGGCGGCGGCAGTAATTAAGGAAACTTTACCTTTATTACCTAATGCTGCTACTCCTGCTCAAGATGGCAAAATCAATGTTATTTGCACATCGGGCGATGTACTTTATTGGCAAGCAATCGGGTTCTGAGGTGTTTTAATTGGCACATACAGTAACATTAGTGGCAAACCATAAAGGTTTCACTAGACCTAGAGTATTAGGTGATGAATACGTCGTTGATGCTTCAATTGACATTCAAACCTACACTACTGGTGGAGTAGTTATTACTGCGGCATCATTGGGACTTAAAACTATCAATTGTGCGTTTATTACTAGAATTCCTGGAGGTATACCACAACACAATTTAATTCTAGTAAGTGGGGCATCAACTAGCGATAATCTTTATTTGGAAATAAACGTAGAAGATGGGACTACTGGTAAAGAAGCACAGTTAGCGAATACTGACGCTTCTTTAGACGGCTCTCCGATAATTATTAGAGTTCACGGACAACTTTGAGGTGATTAAATGGTTTCTGTCAAATTGACTGAAAACAGTCGCTTAGGCAGTAGATGTGCGATTGAAGGATTAGAACGGATGACTGAGATTACTCAGAATGATTCCGCTTCTATCCCTCTTCGTCGTGCTATCATTGGTTTGTCAGATGAAAACTTAATGTTTACATTTGAAGAATCAGATAGAGAAAACATACTACTACTTAATGAGAAATTATTAAAGATTGGTTTTGAAGAACTAGGCAAAGAATTAGGTTCAGCAGAAGATTTGTGTGATTTACTTCTACCAAAGAAGGAATTATCAAAGGCTAAACCTAAGCCAAAGGCTAAGAAACCTTCAAAAACAACGAAGAAATCGTCTTTAAGTGAAGATTGAATCCCAAGTATTAAGTAGGGTTCGCTCCCTGCTCAAAGTGAAGGTGAGGTTATGGCAAATCAAGTATGTCGTTCAAGTGGAGTTTTAGGCGCAAGCGCAATCGTAAATACAGGGCAAACAATATTAATTAGCATTCATGCTAATTTAATTATTGTAGGTAATGCAGCAGTAACAGTCAAAGTGTTTGATGGACAAGATAATAGCGGAACAGAAGTGGCTAGAATTACTCATTCGGTAACAGGGCATTATAATTTTGAATATGATATGCATGGCGTATTATGTAGAAATGGAATCTTTTTAGAAATTACAGAAGCCAGTTCTTCAACGGCAGAAGTTTCTGTTGAATTCGCTTGAGGTGATATAATGCCAGCATTAAATCAAGATACTCGATTAGTTATGACTATTCTGTTCGTTGGAACAGTAAGCGGTGCTAACGTATTCTTTTATGCAGAATACGGTTCAGCATTCCCTTATCCGCCAATTGCTCATGGAGTCCTATTCGGTCTTATGACTGTTGGAACTATTATGTGCATGAAAGCCCTATTTGACCTATCATTAAATGATAAGATTGAACTTTGGTTATTAGACCGTAAAATTACTGCTTACTGGGCTAGAATGGCAAGAGATGAAGAACAACGAAAGAAACTTCAAGATACTGCTAAATCATACAATCTTTCACCTTACTCTGGAATGCCACCTATTGCACAGTCATATGAAACAGAAAACGTAGTTTCTTCTGATTTCTTGACTCAATTGCAATAGGTGAGTAAATGGTAGTTAGTGATTGGTTAGGATTTAGCGATTCTGATTATGCTTATAATCAACAAAGAGCGCATTCTGCGGATATGTTCTTTGTTAAGATGAGATTGGTTTTTTGGGGCAGTTGTGCAACATTATCAGCATTTCTGATTGGGAATATCATGGGTGTCTTTGACATCAACATCATGGGTTCTTTAATTAGTTATTTAAAATCATTATGGCATTGAGGTTATTATATGTCATTACTAGCAGGATTTGCCGTTGTTGTTACAGAAGCAGTAATTGGTTTTTATAAAAAAATTCATGCCATTAACTTTGGTATCTATGGTGCAACAATGGTAGGTAAAACTACTTTACATCATCAATTGAGAACTAGGGGTGAAGTACCAGCAATACAGAAAAGAACTGTTGGTCGTCATAGAGCCACTAGAAAATCAATTAAATTAGATGGTGAAATGAATACTTTAAAAACTTCTGATATTGGTGGAGAAGCGATATACTGGAAAGAATGGGCTAAAGATATGCAAACTAGAAAAGTAAAATATATTATTTTTTTAATCGACCATAGACATTTAGATAAAGGTGGTAATTTAGACCATCAAGTAGCATGGAAGTTTTTAGTAGATACAATTGTTAGTGAAAGATGGCCTACTGGTAAAAAGAAGAAGGAATCAGATTATCCATTAGCAGTTTCTATTTGGGCTAATAAGTATGATATATGGGGAGATAAACATAAAAGTGATTTACCTATTGAAAAGCATCCTATCTTTGAACCATTTAAATATGGAATGCAAAAGTTAAATGATGTAGGAATTCCAACACACAAATATATTGTATCGGCTAAATCACAACCCGAAGCAGTTTATCAAGGCGTGTTTACAATGATAAAGGATTATTGATTATTATGTGGTTTAAAATTCTTAAGAAACCTTCTTGGTATCAAGGAAGTAGCCCATATAAACCAAGAAAGGATAAAAAGTTTCAATACATGAGGGATTTAACTCCCGATTATGATGATATTCTAACATGGGAGTCAAATGATAAAAAAGCAAGGGGCGAAGCCACTTATCACGAATCATTTGAAACAGGTAGTTATATGTGGAACATCAGAGTCTTTACTATAAAAGAAGAACATCAAGGAAAGGGAAATGCTAGAAAGTATTTAAAAGAATTTATTGAAGAATTAGATTCGTTAGAATATACAAATTCTCCCCCTTCTGTTTCAAAAATTAAATCCCATACATTAAAATTTTGGGAAAAAATGAAAGAAGAAGGTTTAGTTTCAGATTTACAAAAACAATAAAAGGGGCAATATTAAATGTATCAGAACAACATTATACAGCAAGTAGGAACAAATGGAACACCAGTCGGTAATACGGTTGGTCAGAACGTACCAAATAGATTTTTGCCTAAACTACCACAGGCAAGAGCAAGTGGTATAATAGAAGAATATAAGTTTGATAATTTCAAACCTAAAAAGAAACTAAAAGAATTACATAAAGTATTATTACCAGAAAAGAAGAAGTTTATTTTTGTAAGATTCGGATATAAATTTAATCTTAAAGAAAGATGTGTAGTATGTGGAATGCATCATATTTGGGAAGCAGGAGATTATTTACGGCCACCTATTCCTTTAGATAGAGTAGAACGTGGAAGGCCATTAAGAGGAACCTATTGCCCTAAACACGCTGCTTATCATAAGCAATTTGAAATGATACAGCAAGAAATCATTGCTGATGAACACGGATTAGATTTCAAAAGATTTATTCCTAAGCCTAAAATGCCTCAATTAATGAAAAGTGGGCCAATTTATGCTTTATCTAATGAAGATATTATCGCCCTCTCGTCAGTCGGATATATTATAAAGCCGCCCACGCTATCAGAAGATGAGTCGAAGGAGGCCGAAGTATTGCGGCTAACAACGGAACTAAAGGCTATTACATTGAAGTTAGACTTTTTAGTTAATCAAAAGGAGGAATAAATATGGGAGTATTTGGAACAAGTAATGGAACAGTAATGGGAGCAGTTCAGCAACAAGGTGAAGCAAATTTCAAAACAGTAAACAATCTGTTATCTTTGCAAGAAAATCACGTTGAAGAGTTCTTTCAATATCATGGTGAGCAATTCTTTAAATCATTAGAAACACTAATGGAAGATGTATTGGAAAGAGTAATGAGTCAAATGCTAGGAAAGTTAGCATTTGTTCAAGACTCAACTACTAATAGAATGAAAATAGATTCTGAGAGTATGAGAGAGTTTGAAAGGATTACTCAAGCAAACATTGACTTAGACTTAAAGAACTTATTAGATTCAGCAATTAATACAGAAATCGTTAATCAAAGAAAGATGGCAAAACAGCAGTACCTAGAATCTCAAGGCTTCTCAGGCGGTATGGCTGCACCGACAGCAGGTATGGCCATCGCTGGAATAACAGGACAAACACAGCAATATCAACAAATGCAAGGAGCAGTAGGCAATGGTTCAGGTTATCCTGTTCCCCCATCGGGTCAAGACGGATATGGCCGACCATATTGGATTGACCCACAAACAGGCCAAACAAGTTATGAACCGCCACAAAGCGGATTAGGATTAGGTTCAGCAATTCAAAAAGGTGCGGCTTGGGCTAAATGGTTGATGTGAGATGATTATTGCTAAACAAAGTAATTTTCTTTGGGATGGAAATACTCGGTCTTTAGACGAGGATGACTCAAAAAGAATTATAGAAAGTATTAAGTCCTTAATAAAAGGACAACTTAATATTGATGTTTTAGAAAGTCGCTTTGATGAAGCAAAAGAATCAGCCTCTAATGAAGAAGTTAAAACTTGGTTAAGAAATGTAGTAGAAAAATATTTAGAAGATACTAAGATTATAGATGCTTTTAAATTAATTAAAACTAAAGAAACTGGAAGTATCTTTGAAATTTTTAATAGGATGAGCAAGGGTAAAAGTTCTGCTGATATGGGTTTTATTAAAGAAGTAATTAAATTAGTAGAGACTAAAACATTACAAGATTTAATAGATGACCCTCTTCTTCAAAGACAAATAGCATTAAAAAGTTCTGGTGAAAGTCCAAAGGAACTGGATATAATGGAAGAAAAAATAACATTGGGTGAATCTGAATCACAATTAAAAAACGTTATTTTAAACCTCGATTTGAAAGAAACAAAAAATGCAATATTTATCAATAAAGGTGCTACAATTACAACAAGACTAGCCGATGGTGGATTAAGGCTTAAAGCCGAAGAGAAGAAAGACAAAGTTTTAGTAAAATTTAGAGAAGAAGATTCTCTAATATTTAAAACAAAAAAGGAGTTTTCTGACTGGCAGGAAAATACTAAGAAAAGTCTATTGATGGCAGAAGGTATTTTTACTCAATCTAAAGGTTCTTCTAGAAAAAATAAAAAAGTAATAAAGAATTTAAAAGTTCAAAGCCTTGATGAATATGAAAGGAAAATAGAACAACTCGATACTAAAGATAAAAAGATAAAAGAGATGATATATACTAAAGAATTTAGGTTATTAGTTACTGAAATGGTTCTAGAAACAGTAAGAGAAAATGATAGAATTATTATAGAATACCTTAAACCTATTTTAAATAATCCTTTAATAGTTAGCGGTATAACTTTAGAGGCAATTCCTATTCTTAAAACACAAGCAGATTCTAATCTCTTAGGTGATGCACCAAAGGATGTTTCTGTATCTTTTGATGAATTTAAATTATTTTTTAGGTATCTTGCTTTATTACCTATCGAACTCACTAAAGGAGTAACCAAAACATTAACTACTAGTAAAAATGCTTTTTGGGAACCTACTAATAAAGATACTAAAATAGGAGACACTATTCAACTAAAGAAAGAAGAATTAGATAAGTTTATTACAGATACCTTTGGTACTAATGAGTTCAGTAAAAGATTAAAAGAGAGACAACCATTTACTACTGAAACTGGTATTGATAAAGTATTTACAGATGGAAAAAATTTATTTGAAGGTATTTTTGATGAACTTAAAAAAGAAGGAAAACCAGTTCAATTTGATTGGCAACCTAGTTTTGGAACTTTAAGAGAAACTTCTAGTCCTGATGATAAAGGAAAAACTAAGTCAAAACAACAAGAATTAGGAGGTCTTACAGTAAAAGAGGACTTAAGAAAAATAGTAGCCTATTTACACGTTGATATTGAAATAACTTTCAACTACGATACAGTATTAGAACAAAAAGATACTAGTTTGAATATAGAACAAACAACAGAAATTGAAGATTTTATAGATGCATTGGAAGATGTAGAAGAAATACTAGATACTCTATGAAGGTGATTAAATGGGAACAGTTCGCTCGCCAAGTGATTATACAACAATTAATGTAGACTATTCAAGTGGTAATGGTTTTTACACAGATAAGGGAGCAGTTTCTGATTTGCTTCAAGTTTCGGCATTTTCTGGTTCTACTAACCCCTCTCAAGCGCAGGTCGGTTCTATCATTAAGAGGGTAGAGGGAATCATAGACGACAAAGTAAAGCGTTCCTTCCGACCAATTATTACTCAACATGAATATCATAACTTTGAATTCATCAGACATCCAGCAAAAGCATACTATGGTGGCTATGTTGGATATTTACAACTTTCTCAAATGAAAGTAAGAAAGATTGTTTCTCTTCAAGTATGGCAGGGAAGCAGTTATCTTGAACTAGCATCTGCTCAAGCAAAAATAGAATTACTTGAGAATTACAGAGACATTTATTCCATAATATTAGAATTACCAAATGGCGGAACTTCTTTTGAATTGCTTTCGGAAGATACTGGTACTTTAGCAGTTACAGAATTTAATACTTCTTTTGGGGAAAAGACTACTGCTAACGAATTAGTTTCTTTAATTAATGAACAATATCCTTCTAAAACTGCACAATTTACTGGTGCTTCTGCCGCTAAAGAATTAATAGTTAGCACCAGAAACATTTCAGATTTCTTCTATGCACAAAAGAATACTGAGAATGGAAAAGAAGTATTTATTTCTTCACTATTAGCAGGTGAAGATGGTTCTGATTGCATAATTAAAGTAAGAACACAACAAACTTGTTCAGCATCAGGAACTACAACAAACTTAACAGTTCAGGATTCTAGTAAATTAGTTGTAGGAATGGCGGTTGCAGGGACAAATATTAATTCATCTGCAACAATAAGTTCTATCACTAATTCAACTACTGTTGTTCTAAGTCATACTACTACTGGTTCTATGAGCGATACTGTTTTATTTACTGCTACTGAATCTATTCCTACTGTGTGTACTCTTACTTCTTTTTCTGCTAAACAGGATGTTAGAAGATTGGGTTCTTTCTGGACTATTGGAGAAGAAGGTAAAATATTCTTTTTACAAGATTATCCATATCATACTCAGAATTCTATCATTGTTTCATATATTGCAGGAGATGGTCGAGTTCCTGCGGCTATTCACGAAGCAGCAACAAAACTTGTTGCTTCTGAAATTATACGACATGACGACCAAACTATCTTAATCGCTGAAACTGGTGGAAACATATCTTTGAAGGAAAAGTATGATATACTGCGAAAGGAAGCGATGGATATACTGTCGGGCAAAGGCGATTTAGTTTATTTCTTAGGGTGATTAGAAATGTATTTAGATGAAATATTAAAAGCGGAAAGTTATGCAGAAACATATGTTTTATTAAAACAGATGAGTAATGAAGAGTTAAATGCGTTAATGGGTGATTTAGTCGGCCCGACTAAAGATAATGTCAAAAGTGCGCCTAATTTACCTTTAACTCCAGAACAACAAAAAAGAATACGGGAATTAAAACAAACAGGAAAGAATATGCCTTTAGCCTCTAAAGATAGAGGATTTTTAACTAATGCTATTGAAGAAGCAAAGAAAAGAAATGCCCTTCCTAAAAATAATCCTAGAAGAAAAAGTTTTCAAAATGTTCTTCAAAACAAAAAATTAACTCAAAAACCAAGAGTTAAGCAACAACAACAACCAAAACCACAACAACCACCAAAACCAAAAGAAACACTAAGTGTTCCATTACCTACTGAAAGTGTTCCATTACCTACTGAAAAGGTTCCATTACCCGAAGATTCTAAAACAGAAAACGCTATGCGGCTATTTGATAAAGTTCAAGAAAATAAACGAAAAAGAAACCAAACAGTCCCATCTCCTAAAACAACAGGAAGAACAATGACTAATGAAGAAATGCAACAAAGAATGGCGGCAAAAAATAAGCCTAAGCCTAAAGTAAGAAAAGTAGTCAAACCAATTCCACAAGAAAACATTAAACCCGATACTCAACAAACAGCACAACAACCGCAACAAAAACCTAAGAAATCATTAAGCCAAAGAGTTAAAGATAAACTAAGAATCCTTCCAAAAATAGAAGGTAAAGGAAATAAAAATAAGTTAGGATTAAAAACTCAAAGCATACTAGACAATACTCAAAGGGTAGCCCGTAGAAGAAATAAACCTGCTGATAGAAGAATTAGGAGCAAATCCCAATGAAGCCCCTTAAAGTATTCAAAGAATTACTATCCATTGAAAAAGAAAGACAGTTAGCAACTAAAGAACTATCTCAGATATTAGGAATAGACGTATCTTTTAGCGATGAAGAAGTAATTAAAAACGCAGAAGAGAAAACTATCAAACATATCGAACAACAAATAGCAAATAAAATAAATAATCTGGTGAAGTAATATGGATGAAGTTAGCCTACTTATTGATTTAGTTTCTAGCAATTGGTCATCATCTGCTTCAACTTTACAATCAGCAGGAACAATTAGTTCTTCTCATACTGCTACTCCTAATTTTGTTGATGTTAGAACATTAGAAAAAGGAAAAGGAATGAGATATGATTTATCATCAAAGGATGTAATTATCTTCTTTGAGGACAGTCAAAACTTAGAATACCCAACAACTCAATTTGATGTTAGAAATGAAACATACTCATTTACTATGCATATTAGAACAATTCACGATGAAAGGGCTGGCACAGATGCCAATTTTGGTCGTGATAGGCTAAGGGCTTTATACTTGATTGCCCGTCATGCACTTGAGCGAGGTCGCACAGGACATACTGCAAGTGATGGAAGTAAATTCAATCAAATCTTTGTAGGTTCTAGAAGTGAAAGTAATGACCGAGCCAAACGATTATTCGGATATAAATTAAACATAGAAGCAAAAAGATTCGCATTAACACTCCCTTAGTAAGTTTTGTAATAGGAAAGGAGAGATTAGCATGGCAGTAGAAAACACAGATATATTTTTAGGAAGCGGAGCAAGTTTAACAGTAGTACCAGAATTGGATTTCTTTTTTAAACCTCAAACAACAAGCACAACATCAATTCAAATTGAAACGGCGAATGCAGTTCAGTTTCAATTAGTAGATAATATGTATGTGGGGTGTCTTTTAGATTGGTACGATAATGGTGTTTATACCTCAACTCACAGAATTACTGCAAATGACCATGATACTTTCACTATTACTCCTGCTACTGCAAGTGCAGTAGTTACTGCTGATGATTCTTTCGTATTAAGAAGATTTGCCGCACCTTGTCCAGCACCAGATTCAGCAAATGATGGAAGCGGAAGAGTTAGATTAAATGCAGATAATTGGATTGGATTGATAGAAAGTGCAACTTTCCCTAACTTAGAAGTAGAAATGAAACAATTAAATCTTTCTTTAGGTGGTTCAAGAAACTTTACTCATCAATACAAAGGTATTGAAACTGCAAGCGGTGGTAATTTAAATCTTGTTGCTAATCAATTAACTTGGTTATATTTCGCTTTAGGTAAGTGTACTCAATTATCTTTTGCGGGTGGAACTAATACTGGGCAACATCCAACAAACTACCATACTGGAACACAGGCTCATGGTTTGTATTTTCATGGAACTAGTTCTACTTCCCATATAGATGAAGGGCCATTTATTTACCGAGTTAATTCTGTTTCTGGTGTAGACCACATTATGCCGCCATTAATGATTGGCGACCAAACTGTTGCAGATATTGATTCTATGAGTTACCCGATAGCGGCTACTGGTCAATATGCTACATATAAGTTTGAAGAAACAGAAAATGCTGATTTACCTTCTTTTTCCTTAGAATATACATTAAGTAAATTAACAGGAACTAACATCTACGCTAATGATACTGATTCGGATGCAGAAGATTTAAACTTTGTTCGTATTGCAAGAGGTAATAGGGTAAATACATTTACATTAACTGCTAATGAAAACGAAGAAGTAAAAATGACTATGGATTTAAATACTGCGGCGGTTACACCTATTCCTCAAACTACTGCTTATGAAGCAAGAGGTGGACAAGCAGATAACTCAGGACTATTTAATTTTACTGCTCAACCTACTCACTTAGAACCATTTTTCTTCTCTGATGGAACCATTGAAGTATATGGAACTACTTTCTTAAAGATTACAAACTTTACTTTAACTATCAATAATAATCTACAAGATAAAAGATTTGTAGGCGTTGGAGATAAAGGATTCAAAGAAGGAATTCCTGCTCAAAGAACTTATGAAATTGCTATTACTGCTTTAGTTACAGACGATACATTGTTTACAGAGTTACTCAACCAAGATGAAAATAATAATACTGCTCAATCTATCAAATTAGTTTTAACTAAAGATAGCGGAGAATCATTAACTCTGGAATTTGATGATTACTTTACTAGTGCCAATACATGGACAGTTCCTGACGATAAAGGAGCAATCACAGTAGAAGCAACATTAATGCCTAGAACTTTAACAAATTGCACATTAGTTTCACATTGGATTTTACAAGGGTGATTAAAATGGTTTCAAAATGGATTAAGCAACAACAGCATATTGACAGTCTTAAGACTAAAAAAGAACTTAAGAAAGAAATTAAAGAGGCAAAGAAAGAAACCCCAAAGAAATCTAAGTTAGAATAATATTCCACCAACACCGTTTGTATGTTTGTTGGTTTTGAAGGTGGATGAAATGTTAAACGAAAAAAAAGTTGTTACAGATAAGAATGTGCTATTTGCACTAACTGAGCCTACGCTACACTATGTTAAGGTAGCACCCGAAAGTAAAGAATACCTCAAGGTATGGGTAAAAGAACCCACTTGGCTTGAAGCCGAGAAAGCCTTGAATAGTGTAATGAAGATTGATTCTCGTACACAATCGTTAGACCTCGACCTAAATGCGATGTATCGCTATATGGTTGAAAATTTCATCTCAAAGACAGAACCCTCATTATCAGTAATTGATATGCTAAGAGTGAGTCCTTATGTCGGAAATCAACTAAAAGAAATTCTTCCTAATCCTATGAATATGGTGCAGGAGGATGAAGAAAAAAACGAATGATTAAGGATGCAGTTAGAGGTCGAGGAAAAGACCATAAATCTGCATCTTTAGTCATTGTTTATATGCTTGCAAAAGCATTGGCTATTAGCCCTTTAGAAATATATAAAATGCCAGTATCATTAGTTAAAAATTTACTTAGTGTTCACTTCCATGTTGAAGAATTAAAAGCAGAAGAACTTGAAAAAGCACAAAAGAAAGCAAGGTGAGTAGATGGTTGATATTAATAGTGTTGAAAAGAGCGTTGTCGCATTAGATGGCTCTTTGAAATCACTTGAAGAAACTTCATTTAAAGCAGGTATTGAATTTCAAGGAATGCTAGGAAATGTAACTAAAGCCGCATACAGTTTAGAAGGCGCAGGTAAAGGTTGGACTACATTTAGCCGTTTAGTTTCAGGAAGTCCTCTCTGGGCAATTCAAAATAAGTTTAGAGCATATTTATCTATTCTTGCTTCTTTTGAGCAAAGGTCAAAAGATAATGCAAAAGCCCAAATGGAAAGCACAAAACAGGCTATGAAGAACTTTGGAGCCACTAAGAAACTAAACTCAGTACTGAAAGACCAACAAAAAGCAATGGATATTCAGTCAAAAAGTAGAGCAGATATAGCAAAACTTGAAAAAAAAGACCGAAAAAGGGGCATTACTAACGCAGTTATTCTAAGTAAAAGAGAAAACAGAATAATGAAAACAATTGTAAAACACGCAGGTTTAAAGAAAAAAGCCTTTAAACTTCAAAAGAAATATAACGAAAAAGAAAAAGATTATCATAAACGAGTACAGGAAAACATAGAAGAAAATGTTAAACTCATAAAAGATAGAAAGAAGGCATTTGATGAGGAACTTGAACAACTCAATATTTATCAATACGTTTTAGAAGCAACGGGAAGTGCTGAAAGAGCCAGATTAACTGCGTTAAATGCAATCACAGAGAAGCAAAAAGACATGAATACTGCTTTAGTAGAACAAAGAAAACTACTACAAGAACAATATGCCTTTGATGAGAGTAGAGTAACATTAGCCAAAAAAGTTGCTAAGGAATCTGCAAAAGCCGCAGGTCGTGGAAAGTTTAGACAAATGCTAGCAGGTCGAAGAGGAAAGAAAGCAGAAAAAAGAAAAATGGGTGGCGAACAGGATGCTATTATGGGTATGGCTAAAAATGATTTAAAGAAAGCATTTGGGCCAAAATCTCTTTTTAATCCTAAACAATTCGCAGGGCTTTTATTTCCGTTTACTAAATTAATTAGTTTTGCTAAGGGTAGAAAAAAAAGACAATTAAGATTAATGAAGTTCATGGCATCACTTCAACACGTTGTTCAAATGGCTTTTAAATTCTTTGTATTTGCTATTATGGGAATAATAGTATTCTTGGCATTCGTTAAAGGGGCATATGAAATATTTAAAATTTTACAAGAAATGGGGTTGATTGCTGAAATAAAGGAATTTGCTATTAATGCGTTTAATTTAATAATGGATTTCTTCGCAGTAATAGGCACATTTATATCTGGAGATTATAAAAAGGCATTTGATGAATTAAAGCCTCTTTTAGATAGAACTTATCAGATGCTCATAACTGGATTAACTTTATTAGTAAATGTTGCTTGGAATACTCTTCTTTCTGGATTTGGACTTATTATTGAATTCTTCCACTTGTTATGGACAGATGATAATTTTAGAAGCAACGTATTTGAAATAGGTAAAAAGGTAGGTAAGGTATTATTAGCGGCTTGGCTTGCTAAAACAATTATTCTTTGGGGATTATCCTTAATAGGGCTTTATGCGATACCTATTGCTATGTTTGTTTTAATTAGTGCTTTCTTTGTTTCACTATTTAAAAAATATGGTGATAAATTACCTCAAATTGCTTTAGATGCAATAGAAAAACTTTTCGCATTCCTTACAGAAAAAATAAGTGATTTAAAGGACTCAATATTTAAAGTACAAGTCCTCAAAGATGTAGCAGGGGGTTTGTTTAATTTCGGTAAATCCATTGGTAACGCTGCTATAGGTAAGGGCTTTACTCCCGATGCAAGAGCAACAGGTGGCTCAGTAAGTGCAAATACTCCTTATTTAGTAGGTGAAAGAGGTTCAGAATTGTTTGTTCCTAATAGCGGAGGACAAATACTAAATAATCAAAGAACTCAAGGTATGATGGGGAATACTATAAATATCACAATTAACGCTAGAGACACTTCTGATTCAGAAATGAGACGCATTGCTGATAAGATTGGAAACATGGTAAATAATAAAATTAACAGAAGAACTTCTTCTAGAACATTAGGGTGATTAAATGACGGCGGCTACACACTATGTATATTTAAAATTTCAGAGTTATTCTGGAAATATTCAACAAAACACTATTCCATTAAGAGCAACAGGAGTAAGTGTTTCAGTATCTAAAACCATTCCAGCATTTCCTGTCCCATTATCAGGTATTGCTACGGGTGAATCAATTACTGCCGCATTAGATTTAGGTATGGCTACAAAAAATATTACAATTAATGGAGTTATTGTAGATGATTTTATCACAAAGGTGTTTGATGGAACAGTTACTACAAGAAAATTTACTGCTCATGAAATTGCACAAATGATTGCTTCGGGTGTAGATTCAACAGGTTTAGCCAAAAACCAAGCGTTTTCTGAATTAGTTGTTCTTATTCCTTCTTTTGTGGCAAGTGATTATAATTACAGAGGAACTTGTAGTGTTTCGAGCCATAAAAACAAAACTGATTGTGAAGCCGCAGGTGCAACGTGGACTCCAACTATTACAGATAATAGTGAAAGATTAGATGGATTTAATATTCCATTAATGTTTGGTTCAAGGGGAGATGCATTAAAATTAGATAATGCAAGAGTTCCGATACCATTAACTTCATTTCCAGATGTAGAAACAGAAACAGGAATTACAGGGTTTGTTAGAAGTTTTGGCTTTGATATGAATGCAGACACTTTTGAAATTACTTTTAATTTAGAATTTGAATCAGCCAATATCTTCCCATGAGGTGAAATAAATGTATAATATAGCAGTTGGAGAAAAGAGAAGTCTTGTTTTTCCTGTTATGTGTAATGCACACGTTAAGTTACCTTACTCTGGTAATATTCCAGATACTGATTCTAATTCAGTTACTTCAGATGATATTGCTTATGGCCTATGGGCACACGAAGGCACATTTACGTTTGAAAGTATAATTACTCCTTATGACATAAACGGATATGGTAAAGTTTCAGCAGGGGGAAGTATTCCTTCTTTTACTCCAAGTAAAAAAATAATGCCTTCAAGTCATCATCTTGATGCAAGGCCATTAGGTAATCCCAATGATTATGAAAGTAATCTTTATTTGCCATTTGCTCAAAGACTAACACATGAAATGAAAATATTCCATAATACTAACTTCTCAATATCTTTATTAAATTCTACTCTATTAAATGAGAATCAACCTGCTGAGTATAAAATAAAAGTAGATTTAACTATTGATGGCACTACTGAAACCTTTACTACTAATACTGCAATATCTCCTAATATCGAATACTATCATTCTTTTGAAAGTAATCAACCACAAGTGAATAATTTAGGATTCAATCAGTATAGATATATAGGCGTATCTATTATCGGTAATCATTCGGCAGGGGCGACAACAATCAATACTTTCATCAATCTATATGCGGCGGGTCAGGAACTCTTCGTATTTGACACCACAAACGGGTACAGGTCGATAGGAACGATAGCGTCGGTAGGTGGCAGTAACATTACCTTATCGAGTGGGCTTCCGTTCGATGTGGCCTCTACAAGTAAGGTATATATTCAAGGTTATGCAAACCCATCATACATAAATAATCTCTATCATGTGGCATTTACATTAAATGATAATAACAACGCTATTAATATTTTTTTAAATGGAAGGCTACTTTTATCATCAGAACATACTAAAAAAACTACTTTTAGTTTTGATAGAACCGATATTTTTTTAGGTGCTAAGGGTTTAACAGATACAACGGCTACACCACCAGTAGGGACTGTTGCGGGTTCAGCAATAACTAATAATCAGTTTATGGGAGAGTTTCATGAATTATCTATAATAGATATACCAAAATTGAAATTTCCGTTTGTCAATACTTTATTACCTTCTTTAGATGAAACTTTACTTTATTTAAGATTTGAGGAGATTGATTTATAATGCCAACTAATCCTAAAATTTTTGAATTAGGGGCTACTTCAGTAGATTCTCAAGGTAGAGGTAATCAAAGAACTCCAACTAATCCTAAATTTACAACTCAAACTCAATATTCTTCATCACTAAGAGCATCGGATTCAGTAGAGCAAACTAGATTATATACAATTATTTTCCCAGACCATTATTTTGGCACTACTAGTGCGGCAACAATTACTAGCGGTTCTTTTACAGAAGTAGGTACTTCTACTGCAAATACAATAAGATTTAACTTATCCACTACTAGTGGTTCTAAAATACATTGTTATGACAATAATAATGGAACTGGTATCTTGTTAAATACTACCAATTATGATGAAGATTATCATTATTTTGTATTAATTTATGCTAATGACCATTTAAAGCATCACTTTGCTAGAGTAACAAAAATACTTAGCGGAGATACAGAAGGAGATTATTTTACATTTGAGCCGCCATTAGGCGATGAAATACAAGCCAATACTGAATTTATGTTATTCAAAGGAACCCATAAAACCTCCAATGCCGTTGCCTTTTCAGCAGGAATTAAAGTAGATTTACAAGATAAATTAATGTGTTCAAGACCTTTGTTTTATTTCTTAAAAAATAATGATAAATACTTTACTGCTAATTTAGTTAGCGGCAATGAACTCATTGCTATATCTACTTTAGTAGGATTAGCAGCAGGTAATCTACAAGTAGGAATGAAAGTCTCAGGAAAAAACATTCCAAGCAATACTGAAATTAGTTTAATTACTGCAACTCACATAGTATTATCTAACAATGCTAGTGCTAACTCTACTGCTGAATTAATTACTATTGAAAATTATAGCAGAAACTATACTTTAGATGAAGTAGACCAATTAGACCATAATGTAAAATATACGGCAGGAATGGCTACTACTAATAATAATGGCACTATTAGTTCTTTCAGTAATTCTATTTTTCTTACTTCACCCGACTTTGGAAATAGAATAGTAGATTACAGTAAATTCTCTATGGAATTAGAATTGGTTGATAACCTAAGAGCATTAGATGTTAGACAAACAGATGGCACAGTTAGCGGAAATACTAACAGTAATGAAAGCACAAGTACGGGAAGTTCGGATGATGTATCTGTTCCCGCATATGATTATACTGACTATGAAGAAGCATTTGTCAATGCAAGACGAGCAGTTAATGATGCATTGTTAGGTAGTTCTACAAATAGGGGCGGCCCTACCAGATATGTACATTATGATTATTCTCCTAAAAAATCAAACACTATTAGTAATGTTTTAGATATGCAATTAGAAGAATCTTTTACTCCTAGAGGTGGATTTAGTTCTACTAAAATAATTGATAATAGTAAAATGATGAGTAGAAAAATATCGGAGTTTAATAAATATACTGTCCAGCACAGGGTATTTCAAGGAGAACTGTCCGAATTTGTGGATTTATCTACTAGAGTAAATGCTTATGTAAGTAGCAGGGCTTATTCTTTTTTTACTGACTATGACTTAATTAATTATATTAATGTAGGAGATGAAGTAAAGGTCGGTGATTATATTTTAATTGTTGAGGCTATACCTGCAAAATCAGGAACTACTCAAGAAATAGGATTCTATGATTTAGTAAGAACAGAAGGAGAACTACAATTTAGTAGTTCTTCATCTTGGTCTACTTTATTATCTGCCGACCAAAAAATGCAAAGAAGAGCATATAATTTTACAGACAGGACTTTACTTACTAGTTTTAAAATTGTAGAAAATAGAGAAAAGCAGATATTTGTTAGTATTGTATCAAAAGACTTTGAATATTTACAAGCAGAAGTATTAAATTCAGATTCTGCTTTGGGCTTATTATATCTAAGATTTCCAGAAAATGCTTATTCTGATACAGAAAACTCTATGAAATATGCTACTGGTATTTATAATATAGAAATAGAAAGATTTATCGGTAAATTAGAAAAAATAAATACATATAAAGAAAACCAACAGAATTTTATAGAACTAGAAGGAAGAGATGAATTTAGTCAATTACTAGGGCCAATTATAAATAAAAATACTCTCTTCTCAGAAGATATTATTTACAGCACTAACAGTCCATATAACACTTTAACTAGTCTTTCTTCTAATGGAAGATTTAATTTTAGTAGCGATGAAATCACAAATACTTCTAGTATTAGTTTAACTGCTGGAGAAAAAATATTTGCTCAAATAAATGGGCATTTTGCCTATGTTGGCGAAGTAAAAACTGATACTAGTAGTGCTACTACCCATGTATTAACTCGTAAAGCATTAGCAGAACATATATCAGATGTAGCCCTATACAAAGCATCAACTAAAAATTATGCTTTTACTAAAGCCTTGAATTCAAACCCCTTAGTTGTTTCAGAAACATCATTAAAAGGTTCAGCCAATAAAGGAATCTATTTTACTTCAGGAGTAACTATTTCTTCAACAGGAGTAGAAGGTAACTCTTTAGTGGAAACAAGTGCTTCTGACGATGAGAGAGGTATAGGGTATTTTATAAATCAACCAAAGGGAATATCATCTGATAACTACTTTCAATGCAAATTAGGAAATAAAGACTACAGCGCATTCCAAACATTTGATACTGTTAATACCTTATTAGACTTTGAAATAATAAACACAAACGTTGAAAATGGAAATACTGTTTTAGAAATTGCTCCTTATATGCCATTAACATTAGGAAGATTAGAAATAAACTATGCCAATACTAGAGAAACTACATTTAATGCAATAGGCGAAGTACATAGTTCGGTTGCAGTAACGGATAAACATTACTTTCAGATGAGAGTAGCCGATGATGGAGATGACTTTCTTTCAACCGCTTCTGCTCCTAGAAATCATCATGGCAAGCCTGTATTTTTAAATGGAAATTTCTTGGGAATAATTAATTTTGTTTCCTTACAAACTGATTACTCTACTGTTATAGTTTACTTAGATAGAAAAGTAACTACTGCTTCTGGAGATACAATACAACTTCTAACATATGATGGAAGCGATAACGAAAGTACAAAATTAACTCAGGAATTACATTTACTTAATGGTTCTCATTTATGGAATGGAAAAATTATTTCAGCATTAAGTCCAAATACTACTACTAGTGGAGAAGTATTTAGTTTAGACTATCCTAAAACATTTGATAGTGGATTAACTTCAAATTACTTCAAGTTTTATGGAAGTTCTCATTTTAATATTTACAATTTAGAAAAAGGAAATATTAGTTCTAAGCAAATAGCAAGCCATCTTAGAGCCATAGAGCAACCTAGTATTTATGATTACTATTCAAAACCTAGTAAAATAAAATATTATGCGAGCGCATACAGATTTGGATTAGGCAACACTTATTCTGGTGTTAATTTAGTTGATGATATTGTAGGAACTGATAAGTTTTTATCTTCTACTTTTACCTACACTTCTCCCGAAGCAAGAGGATATGCACCAAGTTTAGGTTCTAAGTTTTATGATACTATTCATCATGAAAGCGGAGGAAGTGCAGATATTGTAGCCCTTGCTGGTTCAGAAGTGGTTGCTTCTTTAACTACATCAATAGGGGGAACTGACCATATTAGAGGAAATCCTTTACTACAAAAAGATTATTTTAATCATCTTGACCCTAAAATCGCTAGAATGTTTTTATTCAGTAATAGTGATTTAGAGCCATATAGTAGTTTAAGAGTAGATAGTTTAATGTCCTCTTCAAATGCTAAAGACATTAGTAATTATAATTTATTCGCTAAAAGGAAACCTATTGAAACTTCTAATTCTGACACTAACTATTTATCAATAGGGAAAACAACAACATTGAAGAATGACGATAATGATTATGTATCTAAAGGAATCATTTCAGCAGATAAAGCACTATCAGATTTAACTAGATTTTCTATCATGAGATTAACTGAATTGTGCTTTGACTGGGCTTTTAATCAGTTTGACCCAGAAAATATTCCAGAAAAGAATACCTTATTACCAGCAATAGCGATTCAACAAAGTATTCAAACTTCTACTATTTCTGGTGGTTCTTCACCAAAAGCGGCACTTTCTACAATTAATATTACTGCATATCAACCAAGTGGGACGAATACAATGACAGTAAGTACTGCTAGCGATATTGCTGCTAGTAATGATTTATTATATGATACTAAAGGAAGATTAGTAGGAAGATGGTTAAGCCAAAGTGGAACCACAGTTACTCTCGATGCTCCGCCAATAAAAACAAATGGAACATCTAATACGTGTGCTTTAGGCTTTAGAATAGGAGCCTCTAATAGAACATTAGATTTGTTTTCAGGAAATGGAGATTCTGATAGTTTTATTGACTTTGGTAAAAAAGTAAGTATGCTTAAAAGCCTAGCAACACAGGAATCTTCTTCTTCAAGCGCAGGTTGGGGTAAAGCAAGCAGTAGATGGGACACAAAGTATTCAAATGAATTTGGAAAAAATACTCATGCTAGTAAAAAAATAAATTTAGCATTACCCTTTTTATTCGATATGAAAAATAACGATGGTTCGGCATCAACCATAGAAAACACATTTAAAATATTTGGCTTATTTAGAACAATGCATAAAATAAATTCTGCTAGTGAAGTTGCGGCTAATAAATACGCTAATAACATGATTCCTGTATTTTTAGAAAGATACACAATAGAAGATGGTAAATCTTTGGCTTCCGAAGGAATGGCAGGAGATAAAATATCTCAGGCAAATGCTAATAATACTGATAATTCTGGTGTTTCTTCTACTATAACAATGTCATGTACGACAGAACCGTTTAAGAATAATACTGATGAAGATACTGCTAAATCATATGATGATACGGCTGATGGGGTATTTCTAGCCTTTAAGCCCACATTAGAACTAAACGGGAGTAATCTTGATGACGATGTTACAAAAGGTGGAGAGAATGTCTATCAGATAGAAATAGCAGCAACTAATGAAAATGTATTTTTAGATTTTGTAAACTTAACAGGTTGCTACTTAGTTAGCGAAGAACATACTTATCGTTCAGAAAGCGGGGCATTAGTTAATAGTTCTAGCGCATCGTTAAATGAAGGTTATCCCTTATTTATCAGTTATGTTATATCTCATGAAATAGATGAGTCAAATAGTGCAAGAACCCACATACTAATTTTAGATAATACTTGGGGAAGCACTACTCAGAGATTTAAAATAATGCAACCTAATCACACTTGCTTTCATAGATTCTCACCTAAAGAAATAATTTTAAGGCAACCTTCTTCTAAATATACTAAAAAACCCTCTACTGAAGAATGCTATGATGGAATTAATTCATTCTTTAATAGAAATTCAAGGGGAGGAAAAGCAAATAAAGGTAATGATGAAGGAATACTATCTATGTATATGTTAGTGGATTGCGATAATAAAAACAATAACGCTAACGAAAAACACACAGTAGTTAGAGATTATAGAAGTTTTCCTAATATTCTTCCTTCCGAACCAATTACTGTTTTAGTTTCTGATGGAGAAAATAAGAATAAAACCAGTATTAGTTATAAAAGAGATGAAGAAAGTTCAGGAACTGAAATTAACAACACTATTACTTTTGGAGAGATGAAAGAAATGTTAGGAGTAGTTTCTGTTTCTGAAACTATTAATGTAACACTAAATGGTGAAATGGATTCTGATTTCGATAGGTGTTGTATAGGTACTACTGCAATAGTAGCAAACGAAACGGATGAACTTATTGATAGGCTACTAAAAGATAATAACATTAATGTTGATGTAACAGATAGCAGTTTCCCTACTTTCTTATCTCCTAATTTTCAAGGAGTTGATTTATATTCTGCTATTAATTATCTATTAGAAAGAAAGGATAAAAGTATAATCTATGAATCAGACAGGTTTAAAGTTTTAGATAAAAAGGATGCTTCTTTTTATAGTGATGTTGTTTTAGAAGAGAGAGGCGACTTACAATTATACGACTTACAAAAAGAGAAAAACTTACTTAATACTTATAATGAAATAACAGTATATGGTAAAGCCCATAAAGCAAAAAGAAAGCGGTCAGATAGTATCAAAAAAATAGGAATAAAAACACTAGAAGTTTATGAACCTAATCTCCTATCTCAAGAAGAAGTAGATAAAAGAGCAAGAGTCTTGAGAGAACTACATTCAGAAGATGATAATAATAGATTATTTAAGGTATCAGTAGGGCATTCTGGTATTTCTCAACTTAGAGCAGGAGATTTAATAAGATTAGATATACCCAGAGAAGGAATAAATAACGTACAAGTTATAGTTTTACAGATAAAGCATTCATTAAATGGATTAATGGATTTGGAATTAGGAAAGTATAGTAAATTACTAGAAGATACATTTGCAGAAATGCAGATAGAAAACAAAAAAATAAATACAGAACTAAGAAATGATAACTTCGGTGAAGAAAATATTGTCAAATTAGACTTCGATGATACTGTCAAAATTAAACAATTAAGATTCGTTATTAGGAAAAAATCTTCTTTGGGTTCATTTAAGTTAGGCTTCGGGACAACATTAAATACCAACACTACATCTCTCGGATTGAGAGGAACAGGTATCACTTTCACTACTTTGTTAGATGAGGATTTAGCATGATTACGGAAAAATTAAAAGATTTAATTGCTACATATATAGCAAGCATACCTGCGGCTAATACAGAATATAAACTGGGTTTAGGTGGCAATTCCACCAGTCCTGAATCTACAACATTAGATGTCCCTATTTCCACTACTCCTTCTGTTTTTTCAGCAGTAGTAGATGGTAATGTAATAGAATTTCAAGCAATATTTCAAGGTTCAGATGCAAACATGACAGGTAATGTTATTCGTGAATTTGGCATATTTGATGGTTCTAATTTAATAGCAAGGCATAACTTTCAAGGAGTTGGCCCATTTTCATCAACTGAAGATTTAGAAATATTTTTCACAATAGAGGTGGAATGACATGGCAGACGAAAACCCTCATTTATTTAGCACACAAACAACAGGCGTAGCCTTTGGTCAAATAACAGATAATACTGATTTTCCTCATACTGGATTAATTAAAGGTTTAAGTCTTATGTCTAAAGGAAACATGGCAGTTAAAGGTTCAGCAACAGACTTTGATATTACTCAGGCTTCTTCTTCTAATGTTATTCAAGTTGCAACGGGTAGAATTTTTAAAGATAATAAATTAACTGCGGCAGTTTCAGCAAAGAATTTTACATCGAGTTCTTTTATTACTACTGCTGGTGATAGTTACTATCATTTATTAGTAGTAGATGCCTCTAATGTATTACAAGTTAGAAAACACGGAAGCGATATTGCTGACAAGGTTCCTGATTATACAGAAGGAGATACCATTATTGCGGTAATTATGTTTAATTCTTCTACTGCTCCATTAGGAAGTATGCAAATACAATTCCTAACAACAGGAAAAGTTGAGAATAGTTTAAGTTTAGGATATGATTCATCAGGATATACTGAAATGTCTAAGGTAACTGCCGCCTCTGGTGGAACAACAGTAGAAGTCGCTACTGCTGGTGGACATTTTACTATTGATAATACTGATGCAGATAAAAATATTATAATGCAATTAGGTAGTGATAGTGCCGATACAGCGTTTCAAGTTAAGGATAACAATGGTGATGTAAATTTTTCAGTTGATGGTGCTGGAACTATAACCTTAGCCGCTTTACCTACTGCTACGCTTGCAACTGATGATAAAGTTGTAATAAGAGATACTAATGGTTCTGACGCAATTAAAACAGTAACTGCTCAATCAATTGCAGATTTAGCAGGAATAACAAATACATTAGTAAGATACGGATTAACGTCAAATAAAACATTATCTTCTGCTTCAAGATATACTTTTACAAGTGGTGATTTTACAGCATATGCCGCAGATACTAATGCAGTTACCTTTTCAGGAGAAAATATTACATTAAAAGGCGCAGGTATTTTTGAAGTTAATCTTTATGGATATTTTATTGCACTTACCGCTAATTCACAATTAGAATTCGATTTATCAATAGGCGACGGAAACCAACATAATAAATATGCTTATTATAGAAATATTATTAATTTAAATGCAGTAGTTAGAATGGCTCAATTTACTACTGCTACTATTAAAACAACAGGAGATACTGTAATTAAATTAAGTGGATATATAGTTTGGACTGGTGGTAGTAGAGAATTTCTTGCTACTGGAAGTTCTGACCCTCAATCTGCTAATAATCCACAATATACTGCATTTACAATAAGGAAGGTGGCATGATGGCTTGTATGAAAGATTTTTTAGAAACTAATTATCCTTTAGTGGATTGGATTGATTTAGGGCCTTCTATATTTAATTCAATAGATGAAAACGGCACTAGAACAATTAAATTAAATTTAGCAAAGTGGCCGAGTAATGTTTATTCTACTCCACCAACTCAGACAGAAATTACTAATTGGCACAATTCGTGATTAACATGGAATTGTGCCTGTATGCTGCATTATCTTTTATTGCAGGATATATAGCGGTTTGGTTAGCAACTGTCGGAGACTAAAACGAAAAGCCAAAAAAAAAGAGGAAAGGCGACCCGTAAGCCACCTTTCCTCAAACGGTCTTTACAGACCAAATTCCTTTACATTCTCGGCATTCCCACAGTTTAATCTGTTTAGGAGAACCTACATAAAATCCCAGTAAACGCTTCGCTAATGTATCTTCAGCGCAATACGGACATTTTTGTTTTAATGTCATTTCTGTTCATCGCCATCATTTCTCATTAGCCTTCGCATATAATCTTCAACGCTACCATCGGTGATATTTCTACCACCAAATGCAGCGAAGAAGAGTAACATGAGAACTACTAAGAAAATCGCAGCAAAAAACCAATCCCAGCCTTCCATTACCAATTCACCTCCAATTCAACAAACTCTTCTTTATTAACAGAAAATGCTTTAACAATCCCGTTATCTTGACCATACTTCCAAAGGTCATAAACTAACTGAGTATCTTTCATACAATACTCAACTACTTCGTCATATTGACCCATTTTCCACAATTTAGGTGCATCTGCACTATCCATGAGTTTAAAGTCATTCATAGTACACTTTACCAAATTACTCAGAGGAAATCTTTCTCCATGTTCTTTAGTTAGGATTCTACTAGTGTCAATGTATTTTTTATCTTCAAGATATTGCTTCATACAATATATGTCCATAGCATTCTTTAGTATAGGCAAATCAAATGAAGCGATGTTATGTCCTAATAGGACTCCTCCTTTCTGGAAATGTTCATCTAAATCAAACTTAAGTTCTCTTAATGATTTAATAACATGACCAGATTTAGCAAAAGTATCTACTGGTTCATCAACATATACTGTTCCATTCTTTCCATCCCAAGTAGCAACTGTTGATACTTGAAACATATGGGTATTACCGAAACCTCCAATGTCATAAGACATATTTTTAGTTTCTAAATCAATAGCCATTACTGACATTTAACTCAATCCTGCGCCCAAAGTTTAGAAATCTTTTCTGTTTCCTTATCTGTCTTATCTTCTTCAACATCAATTCGACGCTTTAAAAAGCAAACAATGTTATTCCCTGCTACTGTTAGCATAGAACAACATTCCCAACCATCGTTACCATAGGTATCTAATGATTCAATTATTACTTTTGGGCCTTTTGATACCTCAAAGACAAGGTATGTGTTTTCATATTTCATTGTTTTTCATCTCCTTTAAATTTAATAAATACTGCTCTGCCTTGCTTGTCTATTTCAAATAGGTTCTCTATTGATTTAAAATAATTATAGACACTAGCCTGACTCTTTTTACTTTCTAGTTTCACTTCAGATAAGTAATCTCTTTTACTAATAAAGCCCTCTTCGTCTTTGTCCATTCTTAGATATATTGACTTGAATACTGTCATCATGCTCTTTTCAGTTACGGATGTCTTACGCACACGGAGGCTACGGTTGAGCCATGCTACAAGGGTCTTATAACACTTTTCCGTAATCGAGGCCGCTTGCTCTACATTTCTACCTGTTACTCTGAATCTTAACGATTTATCTCTAATTGCTCTTGATTGTGCAATAGAGCAAAGAACCGCCATTTTCTTTAAGTTTTGATTTAGTCTGGTAATAAAAACATCTAGAATTTCCTTTACTTCTTGTCTCTCATCGTTAATGAAATTATCCATTTTTTCGTATTGAATCATTAATTGCGCTCTTGCCTCATCAGTATAGGTCATTGTATCTAAGGGATTACACCCTACTTCTAAATATCGTTCTCTAGTGAGTTGATATATTTCAAAGATAGCCTTTGCGAATTTTTCTGTCGGTGGCTCAGTTCTTTCTGTTTTAATACCAAACTGATTGATTAACTCTCTTCTAATCTTATCCTGTACGAATGAAGGGACATCGTGAACATACATAACCATTCTCGGAAGAACACCAGTAGTAGCCATAATAGTCTGCAAGTTTTGCGGAGGATATGTCATAGCCAAAACCGACCTTTCACAATAACAGTTCATTACTCCACCTTCTTTCAATTGCTTATTAATAACCCATGAATCCCCTGTTATTGAATTCATTAAAGTATTTAAATATACAATAGAACTCCCTTTGTGCTGAGTTTCTTTAAATATTCCAGAGTATTCAAACTCATCCCAATGAGCAATACCGCTTCCTTCTAAAGCACCTGCCACTCTTTCAAAGTAAAAATCACCAATTGGTGAACCATGTTCTTCTGACTCTTCATCATTTTTAATGACCTTCTTATCTTTATAGCCAACTAATGCTGCATCGGTATAATCAACTAAAGAAAACAAATCGAAATGAGTATCTGATACTTGTCCCAACTCTCTTACTTTAGGGGGATGCTTAGCATTCTCATTAATCTTTTTAAAGACTGATTTTGAAATTGGCCCGACAAATCTCCACATAGTTGATTTACCAGTACCAGAAGTTTGAATCCAACAAACGTGAACTCTAACATCATCAGTTAAATCACCATCAGGTATATGTACAAAGTCTTTGCACATTTGACCTAATAGGTTAAAGAAACATAATCCCGCAGGTATTTCATTATATTTGGAATAATCTGAGGCAGTTTCTATCCATGCTTTCATAATGGCAGGTAATTCAACCGTTTCGTGTCGAAGCCCTTCCATAAAATTATTATAATCTTCTTCATTCATTTCTTCTTCATCTATCATATTTTCACCTTATTCTCTGAATTTAATACATTGATTATTCTGTCTGCTAATACTTTTCCAAACCCTTCTAGTTTTTGTATTTCAAAACTAGTTTGTTCTCCTATTTCCATAACAGACCCAAAGTTATCAATGAGTAACTTTGCTTTTTTATAGGAAACTCCTTTTACGCTAGTTAAGATGTCTAATCTTAAATCATCCGTTGTTATTCTTTTAAAGACCTGTGGCCTAATTACATCTCTTTCTATTGGTTGCATTTTACATACTGCTGTAATTATAAGAGATGCTTCTGATTCGCTCTTAACCCAAAATGGTTTAATATCTGTATCTAATACTATTCTACCGATAGCCCCCAGAAACTTATTAGTAAGCATTATTTTTCTAGAAGCGATAGGTAATTTACTTTTACCGTGTTTAATAATATTATGAATTGCTTCAGGTAAATCTCCATAGATAATAACTACATTGTTTTTATAGTGCCTATCCATGTTATCCATCTGTGTCCACAATCTTTTAGACATAACAGAACCAATAAAATCTTCTACTGATTTTGCTTCAAAACAAATATTATCAAAAACATAATCACCTATCTCTATCCATTTCTTTTCTGTTTTAATATTCAGAATACGTGCTTTCTCTTCTACTAGTTTTACTAGTTTAGAACCTTCTTTCTCTCTACTATCAATTATTAACATCTGGGAACCTCCAACATTTTCCTATACAATATCCCTCTGATATAAGTTTATCACATGAGGGAGTATTATAATTACCATGAACGGTAAATCTTGCGTGTTTCTTAGTTTCGTTTTTATCCCAATCTAACCACACATTTTCTTTTTCTCCAAAGACTGATTCAATCTCTGAAACTATCATATCTAGAACTTTATTCTTTTGTTCAGTAGATGATAGATTAGTTCTTTGAGTTAGTAAATCCCTATACCAAGATACTAAGTATGCTCTCGCCATATGCGAAGGATTCTCGCTCATTACAGAATTATGTAAACAGGGTAACAATGGGAGTTTACCTTCATAAAACGGTACGCTAATCTCTCCTTCTACGGCTTCTATGGGGGGTTGTTTGGGAAACTCTACCAAGTTATTACCAACCTTTCTAAAGGGAATACCTCTAGGCTTAGAGGCTAAAGCAATCAAATCATTTAGATGCAATGATAAGTCATCATAAAATAAAGGAATACAGAATAAAGGATTACCATTATTATCTGCTGATGACATATTAACAGTATTTGGAATTCTTCTCAAACGAGTTGTTTGACCAACCCTATCGTCTAAAGTAATATCTTTACCAACCTTTGCTATTAACATATCCTTCACCGTTTTAAAGTAAGCCTGTATATTCCTAATGCTTTCTGTTTCTTCACCATCCAAGAATAAATGGAAACCTCTGCCTGAGAAAAACAAAGTATGTTTAATATCTTCAAGCATAACCCAATCCATAATAATTTTAATGTCTCGATAAGCATTATTCAAATCTCCATCATGTCCATCAAAGTCTAAGAATATTCTATTTAATATAACAGATGACTCTATCTTCGCAGTTTCGCTAAAGTGTTCAAAATCATAGACAGTAGTATATACATTTGTTCTATTATTTTGTGCTTTAACAAAAGAGATATAATCATTCTTCGATAGAACTATCTTTCTTCTCATCTGTGGTGCGTTCTTTATGTGGCTTCCCGCCCATACTTCTCTCGGAAATTTCATTTTTATTGCCTCCAAAATTTACTGTTGCAGTATTTAGTAATACTTTTATTGTTCCTGCTACTTCTGCTTTGAGAGATATTCTTACCATCTCTCTCAATACATCAGTATATAATTGACCTACATAAGATTCTTTAATTCTTAAATCTTCTATCATTTTAAATCTCTCAATCAATGTCATCTCTGAATAGATGTCATTAGATATAAGATTGATAGTTTCAGACAGGTTAGAAATCTCATTGAATGTCCAATTTTTTGCTAATACTTTTTTTTCTATAAGTTCTTTCATAACATCAAACCCATGTATCTTCCTGTGCTTCATCACAAATACCAAAGAAAGAACAATGAGCGCAAGTTTTGTAAAAGAACTTTGCTGGAAATGTATTCCTTTCATAGTGATGAATAAGTTTAGCGATGTTATTCATAACAGAAGTCATTGACCTAGTTTTTCTAGGCTCTGCATAAATGTAATTAGCCGCAGGATAATACCAACCCCAATGAGTTACCTTGTCATTAGGGTCTAATCCGTTCTTAATCATAACTTCATCAGGTGCATTTAACAATAGCAATTCATAGAATGCCATTTCTTTACGCATAGATGTTTTCTTCCAGTCTTTCCACCCTCCAGTTTTGTATTCAAAAGGAATCAATCCTCCATTCTCCTTAAATATTCTATCAATAATTCCTTGAATGTGAATTACATAATCTCTTTGTAGAGGAAATTTAGGATTAATATTAGCAGGTATTGTAATTTCTGCATCAAATTTACCTTCATTACATACTGGCAAGAATTCT
>TARA_R110001583_G_scaffold183920_1_pt1 | contig 30718 bp, 20 predicted proteins | sample TARA_R110001583 | Tara Oceans TARA_R110001583 (sample SAMEA4398432) | marine metagenome | biome: Polar Biome; feature: [MES] marine water layer (ENVO:01000295) within the mesopelagic zone...; material: water (ENVO:00002006), including particulate matter (ENVO:01000060) such... | reverse complement strand
GGTATTTCTACGCATAGTTTCACCTAAATCTGGAGCTGTATTTACAGGCATAGGTTCCCAATATTGAGAATCAGGAACGGTTCTCCATCTCCAGTTTGATCCACCCCCGGATGTTATATAAGGTCTGTCCATTTTTACTTTCAATTCAGAAGCAAAATAATGGTTTATACTAGCAGTATATGCAGCACTAATTTGATAACTAGCCGCATCACCTAAATGAGGTTTTTCAGATACTTTATCTTCTTCATCGCCCATAAAACGCCCGTCAAGACGACCAATAGCCAAGCCTTTATCTAACAATAGTTGTTTTTGAAAACGACCCATTAAAATTCTTAGATTCGAGCGAAGAATATAGGTTTTATCTAAACCTGTAAAATAAGCTAGTTTTTCAGCTATGGTATTCTTCTCGCCATCTGTTAATAAATTACCCTTATACAAAGCAGGAACATATGTATTATAAGTAAAATCACGACATTCTTGGGCGAAGCTTTCTAAGGTTTTACCTTGTCCAGCTTTTTTGTGGTACCAAGCTGTAGCGGCCATACTTGGTAAATAAGTAATAAAAGAAGATATGTTATTTGGCTCAGATGTAGAACCAGCATAATCGAGTGCTTGAGAAATTAATATCATTCCGTTCAGCGCCATATTTTGTCCGGATCCTTCTAAGACTTTGCCAAGTGCTGCGGCACGTGTAGTTCCATAACTTTCACCTGCCAAATATTTAGGAGAAAACCAGCGTTCGTTTACTGTAACCCATTTACGAATAAATTGGGCGAACGAATCAACATCCTCCTTAAGTCCGTAGAAATCTTTCCCCTCACCTTTTCCCACTAATCTGCTATATCCTGTACCTACAGGGTCGATGAACACCAAATCGGTTATATCTAATAAACCGTGTTCATTATTTATTAGGTTGTAAGGTGCGGCACCATCATCGTTTTTAGCGTCAGAATCTACTTTTACAATTTTTGGGCCAAAAAAACCAAGGTGTAACCACATTGAAGCAGAACCTGGACCGCCATTAAAAACAAATGTTACCGGTCGTTTTGTTACATCACCCATTGATGTTTTAGTATAAGCAACCGACCAAAACGTGGCTATTGAATCACCATCTTTATTGGTAAGAAAAGTTTCTTTTGCTGTCGTGGTGTAATCGATAGTTTTACCTCCAAAAACCCCTTGATGTTTGGTAACAAAAGATTTGGCTTCAGGAATAGGTTTAGGAGTAGTATCTTTTTTAGTTTCTTGAGCTTGAGTAAGCAGACACAACAATAAGCTAGTTGCTAGTAATAATTTTTTTCTCATAATTTGAGTAGTTGAAGGCTAGAAGTTTTAGTTTGTTTAATTAAAAGTAGCGATAAAATATGAACGTTAACTTTTTCAGTTAAAATCTATTACTTTTAGTAAGTAGCTAAGATTTTAATCAATCAACATAGATTATATTTAAAAGTGAACTATTCAAGGTTTGCTTTTGTTTTCTTGAAGAGGCACACCACAACCAACTGATTTAAAAGACTTAAAATGAAAGAACAAATTCTAAAGACTAGTTTAACTTTTACAGCATTATTGTTTTTAATGGGTTACGGGGTAGTAAAATCTCAACAAACAGAAGAAGACTGGGAAACGATGTTTAATGGAAGTGATTTAAGTGGATGGACAACAAAAATTCATCATTATGAAGTTGGTGATAATTATGGGGAAACCTTTAGGGCAGAAGATGGTATGGTAAAAGTGCGCTATGATCAATATGAAGGTGAGTTTAACGATCGTTTTTCTCATTTATATTATGATCAACCTTTTTCAGATTTTCATTTGACTATGCAGTACAGATTTGTTGGGGAACTTTATAGGGGAGCACCAGAGTATACCATGAAAAACAGTGGGATAATGTTTCATTCACAAGACCCTAAAACAATGCTTAAAGAGCAAGACTGGCCAATTTCTGTAGAAATGCAATTTTTGGCAGGAATTGAAAAGGGCGTAGAGCGCCCTACAGGTAATATGTGCTCTCCGGGCACAGATGTAGTTTATAAGGGCAAGATAGACCCTAGACACTGTATTAATTCGAGTTCAGACACGTATTATGGTGAGCAATGGGTAACAGCAGAGTTAATTGTACTTAATGACTCGTTGATTACACATATTATTAATGGAAAAACCGTATTGCAATATACTAAACCACAAATTGGCGGAGAAGTAGCTAATGGCTATGACCCTAAAATTAAGCAAGATGGGAAGCCATTAAAAGAAGGTCTAATAGCATTACAAAGCGAAGGCCAACCTATAGATTTCAGGAATATTAAAATCAGGAATTTAAAAGGGTGTACAGACCCTAAGGCTAAAAACTATAAAGAATATTACGTTGTTTCAGATGCTAAATCGTGCTCTTATGAATAAAGGAATTCTATTTCAAAATACCGTTATACTTAGAATTATTTCCTAATAATTCTGTTGCGGCTAAAATAGCATCATCGTTATTTAAATAATACTGGTACAAACCGTTGCTGTAGAAGTAGCGTTTAACGATTTCATCTTCTAGGTTTTTTTGAATCTCGCTTTGGTATTTATCCAATGCGTTGATTTTGCCTTTCTCGATATTCGCTAAAAGTGTTTTATAACTATCCTTAACATCGCTACCTAAAAAATCGTTTTCATCACCAGAAAGGGCACTTTTAATAGCCTTCTCTGCCTTGGTCTCAAAAGAGAAGCTACTTTTCTTTACATGATTTTTAAATGCGTTAAAATCAGCATCTGTAAATTTAAAATCGGTTATTGACTCATAATTATGTGTATAATGGTAATCGGTAGCATAATCAAAAATTACGTTGTTTCGAAGTAAGGCTAAAGTAAGATCATTTGTTTTGGCCGTTGCCACCTCAATATCGGGTAAAATTCCGCCACCATCTTGAACTTTTCTACCATTACGTGTAGAGAAATCATTGAAAGTGGTATTTCTTACGGCATTGCCTCCTTCATCTCTATTCCAATAATCCAATGCTTGAATACAACGGCCGGAAGCCGTATAGTATCTTGAAATAGTAACTTTTAATTGCGTGCCATACGTAAGTTTTAAGGGGCGTTGAACTAAACCTTTTCCAAAACTTCGTGCACCCATGATAACTGCCCTATCTAAGTCTTGCAAACTGCCCGATACAATTTCACTTGCCGAGGCGCTACTTCCATTCACTAAAACGACTAGTGGAATTTCTTCATCTACAGGCTGATTGTTGGTATGGTATTCACGGTTAAACTTTTTAACTTTAGATTTAGTCGTTACCACTAGCTCACCTTTTGGCACGAACAAGTTGGTTACATTAATTGCTTCTGAAAGCAAACCACCAGGGTTACCCCTAAGATCTAATATTATTTTTTCGGCACCTTTTCCTTTTAAATCTAGTAATGCAGCCTTTGTTTGTTCAGATGCTTTTGCGTTGAATTTTGCTAATACGATATACCCCGTTTTATCGTCTATCATTTTAAAGAAAGGGACGGCATCTACTTCGATACCTTCACGAGTAATAGTAGTTGTAATTAATTTACCTTGCCTTTTGTAGGTTACACTTACCGTTGAACCATTAGCTCCTTTTAAGAGTTCACTTGCGTTTTCTTCAAATTCGGATACTTTGATGTCTCCTATCTGAATAATTTCGTCTCCTGCTTTTAAACCAGCTTTATCTGCCGGATATCCTTCATGTGGTTCTATAATTAATAATTTGTCTTTAAAAGAACGAACCATTGCACCTATGCCTGAATATTCCCCAGCATTATTAATTCGATAGGTTTCAACATCTTGTTCATTTAGAAATTTGGTGTAAGGATCTAATTCCTCAAGCATATTTTTAATGGCGGTATCCATTAATTCTGCAGGGTTGGTTTCATCCACGTAGTTCATGTTCAATTCCTTGAACAGGGTAGTGAAGATTTCTATTTGCTTGGCTATTTCAAAAAAGTCACTTTTATAACTACTTCCTACAAAGAGAAAGACAATCGCTATAATGGGTACTATGACTTTTTTACTTAGTATTTTTTTCATTAATCTGTAGCTTAAACTTGTTTAAAACGAGCTTCATTTTATGATCTAACTGCTCAAAGGTGGGCATATCCTTACCAAGGTATAAAAATAGAAACGCAAAGTTAGCATCTGTATTGTTAAAAACCAGTGCTTTATTAAGTCTATAAGACTCTCTAAGCAAACGTTTAATCTTGTTTCTATCTACGGCGCTTTTAAAATTACGTTTGGCAACCGTAACCCCGGTTTTAATTGGCACTTCTTTATTCTCTACGGATAGATAAATTAATTTCAACGGATAAACAGAAATACCTTTACCCTCTTCAAACAATTGTGTGATGAGTGTTTTACTTTTAAGTTTTTCCTTTTTTCCGAAGGATTCATCCATTATAAAAGAAGTATTAAAAGAATTAGCCCCCAAGTTGGGGGCATAAATATCTAAAACTTTACAAGAAGATACTACTCTGCTTGCCAAACATTATTTTCTAAATTCACATCTGCCATTAGTTGAGATGGATCTAAAACAATTGCTTTTATGGAAGACATTGGTTTATTGATTACAAAATCGTAGGTAGGGTAAGCCCAGGCCCAATCTTCTATAACAGTTCTTTCTATACCTTCATAAGGGTTTTCCTTTTCACCTCGCATCATACGTAACGGAGCATAAAAAGTTTCTCTGGTATCGTCATTGTATACGACCAAAATATCCATAGGCATGGGCATTAAGCCAATACGCTCTAAGGTAACTTTGGTTGTGTTTTCTGTGGCAGCAACTTCTTTTATACTATAATCAATAGTATTGGTAGTCTGTGTCCAGTCGGTCAAGTACCAATCCAGTTCAAAGCCAGATACTTTTTCGGCAACACGTTTAATATCATTCGGTACTGGATGTTTAAATTTAAATTCATCATAATACTGACGAATAGTTTCCATCAATTTATCTTGACCAATAACATATCCTAATTGAGATAAAAAGATAGAGCCTTTGCTATATGCAGAAATTCCATAAGCAAAGTTAAGATCATAACGATCTGCATAAGTACCTTGAGGTTGTTCTTTACCTGAAAGCGCTAAGTTTCTATATCCTTTGTAAGTACTCTCAAAAGGGTTTTCTTTTTCATAATCCATTATTTCACTCATGCAAAGCTTAGATATAAATGAGGTAAATCCTTCATCCATCCACTCATGTTTAGCCTCGTTTGTAGCCAAAATATGCTGAAACCACGAATGCGCCATTTCATGTGCCATTACACCAACCAGGCTACCAAATTTACGGTCACCTGTTATAAGAGTTGACATGGCATATTCCATACCGCCATCACCGCCTTGTATTACAGAATATTGGTCGTAAGGATATTCACCGATATTCTTATTAAAAAACTCCATAGCCTCTACAGTCTTAGGCTGAAGATTTTTCCAGTTTTCTAATATTTTAGGATTGTTCTTATATAGGAAATGCAAAACCGGACCATTAGGAACTTGCTGAATATCATGAATATATTCAGGATCTGCAGCCCACATAAAATCATGTACCATTGGGGCTTTAAAGTGCCAAGTTAAGGTTTTGCCTTTTTGCTTTTTAACCTTTGTTCCTGGTGTCTCATAACCATGACCTATTTCATTTGGGTTTTGTAGGTAACCTGTGCCACCAACAGTATACTTTTTGTCTAGGGTTAATTTTACATCAAAATCGCCCCATACACCTTGAAATTCACGTGCTATATATGGGTCTGCATGCCAACCTTCAAAATCAAATTCCGCAAGTTTTGGGTACCATTGGCTCATAGACAAGGCAACACCTTCTTCGTTATTTCTACCAGAGCGTCTTATCTGTAAAGGAACTTGACCATTAAAAGCCATGTTAAAAGTAGATTTACTACCCGGTGCTATTGGTGAAGCTAAGTCAACGACCAAAACAGTGCCTTCTTCAGAAAACGTAACGCTCTTACCATCTTGTGTTAAAGTAGTAGCGTGTAGATAGCCCATTTCACTTTCAGAAAGGGTAGAAATTCTACTCTTCTTTTCTTCTGTAATCATACGACCATCAGGATCAGCAATAGTATGCAAGCGAATATCCATTTCACTACCTGGTTGAAAGGCATTGAAATATAGATGGAAGTAAACCCTTTTTAATTCATCTGGCGAATTATTGGTGTAGACCAATGTTTGGGTTCCGGTGTATTGAAAACTATCAACATCCATATCCACTTCCATGGTATAATCTACATGTTGTTGCCAATAGTTGGTTTTGTTCTGAGCAATTAGTCCAATAGTGAATAATGCTGTTAGAAATGTAAATATTGATTTAGTCATATGTGTGGTATAAATATTATAATTGAACCTGTCCGGCAGCAACCTTGCTTGCCATTACCAATGCATTGTAAGCATTAACAATTTTACCTGATGTTGAAATTTGTTCTAATGAAGCACTTTTAGCATTATCTCCTGCTAAAATCACTTTTGCTCTAATTGGCAGTCCAGATTGTAAAATTATCTTTTTAACCTGCGCAGCTGTAAGTGATGGATATTGTGACATAACCAAAGCCGCTACTCCGGCAACAGCAGGTGCTGCCATTGAGGTGCCGGGCGAATATTCATATTCATTGTTTGGGTAGGTAGAATAGATATCGGTACCAGGGGCAAAAATATCAACATTTACTTTACCGTAATTAGAATAGCTAGCCACCAATTCTGAACCATATTTTGGATTCAAAGCACCAACGGTAATTACGTTATCTGCAATTTCAGGCCCATTATTTACTTGATCATTAGGGTAATTACCATTCTTTGGGTCGTCTAGATTTGCACCATCATTACCAGCTGCATGCACAAAAAGAACATTTTTTTCAGCTGCGTATTTAATAGCTTCATATACCCATTCTGCTTTAGGCGAAAAAGATTTTCCAAAACTTCCATTTATAACTCGAGCACCATTATCTACAGCATAACGAATACCTAGCGCAATATCTTTATCATACTCATCACCATTAGGCACGGCTCTAATACTCATTATTGCAACGTTGTTCGCAACACCATTTACACCTTTTCCGTTATTACGCTCAGCCGCAATAATACCTGCCACGTGTGTTCCATGGCTTTCATCGTCAACCCTATTTTTTGGGTTACCGTTTCCATAATCTAAATCACTTATATCGTATGCGTCATCACCTACAGGCTCTCTACCATTGAAATCTTTATTTAGATTATAGTTAAGTTGTTCGGTGTAATACTTAATTCCAGAATTTAATTCTTTGAGAACCTCAGGTATGGTTTCTTTGATACCGAACATTTGATTAAGCACAGCTACATTTCGCTGCATAGTCTCATCGGTTGCCTTGATACTTACTAAATCTTCTTTAGTGTAAGAATCCTTCTTCAAATATTTCTTAACATCTGCATCTGCATTTTTAACGGCTTGTAATATTTGCTCGTATTGCTGCTTGCCCTGTAATGCCTCGCTATATTTTGCATCTAGCTTTGATTTAGCCTTAGCTAAGGTAGCTGCGTCACCTATGTTTAAACGCAACATACGCACATACTCTAATTGTTCATTATATGATTCTCCCAAGAAGTTATAACCATGAATATCATCTATGTAGCCATTACCATCATCATCTTTATTGTTGCCAGCTTTTTCTTTGGTATTAGTCCACAATATCCCGTCAAGGTCTTCATGGTTTAAATCGATACCAGAATCTAGCACCGCTACAATTGTTTTCGTTCCTTTTCTATTTTTAATGATTTCATCGTAAGCCTTGTCAACACTCATACCGGGTATGGTGTCTGCTACCAAGTCAAGATGACCCCAGTTATTCTTTTCACTGGTGGTGAGATCGGCTATTTTTAAAGGAGTTGTATCAATATTCTCAACGGGAGTAAGAATAAGTCCTCCCCCGCCTGTTGCTGAACTCGTACTACCACAACTGGTTAGTATTGCAACAATTGAAAGAGTGAATAACGATTTTAAATATGTATTTGTCATAAATGGGAACTTTAATATAAATGATATATTAGTTAATGTATAGTAGCGTAAAGTTAATTGAAGATTTCATCAAAAGAGTAGACCTTATCTAGACGTACACCCTTTTCGGTTTGTTTTAAGGTACATAGTTGATTATGTGCATCATGTTCAAAAAATAAATAATAGTTGTTTTCAACAGCCTGTTTTAAAAACAGTTCTTTCTCGGTCATTGTAATTAACGGCCTAGTATCATAACTTATAACGTAAGGCAATGGAATATGCCCAACTGTTGGTATAAGGTCGGCGACGTAAGCAATAGTCTTTCCTTTGTAAGAAAATTGAGGTAACATTTGTTTTTCTGTATGACCGTCTACAAAACGAATATCAAAACCTAACGGGCTATTATTAAGGAATCCTCCTTCTGTTTGGTCAATAAAATTTAATTGACCACTCTCTTGCATGGGTATGAGGTTTTCTTTTAAAAATGAAGCTTTTTCTCGTGGATTAGGTTCTGTTGCCCATTTCCAGTGCTTTTCATTTGTCCAGAACTTTGCATTTTTAAAAGCAGGTTCATAACCCGTTCTATCTTTATTCCACTGAATGGCACCACCACAATGATCAAAATGCAAATGAGTCAAAAAGACATCGGTTATATCATCTCTGTTAAAACCATGTTTTTTTAAAGAAGCATCTATGGTAAAGTCTCCCCATCGATAGTAGTAGCCAAAAAATTTGTCTGATTGTTTGTTACCCATTCCAGTATCAACCAATATAAGACGTTCGCCATCTTCAATTAATAAACTACGGGCGGCTATGTCAATAAGATTATTGCTGTCTGCAGGGTTTGTTCTCTGCCAAATAGCCTTTGGAACAACGCCGAACATAGCACCACCATCCAATTTAAAATTACCGGTTTCAACAGGAAAAATTTTCATAAGCGGCAAAATAATAAAAGTGGATTGAATCTTAGGTTTATTAAGAATATATTATCATTTAGCCCTGTAGATTAATGGGCTAAAAACATAATTTTTGAGTTGAGCTTTGTTGTGTAATTAATCCTCTAAAAGCAATTCACTAATTTGATGGTGTGCTAAAGGCTTGGTAAGGTGTTTTTTAACCACATAATACTTTTGTCCATTTTCAGAGTCTGAAGAATCTAATGAGGAGCTTAGAATATATATTTTGCAATGATTTTTTACGCCTTCTGGCAGTTTCATGTATTCATCTAAAAATTCAAACCCGTTCATTCTAGGCATTTTAATATCTAAGAATATTACATCGGGAAAAGCCTCTTCTTTTACAATAATGTCGTTTAAATAAACCAAAGCATCAAAACCAGAAGTCATGACCGTAATTTGTGAAATGTGTTCCTCTTTCGAAATTATGGCTTTATTAATAAAATTGTCCACATCCGAATCGTCAATTAAAAGTATATTTATATCCCTAGTCATATTATTTTCTACCTGATTCATTTGGTATTTTTATAGTAAACATTGTTCCTTCCCCCAATTTTGATTTTACTTCAATGGTTCCATTAAGCTTGGTCAACACTTCTTTTACGATGAACAAACCTATACCAGACCCCATTATTCTAGAAGACACTCTATAAAACATATTAAATATTTTATCTAATTCTATTTCTTCTATCCCTAATCCATTGTCTTTAATAGTAATAATTGCCTCTTTCTTTGTTGTGGTAACATTCAACCAAATAGAAGGCGCCTTCTTTTCTATATCATGATATTTAATGGCGTTCGATATAAAATTATTTAAAATGATAGAAATTCTCTTGCTATCGGAAACAAAACCTACTTTATCAATAACGTTTATTTCTATATTAATTTCATTCGTGTTCTCTAAATACCAAAGACTTTCTATGGAATTTTCTAATAAGTTAGTAAAATTTATGGTTTCTAATTTAACATCAACATGTTTATTTCGAGAATATTCAATGATGTCTTTGATAAAATCATCTAACCTTTCAATAGATTTTTCCATCATATTTAAATGAAGTGTTAATTGTGGATCTCGTTCTTCCATTAAGGTTAATTGTATGAGTCCAAGAACCGAGGCTAAAGGAGCTCTTAACTCATGAGAAGCACTATACACAAAACTATCAAGTTCAGAATTTGTCTTTTTAAGCTCTATGTTTTGAGACTTCAATGCTTCTTCAGCTTCTTTTCTTTTCGTGTTGTCAATTAAGTTGACCAAGTAGCTTTCTTTATTATTAAAATGCAAAGATTCAATTGAAATCAAAAGAGATTTAGTTTGACCACTGTTTATTAGATGTACAACAAACTCCTGGTTGATTACCCTTCCTTTTTCTATAAACTGCCCCCAAATTTTAAGACGTTCCTTCTCATCTATAGTGATTACTCCAGATTCTAAAACAGTTTTACCTATTAAAGCTTCTCGTGTAGTACTTAAAAGATTGTAGACTGTCTTGTTGGCTTCAATTACCCTTCTTTGGTCATCTAGAATAACCATGCCCATTAAATTGGTCTCAAAGGCTTTGGCAAATTTTTCTTTGGTTTCACGCAAGGCTTCTTCTGCTAGTATATTTTTAGTAATATCCATAGCTGTACCATGCAGTTGTATGGGTTTACCTTCATCATTATAAACATTTTCAGAAAAGCTTAGTATATGTTTAACGGTTGTGTCTTTAAGGCATATTTTATAAATGGTTGGTATGGTTTGATCATCCTCTGGTTTTCTACTCAAAACCTCAGCCAAAACGTTAGCATCATCAGGATGTATAAATTCGATTACTTCTTCTAGAGTTATGCTTGTCTTATCATGAATACCATATATTTCAAACATCTCGTCAGACCATTCTACGAGATTACTCTCTATGTACCAGCTCCAATACCCAATCTTTCCAATTCTTATAGCTGCGTCCATTTTTGACTGCAGCTTTGTTATTTCATTGTCAGCTTCTTTTTGTTTGGTAATGTCGATTACTGTTCCCCTTAATTTAATGGGTAAATTCTCCACATTAAATTCAGCTTCCATTTCTATATGCAAGTATTTAATGGCGCCATTTTTGTCTAATATTCTATATGTATAAGAATGTGTGCCATTTTCTACAATTGTTTCTTTCAAAACTTTACGGTGCAGATGCACATCATCTGGATGAATTAGGCTTTCAAGTAATGGAATGGTAATAGTGGTGTCTTGCTTAACATTATAAATTTCGTACAATTTTGGAGACCAATTGGCGACTTCTGTTATTATATCATAGTCCCAATAACCAATTTTACCAATTCGTATGGCGGCATTCATTTTACCTTGAAGATCTAAGATTTCATTTTGAATTTTATTATGTTCGCTTAGGTCAAAAGCAATACAGCCAACCGCAATAGGGTCATTTGTAATTTTATCATGAATTAAAAAACTTGAAAGCTCTAAAGGAATTTCTGAGTTTGATTTAAAATTTCTAAACGGAATTTGACCGGTCCATAAACCATTTTCAAGAACATTTGGTAGGTGACTGTTCTCAACAACATTTCGATATTCGTTTGGAAAATAATCAAGAATTGAAATATTCGAGATATCTTGATTATCTGAAATACCCACTAATTTTTTACCAGCCTCGTTAACATATAATGACTGACCGTTTAATGCGGCTAAACCTATAAACCCTGGACTATTTTCAATAATCGCAATTAATTTTTGGTTTTCTTGATCTATTTTTCTCTTTTTGGTTACGTCCCTAAAATAAATGGTGATACCTTCTATAGAGGGGTATAGCTTATTTTCTATCCAAACATCAAACTGTTCATGATATTGCTCAAAATGAGTGAATTTTTGCGTTTCCATGGCTCCGTTAAAAATGGCATAGGCCTCTGAATTTTTGAATTCAGGAAATTCTTTCCAAAGATTTTTGCCCATCATTTCAGCAGCCTCTATATCAATAACCCTTGCGGCTTTAGCATTTATGTAAATAAAATTCCAGTTTTTGTCAAAGGCGATATAGGCATCTGAAATACGCTCGGTTAATTGTCTATATTTTTTTTCACTACGTCTAATTTCGAGGTCGGCATTTTTCCTGTCTGTTTGGTTTATATAAGTGCTTAAGCTGTATTTTTTGTCTTGGTACTCATAGGGCTCCATAGAGGTTATCAAATGTAATATTTCACCTTTTTTTGATTTAAACTCTATTTCTATTTTACCAACTCTTTTTGAAGAAGCAAATACGCTTATATCAGGGTTATTTTTTAAGGCCTCTTCCATATCTAAAAGGCCTAATTCTGGAATGGTTTTTCCTTTTATTTCTTTAAGGGTATATCCTATTAATTCGAGAAAATAATCATTGGCGTCAACAAAACGTTTATCACAGTCTTTAATAGCCATACCGACAAAACCATTATTAAAGGCTTTGCTGAATTTTTTTAAATTATCTTGGGCGGTGAGTTCTAATTCTTTTCTTGTTGTGGTATCTCTTACAATTCCTAATATTGTTGTATCATTTAATTTTTTAGAACTTACTTCTCCATAAAAGGTAGTGCCGTCCTTTTTAATTAGTTTACGCTCAGAAAGCACTGATTGTCCTTCCTCAAGTGTATCATATCGTAAGGGATATTTGTCTAAATCAGCTGCCGTTGTAAGTTCATTTATATTTTTTGATAAAAACTCATCTTTTGCATACCCAAACATATTAATTCCATAGGGGTTACTATCTAAAACATTGCCACTAAAATCAGTTAGAAAAATTCCGTCAGAAGCTTGTTCAATCAGCAAGCGATACTTTTCTCTACTTTCTTGTAGCAAAGTTGTTTTTTCTTCAACCAATTGATTTAATCTAAAAGGTTGACGAACAAGAAACCAAACGAGAATTCCGCAAACGACTGAGAGTAAAAATCCTAATATAGAAAAGATAATTATTGTAGAATAAGAAGTTGTTTTATTTGAAATAATACGAAGCTTCCATTCTCCTTGGCTTGTGGTAATGGGTACATTGATAGCCTCTTCTTTTGATATATTTTTAGAACTAAAAAACACTTCTTCTGTTTGATCATCATTAATTTTGGCTAGTTGGTAAGAGAAATGAGTATCGCCCAATGAATCTAACTTTACCGCACTTATAACAGTAGACAAATTAATTACTGAAGCCACAAAACCATTAAAACCATTTTCATTGTATAACGGTCTTCTGCCTACAAAGCCCGTACCTCCTTGATTTAGGTAAATTGGTCCAGCCGTGAAATACTTCTTTCTTTCGAGTGTAATTAGCGCGCCATCTTTTCCAATAGAATCTTGCAATATATTCAAACCCAAAACTTCGTTATTTTCTAATGGGTAAACATGGGTGATTACCCCTTCGTGGTTCACAAGTTCAAGTACATCAATCTTATCATTAACATTAAGGAGTAATTGCGCTACACTATCAAAGTTATCGGGAATACCATAGTTTTCGATTATAAAAGCTAAAGTTTGAGTGGTAGTGAAACTTTGGCTAAGGACGTTCTATAAATCTTCCTTTAGTTTTAAAGCCCTTTCATTTACTCCTTGTTGTTCTGTTTGCTTCTGTAGTTTAAATCTTTGATTGGTTATGGTTTGTGTAATTAACAAAACCATTAAAAACACCAAAAAACCATATAGAAATGGTTTTTTGAAAACAGAATGCTGTTGAGTTTCAAGCATTTTAAAGTTCTTATTAATTTAGATGTATTACTAGGTTTAGAATTTCAACGTATTCTTTCTTCAAGTTTAATGTTTAACAATATGGCTAACCTATAAATAATCAAATTGGAAAACGAATAATAAGCTTTTATTTAAGGATATTGTAAATAAAGAATTTCAATAATCTTATTTTAGTTTGAACACAATCGCCAAATATTTGAGTTTTCGTGAACTTTAAGCTAAGTTAAAAAAGCATTTGTAAAATTAGGTATTTTCCTCATATTTTGTAAGGCGTAATCTTAGTGTAAGAAAAACACTTGTTATCTGTATATTAGAAAGTTATACCAGTAGGTTTTTAAAAATCATGAGATTAACTGTCGCAATTATGTACTAATACAATTGTTGTCTATATAGCAATAGTTATCAAAACACTTGCTAGCTTTTATGAAGAAGTTTAAACAGAAATACTTTGTGTGAGCAAAATATTAAGTTGTTTACCAAAATATAGCATCGCCTTAATTTCCTTAACACTTAAAAGGCGTTCTTTTTTCAAGATCATAATAGATTTTCCGTTGCTTTCAATATGATAATATGGATTGCTTTCTAAGAAAAGTATGAGCTCATCGGTAAACAAATCTTGAATATCATCTCTATCTGGGCCACTTAGGTAAAATCGTTTATTAAAATCGGGGTGATTTTCTATGTCAATGTCCTTAAAACCTGCCATCCCATAAATGAAATCCAAAAGACCCTCTTTATCTAAGGTGAACACCGGTATTGGTTGTTCTAATTTTATGTGTAAAATAGTAGTTTTAACCACTTCTCTTGCAATAAATTCACCCTCATTAAACTCTATATCAAACAAATGAAATGTTTTTGTTTTATCATAAAAGCTGTTGTAGAAGAAAGGAACTTTTCTTGTTCTAAAGAAAATAAATTTCTGTAAAAATTTAGTTTCACTAGACCGTTTAGGGTTGTATGACCATTTGTATTCTTTGGACATTTTTTTTAAAAGCCCTTGTCTTTTGGTAAAATATCTTTCTATAGGACCAAGCTTGTTCAATGGCATCAATTTACGAATAGCAAAAGGATGTTTTGAATCTGTACCATGCTTATCAAGCCCTATGATTTCGATACTACCATCTTTCTTGGTAAAGGTGTCAATATAGTTTTCTAAACCTTCCATTACGGTATGGTCTACAAAACTACATAGAGAGAAATCTAAGATTACATTCTCATTTTCAGGTATGATATCGAGTTTATTCTTTAGCCTATAAAAGTTTAGGAAACTTAAGAAGTACTTTACACTGATATAATAATTGCCTCCGTCTTTTTCTTTAAACATTAAAATATTTGGTTTTGCCAAGTGATTAATGAATAAGGATATGCTTCTGTTTAACACCACGTGAATTATAAAGGTTACCAAAATTCCCATGGCAATACCTGTTATAAGATTTGTAAATAAAGTGGTTAAAAGTGTTGCGAAAAAGATAAGAATCTGTTCTTTTCCAATTCGGGCTATTTTCGAAATGTTTTTTGGTGTTGCGAGCTTATAACCGGTATACACAAGAATTGCAGCTAAAGCTGCTAAGGGTATACGCCTTAATTGGTCTTGAAAAAGAAGTACAAATATGACTAGAAAAAGGGCGTGGAAAAAATTAGCGGACCTATTGGTTGCACCGTTGTTTACATTAACAGAACTTCTTGCGATAACCGTTACCACATTCAAACCACCAACCAACCCACTAATTGATGTGGCTAAGCCAAGAGCCTTAAGGTCTTTGTTTACATTAGACCTTCTTCGTTCGGTATCAAGTTTGTCTACCGCTTTAATACTTAATAATGATTCTATACTGGCAATTAGTGTAATTGCCAAAACCGTCATAATAAAATCTATCTCCATTGCTTTTGAAAAATCAGGAAAAGCTAAATTCGAGAGTACATTATTAGGAATACTCACTAAAAACTCTCCTTCTAGGGGATATGGTAAATTCAGCGAAACAAAAACATAACTAAAGCTTACCGATAAAATTAAAATCCACATGGGCGCAGGAATGAGGTGTAAGTACTTATTCCTTATTTTAGAGTAATTGGCCATAATAATGAGCGCAATTAAACCGATAATAGCAGCAATAAGCTGTTCTAAATGATAGTCATTATAAAGATCAATGATGCCTTCGGGTATTTGTAATAATAATTGAATTATACTACCATGTTCATTGTTATGGCCAATCATGATATGAAACTGCTTGGCAAGTATACCTAAGCCTATAGCGGCCAACATACCCTCAATTGCAGATGCCGGAAAGAAATCTGCAAGTCTTCCCATTTTCAGAAACCCAAGAATTAGCATCAGTATACCAGAAAAGACAATAGCGGCCAACGTAAATAGGTATCCGGCATATAGGTCTCCACCGCCCAAAGTGGTGATAGCACCTAATAGTACGATTACTAAACCATTACCAGGTCCGGTTATGGTTACGTTAGAGCCGCCTAAGAGGGAAACTACTACCCCGCCAACTACAGCTGCAATAATGCCGGATATTGGAGGTGCCTCACTTGCCAATGCCAGCCCTAGCCCTAAGGGCAGTGCAATTAAAGACACCACAAAACCAGAAAATAAATTCTTGGGAAGTGAACCAATGAACGTAGAGGTTTTCTTTTTTTTGCCGGTCAAATCTATTTTCTAACTATTAATAAATCGGTTGGTAAATCAGATAAAATATATTCAATATCATGCGGAAAAATTCGGTCCCAAATACCTGTTTTTATTGGCGCATTCATAACTAAAAGATCAGCTCTTACTACTTCGGCATAATGCCCAATTGAATAACCTCTCTTTCCGAATATACTTTGTGTTTTTACTTTAATGTTTTGGGTAATATTTTTAGGTAGAGCGCAAACTATGTTGTTGACCCTCGATTCTTCTCTGTGTCGTAATCGTTGTTTAATAATATTCGCTTTTTTTAAAGAGCGATCATCTTCAACGGTTACGCGTATTTCTTTTGGTAAAATTTCTTCGACTATGGTGATTTGCTGAGCCCCAAGCAAACTAGAAAAATAAAAGGCATGCTGTATGGCCATTGGCGTTTCTGGAGCATTGAGCCCATTAACAACTACATGCTTACAGGGTATTCTTTTTTCTGAAGGTTTAATTAATAAGAGAACAGAACAATTTACTTTACGCGTTAACTTTCTGGCAATCGATCCTACATAAAACTGAAATTTTTTCTCTCGCTGTAGAGCGCCTAAAATTAACAGGTCGATTTTTAAATCTAAACATGCTTCTGCAATAACCGATTCAGGGTTGCCTTCTTTCCAAATCACATCAATAGTAAGATCAGAATGTTCAGATTTTGAAATTATTGCATTGATTTCATCTGATTTTTCTGGAGTGTTTTTACCTACATGTAATAAGGTTAATTTGCAATTCAGATAATGGGCAATACGAGTAGATTCTATGATATTCACCTTTAAGGAAGGTGAAAAGGCAAAGCCGAATAAAATCGATGAATATAACTTGATAGGTTTTTGATTAATGGTTTGTGTGTTCCAAGATAGGGCTTAATTATAAGAAGCAAAACAAGCTTTCCAATTTGGGTACTTAAAAATGCATGGTTTAGGTGCTGTTTTTATCGTAATTAATACGCTTAAATTGTTATTTTTATCCAAAATAAATAATATGCTAGAGCTTGCTGGAATCATTATTTTAGGAATACTTGCTCAATGGGTGGCATGGCGTTTAAAATTACCCGCGATATTACCTTTAATTCTTATTGGTTTATTGGTGGGGCCATTTTCTACTCTATATACAGCCGATGGTTCCAAGATAATAGAACCTATATGGAATGGGGATAAAGGACTTTTTCCGGGAGAAAGTCTGTATTACTTTGTTTCTCTTGCTATCAGTATTATATTATTTGAAGGCGGACTAACTCTGAAGCGCTCAGAAATAAGTAGTATTGGGCCCGTAATCACAAAATTAATAACATTAGGAAGTGTTACTACATTTTTTGGAGCGGCATTAGCTGCATATTTTCTATTTGGTCTTTCATGGCAACTTTGTTTTTTATTCTCCGCGTTAATTATTGTAACTGGCCCAACAGTAATTACTCCGATTTTAAGAAATATTCCGCTTAAAAAAGATGTGTCTGCAATTTTGAAATGGGAGGGTATTCTTATTGACCCCATAGGTGCTTTGGCAGCTGTTTTGGTGTATGAGTTTATTAGCGTAGGAGAGGGACAGGCATATACAATGACGGCATTAATAGAGTTCGGTAAAATCTTATTATTTGGCTTCACTTTTGGCTTCACCTTTGCTCATGCCCTTACTTTTCTAATTAAGAAGAACTTTATTCCACATTATTTGTTGAATGTTGTTACACTTTCTGTGGTATTAGGCGTGTTCGTAATGTCTGATGTATTTGCTCATGAATCGGGTTTATTGGCCGTTGTGGTCATGGGAATGGTCATGGGAAACACCAATTTGCCCAATATAAAGGAGTTGCTTTACTTTAAAGAATCATTAAGTATTCTTCTAATTTCTATTTTGTTCATTTTGCTGGCAGCCAACATCAATATTGCGGATCTAGAATTAATATATACTTGGAAAACGATTGTTTTATTCTTGTCCATTGTATTATTGATCAGACCTCTTGGCGTTTTTCTTAGTTCAATTGGTTCCAATTTAAAGCTTAACGAAAAACTTTTTATTAGTTGGGTAGGCCCTAGAGGTATTGTTGCAGCTGGTATAGCGTCGCTTTTTGGCTCAAAACTATTATCGAGAGGAGAACCGGGTGCAGAGTACATTACACCTTTAGTGTTTATGATTGTTTTGGGCACGGTTCTTTTGAACGCCACAACTGCGCGATTATTTGCAAAGTTAATTGGTGTATTTCTGAATAAATCGGAAGGCATATTGATTTTGGGCGCTTCTAAAGCTTCAAGATTAATCGGCACATATTTACATCAACATGACAGGCATGTAGTATTGATAGATAATAATCAATCGAACATTGATAAGGCCAATAAATTAGGGTTGGAAGCTATTTCTGCCAATGTTTATTCTGATAGTTTAATAGATAATATTGAACTTAATGACATAGGTTATTTAATGGCGTTGACTGGCAACTCAGATATCAATAAATACGCGATTAACAAGTTTCAGGATATCTTTGGTGAAAATGGTTCTTTTAGGTTGGTGGATGCCGATGAAATGGCAGACCCAGAAAACAACCCGAAAGAGGGCTTATTTTCCCATACAGATGACTTTATTAAACTGACCGAAGCCGCCAGAAAATATCCATCAATCCATGAAATTGAACTTCATGATACAGAACATTACGAAGGGTTAATAGAAATCACTAAGGCCGATGCCGATATTGTTCCTTTATTTCTTAAAGATCCTGAAGGGGATATTCAAATAATTACAGCTTTTAGCAAAGATTTCACCGACATACAGGAGGGATTCAAACTTGTATATTTAGGTAAGATGTTTCCTTCGGAAGATCAAGAAAAAGAGGTTAAAAAGGAAATCGCTTAATCGTTCAATTTAAGAACAGCCATAAATGCTTCTTGTGGTATTTCTACATTACCAACTTGACGCATACGTTTTTTACCTTTTTTCTGTTTTTCTAAAAGTTTTCTTTTACGAGAGATATCACCACCGTAACATTTAGCCGTAACATCTTTACGTAATGCCTTAATGGTTTCTCTAGAAATAATTTTAGAACCGATAGCTGCTTGAATAGGAATATCGAATTGTTGTCTTGGTATAAGTTCTTTAAGCTTCTCACACATTTTTTTACCGATAGTAGTAGCGCTGTCGGCATGTATTAATGCGGAAAGCGCATCTACAGTCTGTGCGTTCAATAAGATATCTACACGAACCAATTTCGATTCTCGCATTCCTATAGGTGTGTAATCAAAAGAAGCATATCCTTTAGATACTGTTTTTAAACGATCGTAGAAATCAAATACAATTTCAGCCAAAGGCATATCAAAGTTGAGTTCTACACGTTCAGTAGTTAAATAGGTTTGATTGGTAATCTGCCCTCTTTTTTCAATACAAAGAGACATAACATTACCAACAAAATCAGCTTTAGTGATAATGGTTGCTTTTATATAGGGTTCCTCAACGCGATCAATTGTTGATGGATCAGGCAAATCGGTCGGATTGTTCACAATCATCGGAACTTGTGGGTCTTTGCGAGTAAAGGCGTGATAGCTAACATTGGGTACCGTAGTAATTACGGTCATATCAAATTCGCGTTCCAAGCGTTCCTGTATAATTTCCATATGCAGCATTCCCAAGAACCCGCAACGAAATCCGAAGCCAAGTGCAGCACTACTTTCTGCAGCAAAGACTAAAGAGGCATCGTTCAATTGTAATTTTTCCATAGAAGACCTCAACTCTTCAAAATCTTCGGTATCAACCGGGTATATTCCAGCAAAAACCATAGGTTTTACATCTTCAAATCCTGCAATAGGGTTTGTAGTTGGGTTGGCAGAATCGGTAATTGTATCACCGACCTTCACTTCGCGTGCATCTTTTATACCGGTAATCAAATATCCTACATCCCCTGCCTTTATCTCTTTTTTAGGTTGTTGTGTCAATTTTAAAGTTCCCACCTCATCGGCAAAGTAACTTTTATCGGTAGCAACGAATTTTATCTTCTGACCTTTTTTAATAGAGCCGTTCATCACTCTAAAGTAGGTTTCAACCCCTCTAAAAGGATTATAAACAGAATCAAAAACAAGTGCTTGTAAAGCTTCATCTGGGTTTCCTTTTGGTGCAGGAACCCGCTCAATAATTGCACTTAATATTTCTTCGATTCCAAGACCTGTTTTCGCACTTGCCGGTATAACATCTTCTGCTTTACAGCCCAATAGATCAACAATATCGTCAGTAACTTCTTCTGGACTTGCACTTGGTAAATCCACTTTATTTAAAACAGGAATGATTTCAAGATCATTCTCTAAGGCTAAATATAGGTTTGAAATAGTCTGTGCTTGAATGCTTTGTGCCGCATCTACAACCAAAAGGGCACCTTCACACGCTGCAATAGAACGAGAAACCTCATAAGAGAAATCTACGTGACCAGGTGTGTCTATTAAGTTTAAAATATACTGCTCGCCTTTGTAGGTATACTCCATTTGTATGGCATGGCTCTTAATAGTGATACCACGCTCTCTCTCAAGATCCATACTATCTAATAATTGCTCTTTCTTTTCACGGTCTGTAACAGATCCCGTAAATTCCAAAAGACGATCGGCCAAGGTGCTTTTACCATGGTCAATATGGGCGATTATACAGAAATTTCTAATGTTTTTCATAGCGGCAGCAGTAAAAATAATGCTAAATTAAACCAAGAATAATACTCGGCACTAAAGAGCAATTGCAAATATAATCTAATTTATAGCGCTAAGCTTGGGTGTAATCGCCAATTTATTCTTGTCACGTTTTCATTGGATTACATAGTTTGTAAAGAATTACAACATATTTTTAATTAGATTTGATAATCAACCCAAACTACTATTGAGACTATTATTTGCTATTTTAATCTTCACCATTGGTATTTCTGATTGTGCTTTTAGTCAAACCTATGAATTGAAAGGTGAGGTTAAAGATCAATTTCAAGAACCTGTTGCCTTTGCTTCTGTTTTTCTTCTAACGATAACTGATTCTATTTTGGTTAAAGGAACTTCTGCAGACGAGAATGGGACTTTTTCTATTTCTAATATCACTGAAGGACTTTATTTTTTAAAAGCATCTTACGTAGGGCAAATGTCAGATAATCTAGCATTGGAGATAATCAAAGACACAAAAATTGGCGCTGTGATTATAGAACAGCAGGCAGAGGAACTTATTGAGGTTACCGTAACTGGTAACAGACCTGTAGTAGAACGAAAGGTAGACCGTATCGTATTTAATGTTGAGAACACCGTGATTTCGCAAAATAGTTCATGGGATATTTTACGTCAGACACCAGGGGTAATTGTAACGAATGATGAATTACAAGTGCGAAACCAAGCTACTACCGTATATATTAACAACCGCAAAGTACAATTGTCATCAGAAGAGGTTAGAAGTCTTTTAGAGAATTATCAGGGGGAGAATATAAAATCGGTTGAGGTTATTTATAATCCCCCAGCTAGTTATGATGCAGAAGGCGGATCAATTTTAAATATTATTACGAGTAAAAATGTATCTCTTGGCTATAAAGGAAATATAAGCGCAGGATATACCCAAGGGGTATTCCCAAAATATAATTTTGGCACCTCTCATTTTTACAAGACCGATAAACTTAATGTGAATGCTAGTTATAATTATGCGCCAAAAAAGGAATTCAAGAATACATTGAATAATACAAATTACATCAATAATACTGGCGTCTTTTCTGTATGGGATACTGATTTTGACCAAGTCATTCGTAGTAATACACATAGCGCAGGCCTTGTGATAGATTATGATTTAGATAATAAGAATACCCTTAGCCTGACTACAAATGCACAACTGCAACCTAAAAGGGAATCTGAATTTAATCAAAACACCACTATAAAGAATGGTGCTGGAGTATTGGATTCAACATTTACAACAGGTAGTTATCTAAACGAAACAAAGAATAATATATCTGGCGACCTTACCTACAAGCATAGTTTTAAGAAAAATGGAAATCTTAATGTAAATGCACATTACACATATTTCGACCTAGATAGGTCGCAAGATGTGAATTCTAATTATTTTCTACCAAACGGTTCATTTATTCGAGATTTCAATTTCTCAACTAATGCGGATCAGCAAATCGAAATTAAAACCGCTCAATTAGACTATAACGATAATTTTGGAAGTGTCTTTTTTGAAACAGGAATTAAAGGGTCATATATAAATTCTGAAAGTAAATTGGATTATTTTCTTAGAAATAATGGTTCAGAATTTATTTCAAATTTATCTGACGATTATTCTTATGATGAAAGTGTTTATGCCGCATATTTTAGTTTTTCAAAAGATTGGGAAAAATGGAGTTTAAAAACAGGTTTACGAGGAGAAAATACAGAAAGTTCAGGGAATTCTGTAAACATTTCTAGCATCAACGACCTTAGCTATTTTGAATTGTTCCCATCCTTATATTTACTTCATAACATAAATGAGCACCATAGCTTATCTTTTGATTATTCAAGAAAGCTACAACGGCCTAGATATGAAGACTTGAATCCATTTAGAACATACATCAATGAAAGAACCTTTGAAGAAGGCAACCCAAACCTTATGCCCAGCTTCAGTCATAATTTTAATTTAAACTACACCCTTAATCAAGAATACTTTTTTGATTTTTATTATCGGGATAATGGCAGGTATATATCAACACTAACATTTCAAGACAATGATAATTTAATATTAAGGGATATAACTCAGAATGTGATGGAAAGCACTTCTTTTGGTTTTGATTTTACGTATGGCAAGTCCATTAGTAATAATTGGTATCTGTACAGTTACATTTCTCTTTTTCATGAAGATGAAACATTCATCGCCTTACAAAGTGATGCTTATTCCTTTAAAAATGAATACAACGGGGCATATATCGACCTTACAAATTATATTACCCTTTCTGGCGACGGTACATTTAAAGGAGAATTAGGCTTTGTTTATATGTCAGGCTATTTACAGGGGTCTTATATTCAAGAACAATCTACCAATTTAACATTGGGGCTCAGAAAGTCGTTTATGAAGAACAGGGCCGTAGTTAGTGTAAGTGCTAACGATCTTTTAGGCAAGTACAATGCATATGTTTCTTCTAAATACTTAAATCAAGACAATCGCTATTTGTCTGCACCAGAAACGCAATATGTGAAGTTTGGTTTTACTTATAATTTCGGAAATTTCCGATTAGAAGATAACCAACGTGATATAGAAAAAAGCGAGCGTGAGCGGTTAAATAATTAATTAAGGCCTACTACTTAGAAGTCAATATTTTTTCTTGTTAAAATAATTAACATTTCTGTCAGATATTTCCGATTACCTTTCCTATATTTAATTCCTACAATCAATTAAATGATTAGAAATTTCTTTACCACATTGCTTTTTAGCCTGATAGTTTCTCTTGTCCATTCGCAAGAATTTGAAATTACAGGTTTAGTCTTAGATGAAGACAAAAAGCCGATGGTATTAGTAAATGTTCTTTTATTAACTCAAGATGGTGATTTTATAAAAGGCACGGTAACCAATGATAACGGTTTCTATCAGTTTTCGGCTATAAAAGAAGGTACATATCAGATTATTGCTAGCTACATTGAGAACACGGTAGAAAGTCAGTCAATTCAATTATCTAATGATACAGAAATTGAAACCCTTGTTTTAAACAGTGCACAGCAATTAGATGAGGTGGTGGTTACACAAAAGAAACCGGTACTAGAACATATGGCAGACCGTCATGTATTTAATATTGAAAATACCGCCCTTTCTGATAATGATATTTGGAGTGTTCTAAAACGTACGCCAGGTGTCATGGTCATGAATAACAAATTGTTGGTTAACGGTAGCTCGAATGTGAATATAATGATCAATGGTAAACGAGTTAATCTGCCGGAAGATGATATAATTAATCTACTTACGGGCAGTTCTGCAAGCAACGTAGAATCTATTGAGGTCATTACGAGTCCGCCTGCAAAATACAGTGCAGAGGGCGGCTTGTTAATAGACATTAAAATGAAGAAAAACTTGGTTGCCGGGTATAATGGCGCCGTTTTTAATAGATATACACAGGGGGTGCTACCAAAACATACCTTGGGGATGGATCACTTTTTTAAAGGTAAAAAGATAGATTTTTCTACCAATTACAGCTTTAGTCATGATAGAGATTGGACCAGATATTCTGACATTACCACATATTTTGAAAACGGACAAGAAAGTGAAGTTTGGACAGCCGAACAGAAATCTTTAAGCAATAAAAAAAGTCATAATCTAAACCTTTTCCTAGATGTTCAATTAGACGATAAAAATGCAGTTAGCCTGTCTTCAACATCTAGCTTTTCACCTAACGGAGGAACAAAATTCTCATCAATAACCGATATAGAAAACACCACGGGAGATTTCTCAGCGCGTTTAGACGGACTTAATATTCTGAATTCAGACAAATTCAATTCGTCAAATTATTTAGATTGGATTCATAAGCTGAATGATAAGGGAGCAGAAATAGCAACAAATGCACATTTTACATATTATGATTCTAAAGATAGTCAAGAATTAAATAATGATATTGTAGAGGGTTTTACAGAGAATACTTCTGAGAATACTTTAAATGTAGGATCAGACCAAATCATTAATCTTTTCAGTGCCCAAACAGACCTTACCTTACCATTATCAGAGCATTCTACTATGGAAACCGGTTTAAGGTTTGCCAATATAAACTCGGAAGTAAGTATATTACAGTCAGGCTTCGATGATACCTTTGAAGGTATCGACCCTACGGAATCTGGTATTTTCAATTACGACGAACAAATTTATGCAGGGTATGTCAGTCTTAGCAACAGTTGGGAAAAATGGAAGTTAAATGTAGGTCTTAGAGCAGAATATACAGATACAAAGGGAGATTTAGATGTTTTAACGTTGACGAACACGACTTCTTATTTTGATTTATTCCCAAACCTGTCAATGTCTTATACGAAAGAGAAAAATGCTTTCATGGTAAAATACTACAGGCGAATTACCCGGGCCAGATATAGCAGTATTAACCCTTTTCAATATTATCTATCCGCAAATTCTATCTTTGAGGGAAACCCTAATTTAAAACCAGCTTACCGCACATACGTAGAAGTTGATTATGTGTACGACAAAGACTTTAAGTTTGCCTTATTTACCAGTATAAAATCAGACGAACAGGTACAACAATTTATTCAAGATAATGATACCAATATCCTTAAAGCACAATATCTAAATTTAGAAACCAATTATAATTTTGGTGCAGATGTAAGTGTGTCTAAATATCTTACGTCATACTGGTACTTTTATTTTTTGGTGAGCCAATATTATAATCAAAATAAGTTTAATGATGTAGCAACAGATGCTATTATTGATAATTCTATTTGGACAACATATGTAAGAGCGAATAACTATTTTACCCTTTTAAAAGATGAATCGCTCTATGCAGATCTAGCTTTTAACTATATTTCTCCGTACGTTAGAGGTAATGCTAGTAATAGAGCCTATAGTAAATTAGATATAAATTTTAGAAAGACTTTTTGGAATAAAGATGCTAGTGTTTCAATAGGAGTAGAAGATATATTTAATAACGGAAATACCTTTTCTACAAGAAACTATCTTGACCAAAATAACACTACAAGTACTAGGCTTGAAAGTCGATTATTTGTATTCGGTTTTAGATATAAGTTCGGGAACACTAAAATTCGCGATAATTCTAAAAGTAAGAATACAGACGAAAATAAGCGATTATAACATTTTCTACGATAGCATAGCACCGCATATACCAAGGCTTATTAGGCAATACACGCCTGCTAATATCATAAAGACCTTACCCGCTTTTTTCTTTTTATAATAAAACAAAATCGCCCCGATTATGATGAACAATATTGCGGGACCGAACATGATTAGAAACAAAAATGTAGCAAGACCATCAAGATTACCAACTTCTAAAATCATAGCATTTCGTTTTGTAGTTCCTTTAATCGTTCAATTTTATCATCTCGGTAAAAGAGGTTCATAGTCTCGAACGGAATAATTTTATAGTCTTTATTTACAATGTGCACACACGATTTCTTTATAGCACGTACATCAAAGTTATGAGCATCTATAAATTGCATGATAATGATGCGAAACAAGTTGTCATACCCGAGCTCAGGCGCATCAATTTCTGGTAAGCAGCACATAATACTCTTTAGGTTTTCAGAAGCTTTTTCAACAGAATTTCCAGTACTGAACAACTCAATCATTTTACCATGCAACTGCTCGTCTTGCTCATAGATAATAGTGTTTTTTCCTTCGTTCAATAAGTCTTCAGGATTTATAAAACGCGTTAACGGATTCACTTCATCTCCCAGTTTTAAGGCATAAGCCATCACCAAAGCATCAGGGTTACAAGGCACGGGTATTAAATCATCAGATTCAAAAATGGGAGATTGCTCTAGTATCTTTCTACGCACTTCTGTTAAGGTAATTCGGTTTTCATCCACTTCAAAATTCTCTAATCGCCCAGCTATTTGAGTGGGTTGAAAAGTAACACCACGTACACATTTCTGTTTTAAGGCAAAGTCAATAGTGCTACCCATTTCATGGTCGTTGAGACCTTTTTGTATAACAATTACAAGAGTGGTAGAAAGATTTAATTTGTTAAGATGTTCAAGGGCTTGTAAACGAACATCCGCAAGGTCTGCGCCTCTCAAAGTTCGCAGAACTTTGTTATCCAATGAATCAAACTGTAAATACACTTCAAAATCTGGTGCGTAGGTGGCTAATCGTTTTGCGAATTCAAAATCCTTTGCAATTTTAATTCCGTTCGTATTTAACATCAAATGCCGAATAGGAAGTGATTTTGCATAATCAAGTATTTCAAAAAACTTTGGGTGAATTGTTGGCTCTCCACCACTAAGTTGAACCACATCTGGCTCACCTTCATTTTTTACGATGACATCGAGCATCTTTTTAAATTCCTCTAAGGTTCTGTGTCTGCCATAAGTGGGCGAAGATCCTGCATATCATGTTGGGCATGTAAGGTTGCAGCGGTCTGTAAGTTCAATTACGGTTAAACAAGAATGTTGCTCGTGATTAGGGCACAGCCCGCAATCGTAAGGACAACCATAGTGTGTTTCTGTATTAAAGGTTTTTGGGTACTCAGAAGCTTTGTTATAGTTTCTTATGTTCTTATAATATTCATTATCGTCAGCAATTAAAACTTTAGACCTACCATGTTCTTTGCAGTTTTTAAGCATATACACCTTCTCGTTTTCAAAAACGATTTTAGCATCCACCCTTCTAAGACATTCTGGGCAAAGGCTTAGTGTAAAATCATAATACGTATAGTTTTTTTCGGACATAAGATATTCCCTCAAAGATGAATTTATAGTAGTAAACCAAACAAATTAAACATAATAATTGAATGCTGCTGAGACCTAGCACATAAAAACTATTTGGTTTTAGAAATTCTATATAGAAACGTAATGAGAAATAACTGACCATAAAAAGTTTAAAGTAATCACCATTTACAAAAGAAGTAGATGATTTTTGGAACTTTTTAATGATTATAAAAAGTAGCATTAGAAATACCACTTCATAAAGTGCTATTGGGTGCCTGGTAATTCCATCACCTAAATCCATGCCCATGAAAATAGAAGTTTCTTTGCCATAGGTAAACTCTTTTATGCCAGCTAGAAAACAGCCTAAGCGACCAATGGAAATACCAAGAATTATAGGTAACGTAAAAAGGTCTCCAGAAGAATGTTTTTCACCAATTAATTTTTTGGCAAGCTCTACCCCTAGCAACCCACCAAAGAGTCCGCCCATTATGGTTTTGTTGTTGAGATTAAAGATCCAATCCTCATTCACGTGAGCTATAGGGTTTTCAAAAAAGGCAACGATTCTAGAAAGAAGCAAAGCCCCAAAAACAGCACCTATTATAATTGATAGGCGATTATTAGAAGAAATTACATCGGTACTTTTTTTACGTAAGAAAACGTAATACCTAAATCCAATAAAAAATGCTAGGTATTCAAGAATAAGATGCATATTCAATTTGACACCAAAAAGGATAGGTTCATAAGGAAGGGAGACAATAAGCATAGAACTATTCATTAAGTCATTATCTATAATTCTAAAACTGATTATTCTAAGTTGCACGTATAATTGTAGTCAAAGACTAGTAACGGGTACTAATTTACATTCTTTCTAGAAACAACTATTTAAACATCTACAATGGGGTTCATAACCATCAAGTTTATCAAAATTATGGCGAATTGACCTTCTAGTATTTTTATATAACTTTGCACCCGAAAATTAGAATACGCCAGTGCCTAAAATAGGAGACATACAATTACCAGATTTTCCTTTGTTGTTAGCACCAATGGAAGATGTTAGCGACCCACCTTTTCGTGCCCTTTGTAAAGAGCAAGGAGCCGATGTGGTGTATACCGAATTTATATCATCGGAAGGATTGATCCGTGATGCTGCAAAGAGCGTTATGAAGCTCGATATTTATGAAAAAGAACGCCCTGTAGGTATTCAAATTTTTGGTGCTAATTTAGAAAGTATGTTACAATCTGTAGAGATTGTAGAGAAATCAAGACCAGATATTATTGATATTAATTTTGGTTGCCCAGTAAAAAAAGTAGTTTCTAGAGGAGCCGGTGCCGGAATATTAAAAGATATAGACCTAATGGTTTCTTTGACCAAAGCGATGGTAGAGCATAGCAACTTGCCTATTACCGTTAAAACTAGATTGGGTTGGGATGATGATTCTATTAAAATTGTTGAGGTTGCAGAACGATTACAAGATGTAGGTTGCGCAGCAATTTCAATTCATGGCAGAACCCGTGCACAAATGTATAAGGGAAATGCAGATTGGAACCCGATTAGAGAGGTTAAGAACAACCCAAGAATGCATATACCTGTATTTGGTAACGGTGATGTAGATTCGCCAGAAGCAGCCATGAAAATGCGTGATGAATACGGCTTGGATGGAGCAATGATCGGTCGTGCCAGTATTGGTTACCCTTGGATATTTAGAGAGGTAAAACACTTTTTTGAAACAGGTACTCATTTAGCTCCACCAACTATGGAAGAACGTGTAGATGCCGCTCGTCGTCATTTACAAATGTCCATTGACTGGAAGGGAGAAATACTAGGTGTTTTTGAGACACGTAGGCATTATACCAACTATTTCAAGGGAATTCCTAATTTTAAGGAGTATCGTATGAAAATGGTGACTAGCGATGATTCTGCCTCAGTTTTTGCAGCCTTTGATGAGGTAATGGAAAAATTTGGAGATCATGAGTTTACTTTGGCTTAAAGGTCTACCAATTTCTTATTGATACGGCTGCTTGCAATTTTAGAAGCAATAATGCCCAACACAATAATTGTTGCTAGAACAATGGCAATATTGATGAATTCAAATTTAACAGGGTAGGCCAGAGAAGGGGTGATTTTCAACCAACCAAAAGCCAATTGTGACCATACGATAAGCACACCAATAAGCACACCGATTAATCCGCCGAAACCAGTGACTAAAACCCCTTGTACAAAGTAAATTCGTTGTAATTCTTTAATGGTTGTACCCAAGCTATAAAGCGTTTTTGAGTTCTGCTGCTTATCTAAAATCATCATAATAATAGCACCGACTACATTAAAAAGGGCAATGATAAGCACAAGGGTAAATATGAGATATGTAGCAACATTCTCGGTATTCAACATTTTATAAAGTGTACTGTTCAATTGCTGCCTGTTCTTTAGTTCAACACCAGAACCTAAAATAGCCTGAATTTCTGAACGGACTGTACTGGGCTCTACCCCGTCGTCCATTTTAAAATTTATACCTGAAATTTGGAGCGAGTCTTTTTCTAATAATGCCTGCGTTAATCGTAAATCAGCAAATACATATTTGTTATCTAAGTCGGCTTCTACGGCGTATACCCCACCAATGACCATAGGAATTTGGTTATATAATGTTGATGTGTTCATGTTTTGCGATATAGAACCTTTACCAGGTTTAAACGCATAAATCTGCATAGGACTACGAAACTGATTGATGGTTACCCCAAGAATATTTGCAATACCTAAACCTGACACTACCTGTGTGTCATTAACCGTCCAGTCGCCCATGTAAAGAGTGCTGTCTACTGCGGTAACCTTGGTGTAATTACTATCTACACCTTTTATGTGAGCAATATGATTTTTACCACGGTGTTCTAAAGAAACTTTTTCTTCGAGCTCTTTCGAGAAAAAGGCAAGACCTTCTATTGCGTGTAATTTTTCTTCTTGTTCGGGAGATAAGGTAAACGTCTTTCCGGCTACAGGTAAAGCTTTTAATTGAGGGTCAAAAGATTCGGTAAAAGAAAGGCTAAAAGTTTTTAATCCAGCAAAGGCCGAAAGCACAATAAACAGTGCTGCAGAACCAATAACAATA
>TARA_R110001583_G_scaffold185046_2_pt1 | contig 30790 bp, 30 predicted proteins | sample TARA_R110001583 | Tara Oceans TARA_R110001583 (sample SAMEA4398432) | marine metagenome | biome: Polar Biome; feature: [MES] marine water layer (ENVO:01000295) within the mesopelagic zone...; material: water (ENVO:00002006), including particulate matter (ENVO:01000060) such... | reverse complement strand
GACATCGACATCGACATCGACATCGACATCGACATCGACATCGACGGCAGCAGGCTGATCCCGAGCTACTCGCGGGCAAGGCGCGCCTGCATTCAGGACATGCTGGCCCAGAACAGAAACAGGATCACCGATGTGCTGACCGACATCCTCGCGGACATCAAGTCACATATCCGCCAGCTCGTCTCGTCCATTGATCAGGCCTTCAAGTACTCGGTGGTGAACGAGACATGGAACGTCCCGTTGCATGAGCCGGGCGGCGCAGCCTGCTGCTGGAGTCGTGCCGCAAGGGCTTCTTTCAGGGGCACTTTGCCGATGGAGATGATCTCAACTGGCTCGGCGACGCGAAGATGGAGATCACCGAGCGACTCGACCTGCAGGAGATCGGACTTTCCATCATGGAGTCGAGTGACAGGATTCATCCGCGCTTGCCGATCTGCCTCTATGTTTCAGAGCTGGACGATTTTCGCAACGAGACGCAGAAGCCGGTCAAGGGGCTGAGTTTCGAGGTGTTGCTGGCCGGCTATTTCCTGATGACCAATGCAACCCGCAGCAAGTCGGGTGAGCGTTCGTGCTTCAACAGCGGGGTGCTGTTCCTGGTCGACCTCATCGACAACCTGCCGAGGCCGGAGCACGTCAAGCTCGCGTTCTCCCATCGGCTGCAGAAGACCGAAAGCGCGCTGTCGGGCGACCACGCAGTGCGGAATGAGTCAGACCTTCACAACAAGGCGCTCGAGGCCTGGGCCAGGCTGAGCACCGACAACAAGACCCTGTTTTCAATCCTCGCCGAGAACATCCAGCTGTCGAACTACTCGCCACGCATCAGCAAGACGCGCAAGGTGCTCGAGAAAGTGCTGGATACCTGTCAGGCCGACGACACGGACATACCGCTGCTGCGAATCAACTTTGAGCTCATGTCCAAAGCGGCGGACGACAGCGACGAGATTGATTACAAGCAGGAAAAGTTCGCTTAGCCGGCTTTCTTCGGTTCGGCGCTGGCAGGCTGCTGTACGGCAGCTTCACGCTCCTTGGCCTTCAGCGCCTGCCACTGTGCTTCGGTCAGGCCGTGGCTGCCGTCGCAGTACTCGCGACGGCCACAGCCGCAGCGGCCAACGTCGGACGAATTCGTTTGTACTCGCATCTGCTGCTCCGGATGGTTGCAATGAAAAAAGCCAGATGCCCGTGTGCGGGTGATCTGGCTTCAGTCGTACTGCTTTTTGCTGCCGTTGGTGCCCTGGGCGAGACTCGAACTCGCACGACTTGCGTCACTACCCCCTCAAGATAGCGTGTCTACCAATTTCACCACCAGGGCTTCTGCTCCGCTGCCGACTTTCATCAGGCAGTGCGCGCCAATGACGCGCCAAGGGTGCTGAAGGGCGCGGATTATAGACGAGAATTGCCGGTGTGTGGCAAGTGAAATGTTCAATACAGGGCAGAAAACGGCACGGCATGTTGCGGTGGTGGTGTGCCGCTACAAATTCGCTACATTCCAACACAATGCGCGGGGGATACGGGCTGTAAGATTTTCGCGTCAAACCCCGCGTTTCTGCCGCATTTCGTCGTTCTGGCGATGCGGGCTGCGCAGGGTGAACATTGCGAGAACGTCCATGATTGCCTCTGCCGGGCTACGGCCCATCCCTGAAACTGTTTCCTCTTCATCGCGCACCACTCGCTTTGCGCTGACGCTGGCGGCCGTGCTCACCTTGTCCGGGTGCATGACCGTGGGGCCGGACTATCAGCAGCCGCAGACTGCCGTTCCGGCGAAATGGTCTGCCACCGGTGAGGTGGAGGCGCCGGACGCGACCGTGCTGGCCGAATGGTGGCGGCAGTATCAGGATCCGGTCCTCGACGGGCTGGTCGCCGATGCGCTGGCGGCCAATCTCGATCTGGCGACTGCACGTGCGCAACTGCGCGAGGCGCGCGCGCGACGTACGCTGGCTGGCGCTGCGCTGGGGCCGTCGCTGACTGCGTCGGGTTCGGCGAGCCGGTCGCGGACGAGCTCCGAGAGCAGCAGCGGCACCACGAGCGATCTCTTCAGCACGGATTTCGACGCCAGCTGGGAGCCGGACATCTTCGGAGGCCTGAAGCGCGGGGCGGAGGCGGCAGAGGGCGACCTCGGTGCCAGTGCCGAGAGCCTGCGTGACACGCGGGTGTCGCTGGTGGCCGAAGTGGTGCTCAACTACGTCGAACTGCGCACCGGCGAGCGCCGCCTCGCGGTTGCCGAGGCCAGTGTGGCGGCGCGCGGCGAGACTTTCGATCTGACCCGCTGGCGGCGACAGGCCGGGCTGGTGTCCGATCTTGACGCGGCGCAGGCGCGCACCGAACTGGAAAGCGCGCGTGCCAATCTGCCGGCGCTGCGCACTGCAGTGACGGAGGCGCAGAACCGGCTGGCGGTGCTGCTCGGGCGCTCGCCGGGTGAGCTGGTCTCGCGGCTGTCCGAGGCCGACATTCCGCAGACCGTGGTATCGATGGCGGTGGGCATCCCGGCTGACACCCTGCGTCAGCGTCCGGATGTACGTGCGGCCGAACGCAGGCTGGCCGCGCAGACGGCGCGCCTGGGCGAAGCCGAAGCGGCACGCTACCCGAGCTTCAGCCTGTCGGGCTCGCTCGGCCTGAGTGCGCTCAGTCTGGATGCACTCGGCAGTACGGGTTCGGTGACGCGCTCGCTGCTGGCGGGTATTTCGGCACCGATCTTCGATTCCGGGAGCATCGAAGCCAATATTGAGATTCAGGATGCGCTGCTTGAGCAGGCCCGGCTGGCCTACCAGGCGGCAGTCCTGACGGCGCTCGAAGATGTCGAGAACGCACTCGTTTCAGTGGCGAACGCCGGCGAACGCCATACCCAGCTGATACAGGCCACGGCCTCGGCACGCGAGGCGCTGCAGATCGCCGAGCACCGCTATGCCTCGGGCCTGACCGACTTCCTCAACGTGCTCGACAGCCAGCGCACCCTGCTCAGCCTCGAAGACCAGCTCGCCAGCAGCACCGGGGAGCTCGCCAGCGCCCAGATCCAGCTCTACAAGGCCGTCGGTGGCGGCTGGTCGCCAACGGACTCCGCACAAGACACCAGGACCGCATCATGAACGACGTATCCGGCAAGGCCGGCAATGGGCAGACGCCCGATCTCAACGCAATTCTGGCCGGCAGCGCCGGTGGCGGTGGCCTGGGGCGCGGGAAGCGCTGGCTGATTGCGCTCCTTGTGTTGGTGGCGCTGGTGTTTGCGTGGTTCATGTTCGGCGCCAGCAACGACGCCGGCCTGCCGCAGTTCCGCACCCAGGCGGCGGCAAACGGCGGGCTGGTGGTCACGGTCTCGGCCACGGGCAATCTTGAGCCGACCAATCAGGTCAGCGTGGGCAGCGAACTGTCGGGCACGATTGCAGAGGTGCTGGTGGACGACGACGACCGGGTGAAGAAGGGCCAGGTGCTGGCCCGGCTCGATCTGTCCAAGCTTGAAGACAGCGTCGCCAAGTCGCGTGCGGCGCTGGCCGTGACCGAGGCCAGCCTGGCGCAGGCACAGGCGACGCGGACGGAGGCGGCGGCCAAACTCGACCGCTACCGCGAAGTGTCGCGGCTCTCGGGCGGAAAGGTGCCCTCCAGGATCGAAATGGAGGTCGCCGAGGCCGATCTGAAGCGGGCCGAATCGAATGTCGCCAGTGCGCATGCGAGCATTGCCGAAGCCAAGGCCAGTCTGCAGACCGACCTCACCAACCTCGGCAAGGGCACGATCCGCTCCCCGATCAATGGCGTGGTGCTGGCGCGCGACGTCGATCCCGGTCAGACGGTGGCGGCATCGCTGCAGGCGGTCACGCTGTTTACCCTGGCCGAGGATCTGGCGCGGATGGAGTTGAGCGTGGACGTCGATGAAGCGGATGTCGGCCAGGTGAAGGCCGGGCTGAAGGCCACGTTCTCGGTGGATGCCTGGCCGGGCCGGCGTTTTTCCGCCGCGATCACCCGGGTCGGCTTCAATGCTACCGATTCCGATGGCGTGATCTCCTACCCCGCGGTGCTGCAGGTGAGCAACGACGATCTCAGCCTGCGACCGGGCATGACCGCGACCGCCGAGATCACCACCATCACCCGCGATGACGTGCTGCTGGTGCCGAACGCCGCGCTGCGTTTCACGCCGCCGGTGGCGCAGGCTGGCGGGAAGTCGCAGGGCGGCATCCTGTCTTCGCTGATGCCGCGCCCGCCGGGCGGTCAGCCGAAGCAGCAGGTGGTGCTGAAGGAGGGCAGTCAGCAGGTGTGGGTGTTGCGCGACGGCCATCCGGCGCCGGTCGAGGTGAGCACGGGTGTGACCAACGGGCGCTTCACCGAAATCACCGGTGGCGAGCTCCAGGCCGGTATGCAGGTGATCACCGAAACCGTGAGCGCGGCGAAATGAGCGCCGAGACCATGCGCACAGACACCCGCAGCACGAGCCCGCTGATCCGTCTTGCCGGCATCACCCGAACCTACGGGCGTGGCACTGCAGCCTTCCAGGCGCTGAAAGGGATCGATCTCGACATCGACGAGGGGGACTTTGTCGCGGTGATGGGGCCGAGCGGTTCGGGCAAGTCGACCGCGATGAACATTCTTGGTTGTCTCGATTCGCCGACGCAAGGCAGTTACGAGTTTCAGGGTGTGCACGTGGAGCGCATGACGCGCGACCAGCGTGCGCTGCTGCGACGGCATTTTCTGGGTTTCGTGTTCCAGGGCTTCAACCTGCTGTCGCGCACCACCGCACTGGAGAACGTCGAGTTGCCGCTGATCTATCGCGGCGAGCCGGCTGCCAAACGCCATGCCGCTGCGCGTGCGGCATTGAAGCAGGTGGGGCTCGATGGCTGGGAGGACCATGCGCCAAACGAGCTGTCCGGTGGTCAGCAGCAGCGTGTTGCCATCGCCCGCGCCATCGTCACCGCGCCCAAGGTCCTGCTCGCCGACGAGCCAACCGGCAACCTCGACACCCACAATAGCCAGGAGATCATGGAACTGATCGCAGGCCTCAATCGCGAGCACGGCATCACCGTGCTGATGGTCACCCACGAGCCCGACATGGCCGCCTATGCGAAACGCGTGGTGCGCTTCGTCGATGGCCGGGTCGACAGCGATCATCTGCAGGAGGCCTTCGCCTGATGCTGTGGAATACCTTGCTGCTGGCGATGCGGGCGATCCGCCGCAACCTGATGCGCTCCTTCCTGACCATTCTCGGGGTGGTGATCGGGGTGGCGGCGGTCATCACCATGGTGACGCTGGGCAATGGCGCGACGCGCTCGGTAGCCGATCAGATCGCCAGCATGGGCAGCAACCTGCTCATGGTGCGCCCGGGGCAGCGCTTCGGACCGGGCAGCGATGAGGCGGCCAAGTTCAAGACCGCCGACGTCGAGGCGATACGCAACCAGATCACCGACGCCGCAGCCGTGGCGCCGGTGGCAAACAGCTCGGCGACCGCGGTCTACCAGGCGCGGAACTGGTCGACCATGGTGACCGGCAGCAGCAACGATTACTTCAGTGCGTCGGGCTGGGAGCTCGTCGCCGGGCGGGGCTTTACCGAAGCGGAAGAGCGCGCCGGCAAGGCCGTGTGCGTGATCGGCAGCACGGTGCGCGAGAATCTCTTTGGCGCACAGAATCCGGTGGGCGCGGAGATCCGCATCGCTCAGTTCGCCTGCGAGGTGATCGGCCTGCTCAAGTCCAAGGGTCAGTCGGCGATGGGCTCGGACCAGGACGACACCGTGGTGATGCCGCTGCGCACGGTGCAGCGCCGGCTGAGCGGCAGTCAGGACATCAACATGCTGATGGTCTCCGCCAGCACCACGAATGCGGTCGACGCGATCAAGACCCAGCTCGAACAGCTGCTGCGCGAACGCCGCAACATCAGCGAAAACGAGGATGACGACTTTCGCGTGATGGACACCCGGCAGCTCGCCGAAACCCTCACCGGTACCACCCGCATCCTCACCATGCTGCTGGGAGCGGTGGCGGCGGTGAGTCTGCTGGTGGGCGGCATCGGCATCATGAACATCATGCTGGTGTCGGTCACCGAGCGTACCCGCGAGATCGGCATCCGCCTCGCCATCGGCGCGCTCGAACGCGAGGTGCTGCTGCAGTTCCTGATCGAGGCGGTGGTGCTCTCCAGCCTCGGCGGCGTGATCGGCATCCTCCTCGCGGCGGCGGCCTCCATTGCCTTGTCCGGCGTCATGAACATCGACTACCTGTTCGACCCCTCCATCAACCTGCTGTCCTTCCTGTTCTCGGCGGCGATCGGTGTGGTGTTCGGCTACTTTCCGGCACGTCGGGCGGCACAGCTCGATCCGATCGAAGCATTGCGACACGAGTGAGCCTCGCGTGTCGGTTTGTCGGGTTCGCGCCATGGCGCGGGCCTGATCAGGCCGGTTTCATGCGTTTTTTGAGCGTTTGCGGCGTGGTATCGGAATTGCTTTCTCCTTCTGTGGAGGAAGCAAATGAAACATCAGCTCGACTGGTCGTCCTACGAGACCGCAGGCCAGGGTGACGCCTATGCAGGCATCCCGGCCACCGGTGGCGACTTTGCCAAGGCGGTGGCGGTGTGCATCAGCGACCGCCTGTGTCAGCGCAAGCCCAAGGGGGTGATGTGTCCCAGTTTCAGGGTCACGGACGCCGCCGGGCACTCACCCGGTGGGCGGGTGCTGGCGCTGAAGGCGGCGCTCAATGGTGAATACGGCCCGGCACCCTTCTCCGACCCGCGTCTGGTCGAGGCCATGGACCTGTGTGTCGGCTGCAAGGGGTGCAAGCGCGAGTGCGCCAATCAGGTCGACATGGCGGCGATCAAGATCGAATGGCAGGCGCAGCGCAACGCCATCAATGGCATCTCGCTGCGCGACCGCCTGTTTGCCGACCTGCCGCGCTGGCTGAGCCACCCTCGCCTGCTGCGCGCGCTTGTGCGCCTGCGCAACCGGGTGCCGCTGCTGGCACGTCAGCTCGAGCGCAGCTTCGGCATCTCCGCGCAGCGCACCCTGCCCGAACCGGTCGCCCGTCCCTACGCTGCGCCAGCTGCGCCTGAGCCGGCAGCGGCGAGCGATCGCAGCGTCTACCTGTTCGTCGATACCTTTGCCCGCCATTTCGAGCCCGATATTGCCGAGGCCGCCCACGCCGTCCTCACGCGAGCCGCTTACGACGTGAAAGTGCTCGGGCCCGCGGCCGACGACCCCGAGCCGGGCCGCGCGCTGTGCTGCGGTCGCACCTGGCTGTCGCTGGGTCAGATCGATGCCGCCCGCCGCGAAGCCCTGCGCATGCAGGCCGCGCTGCGCCCGGCGCTCGCGGATGGCACGCCGGTCGTCGGGCTTGAGCCGTCGTGCATCCTGTCGCTGCGCGACGACCACCTCAAGCTCGGTCTCGGGCCGGAGGCCGAAGCGCTGGCGAAGCAGGTGTACCTGTTCGAGGAGTTCATCGCCCGCGAGCATGACCGCAAGCGTCTCACGCTCGCACTCAAGCCCATCGGCGGCGGGAAGACCCTCGTCCACGGCCACTGTCACCAGAAGGCGGTTGGTGCGATGAAGTCGCTGCGCAAGGTGCTGCGTCTGATTCCCGACTTCGAGTTCGAGTTTGTCGAGGCCAGCTGCTGCGGCATGGCCGGCAGCTTTGGTCTCGATGCCGAGCACGCCGACATCTCGATGCAGATGGCCGAGGCCGATCTGCTCCCCGCCTTGCGTGCGGCACCCGATGCGCCGCTGCTGGCAAACGGCTTCTCCTGCCGCCACCAGATCGTGGAGGGTGTGGCGCGGCGCCCCGCCCACGTGGCGCAGCTGATGCGTGACGCGCTGGCCTGAGGCGAGCACACCGCTGGCAACATTTCCTTTGACATTGACGGCAGAAATACCATGAACAGGATCGGCTTATTCTTCGGCACCGAAACCGGCACCACGCGCTTGATCGCCAAGAAGATTCACAAGAAGCTGGGCGATGACATCGCGGCCAAACCGCTCAATGTGAATCGCATCGCACTCGCCGACATGCTGCAGTACGACGCGCTGATTCTCGGCACGCCGAGCTATGGCATCGGCGAGATCCCGGGACGCAGTGCAGGCTGTCTGGAGCCGAACTGGGAAGAGTTTCTGGCGCAGTTCGAGTCGGCGGACTTCTCCGGCAAGCGTGTCGCGCTGTTCGGTCTCGGTGCGCAGGAGCGTTACTCGGACCGCTTTGCGAGTTCCCTGCTGCGCCTGTACGAGGTGTTCAAGGGCTTCGGCGCCGAGATCGTCGGTAGCTGGCCCACCGACGGCTATACCTTCGACCACTCCGCCGCCATCGTCGACGGGCGCTTCGTCGGCCTCGTCATCGACGCCCGCACGCAAGGCATGCATACCGACGAGCGCATCGATATCTGGCTGGAAACGGTCAAGCCGCTGCTGCTGGAGAAGGTGGGCATGTCTGCGTAGGGGTGCCCAAAAGCCGGTTTACTTGTGACATGCGCATGTCTGTCGGCACAATGCTGCGGACATGATGCACCGGTTTGGGGCCGGGCATTTCTGCAATCACCGGTAGCCGACTTATGCGTATTGAAGGCACGCTTGAAAAATGGAACGACGCGCGCGGGTTCGGGTTCATCAAGCCCAAGCACGGCGGACAGGACATTTTTATCCACATTTCCGTTTTTCCGCGCGACGGAAAACCGCCACAGATGGGTGAGTCCTTGCTGTTCGAGATCGAGCTCGACAAGGACGGCAGGAAGCGTGCGGTACGGGTGGCGCGCCCCGGCCTGTCGATTGCGCCGATGGCCCCTGCACACAGCACGGAGCGTTCGCGTCAGGCTCCGCACGCACAACGTCACACAAGGCCTGCCCGACCCGAGCGCCGCAGCAGCCTTGGCCGCGCATTGCCACTGCTGATTCTCGTGGTGGTGGCTGCATTTGGGTACCAGAAATACGCTCACCGATTCTCAGGCGGCGACAACTGGCAAGTGGTTGACGAACCGACTACCGTTCAAAGGGTGGTGCCGCGGTCTGCGCCGGCGCCCGAATCGAACTTTCGCTGTGACGGGCGCCAGCATTGCTCGCAGATGCGCTCCTGTGCCGAGGCAGAATACTTTCTGCAACATTGTCCGAATGTGAAGATGGATGGGGACGGCGACGGGATGCCCTGCGAACGGGGACCGTGCTGAGCGACATTCGACACCAGTGCGAGTGAAGGCTGAGCGCGTGCTGATCAGGTTCGCGCCTTCAGATCAGCTGCTCAGCACCGGGCGCTTGCGCGATTCTTCCGGGCTGCGGAATACCAGTGGTGCTTCGTGCATGCGCCGCTCCCCGCTCTGTGCGCGTTCGACGGCTTTGGTGACGACGTGGTGATGGGGTGACTTGTCGCATACCGGGTCGGCGGCCGCCGGGTCGCCGGTGAGCATGAAGGCCTGGCAACGGCAGCCGCCGAGGTCTTTTTCCTTGTCCGGGCAGCTGCGGCAGCTGTCTTTCATCCAGCCGTCGCCGCGATAGCGGTTGAAGCCTTCCGAGTCGTACCAGATCTGCTTGACGTCCATGTCGCGCACGTTCGGAAAGCTCAGGCCGGGCAGCATGGCGGCGGTGTGGCAGGGCACGGCGGTGCCGTCGGGCGTGACGGTGAGGAAGACATTGCCCCAGCCGTTCATGCATTTCTTGGGCCGGTTCTCGTAATAGTCGGGCACGACGAAGAAGATGCGGATGCGCTCGCCGTACTGAGCCCGGCGTTCGTTGGTGACGCGTTCGGCGCGCTCGATCTGCTCGCGCGAGGGCAGCAGCTGGTCGCGGTTGAGCAGCGCCCATGAGTAGTACTGGCTGTTGGCGAGTTCGAGGTATTCGGCGTCCAGCTCCACCGCCATGTCGATGATGCGGTCGATGTAGTCGATATTGAGGCGATGCACGACACAGTTCATCACCATTGGCCAGCCGTTGGCCTTGATGATGGCGGCCACCTTCTGCTTGAGCTCGAAGGTGCGGGTATGCGACAGGAAATCGTTGAGCTCGCGGGTGGAATCCTGAAACGAGAGCTGGATGTGGTCCAGCCCGGCTTCCTTGAGCGCGGCGGCGCGGCTTTCGGTGAGGCCGACGCCCGAGGTGAGCAGGTTGGTGTAGAAGCCCAGCCTGTGCGCTTCGGCCACCAGAATTTCGAGGTCGTCGCGCAACAGCGGCTCGCCACCCGAGAAGCCGCATTGCACGCTGCCTGCCGCACGCGCCTCGCGCAGCACGCGCAGCCAGTCGTCGGTGGAGAGCTCGTCGGGGTGGTGGGCGAAATCGACCGGGTTGTAGCAGAACACGCAGTGCAGCGGGCAGCGGTAGGTGAGTTCGGCCAGCAACCACAGCGGGGGGCCGATCTGCGGGCTGGCTTGTTCCGGGGCTGCGGGCGTGTTCATGTCAGTACTCGATCCAGTGCTGCTGCTGCGCCATGGCGAGAAAGGCGAGCACGTCAGTCTGCAGGTTGGTGGTGTCGAAGGCCTGTTCGAGTTCGGCGACCAGCGCGGCCACGGTCTGCCCGCCGCTGCAGCGCTTCAGGATTTCGCCTGCGCTCTGATTGAGCTTCACCATGCCTTCGGGGTAGAGCAGCACCCAGGCCTGCTGCGCCTCTTCCCATTGCAGGCGGAATTTCTTCGATACGCGCGGCATGGCCGCCAGCATGTCGTGTTCCGGTGTCGCGGTGCTCATGCCTTCGGCCCCTTGATCTCGATTTCGCACTGGCTGAGCATGATGGCGTCGGCCAGCGCCCACAGCACGTCGAGCTTGAACTGCAGGATGTCGAGCGCACGCTGCTGCATCGCCCGGCTCTGGCTGAAATACTCCAGGGTGAAGCGCAGGCCGTGCTCCACGTCGCGGCGTGCCTGGGTGAGCCGGTTCCTGAAGTACTGCAGGCCTTCGGTGTCGACCCAGGGATACTGGGTAGGCCAGGTGTCGATGCGCTGCTGGTGGATGTGCGGGGCGAAGAGTTCGGTCAGGCTGGAGGCGATGGCTTCCTGCCAGGGGCGCTGGCGGGCGAAGTTGATGTAGGCATCGACCGCGAAGCGCGCGGCCGGGGCGACGAAGCGCAACGAGGTGACATCGTCGCGGCTGAGGCCGACGGCTTCGCCGAGCCGGATCCAGGCTTCGATGCCGCCGGCGTCCTCCAGCCCGCCGATCTGGTAGCCGTCGTGGTCGAGGATGCGTTGTATCCACTCGCGACGGATCTCGCGGTCGGGGCAGTTGGACAGGATCGCCGCATCCTTTACCGGAATCGCGATCTGGTAGTAGAAGCGGTTGGCGACCCAGCCGCGCAACTGCGCCGGCGTGAGCTCGCCTGCGGCCATCATCAGGTGGAAGGGATGATGGATGTGGTAGCTGGTGCCTTTCTCTCGCAGCAGGGCTTCGAACTCGGCAGGCGACCACGGCGCCTCCTGCATTGCAGCGAGGCTGATGTCGGCGATATGTTCGATGGTGTTGTCGGTGTCGAATGCGATCACAGTTCGATCTCCATGCCGTCGAAAGCGACCTCGATGCCGTGCGCGTTGAGGCTTGCGCGCTGAGGGCTGTCTTCGTCGAGGATCGGGTTGGTGTTGTTGATGTGGATCAGCACCTTGCGCGTCGCGGCGGGCAGGCGATTCAGCCATTCGAGCATGCCGCCCGCGCCCGATTGCGGCAGGTGGCCCATGGCACGTGAGGTCTTCGGCGAGGCGCCGAGGCGGATCATCTCGTCGTCGGTCCACAGCGTGCCGTCGACGAGCACGCAGTCGGCCCGTTCCATCGCCGCCCACACATGCGGCTCCATCTCGCCGAGGCCGGGTGCGTAGAACACGCGCTTGCCGTTTTTCGTGTTGATCAGGCTGACGCCGATGTTGTCGCCCGGCTGCGGACGGTCACGGTGCGGGGAGTAGGGCGGCGCGTTGCTGGTCAGCGACAGGGCTTCGAAACCGAGGCCGGTGGCGCGCTCGATGCTGAAGGCACCGGCCAGCGGCACCTCATGCCAGTCGATGCCGGCATAGTGGCCGAGCACGCCAAACAGCGGGTTGCCCACCGACAGGTCTTCGCGCACGCCGGGCGTGCACCAGACGGGCCACGGCTGGCGATGTTCGCGCAGCATGTAGAGGCCGGTGGTGTGGTCGATCTGCGCATCGATGAGCACGATGGCGGCGATGGCGGTGTCGCGCAGGGCGCGGCCGGGTTGAAGTTCTGGGAAGCTGCGCAGCTGCTGCAGTACATCCGGGGAGGCGTTGAACAGCACCCAGTGCTCGTTGTCACCGCTGACTGCAATCGACGACTGGGTTCTGGCCTGGGCGCGGATGCTGCCTTTGCGCAGGCCGTCGCAGTTGGGGCAGTTGCAGTTCCACTGCGGAAATCCACCGCCAGCTGCGGCACCGAGTACTCGTATTCTCACGCGGCCTCCCGATTCATTCGTGGGTGGGGCGGCCGACCTGCCCGCCCCTCCGGGGCACATCAGCGGTTGGCGATGTACATCGTGATTTCAAAACCAAAGCGAAAATCGCAAGCTGCAGGGGTTTCCCATTTCATGGCGTGTCTCCAGTGTGGTTTTTGAACCGTGACTGCCGGCATGGCAGGGCACGACTGCATGGTGCGCCGCCGGGCGCTGGCGCGCATCGCGCATCTCTTGAAAGCCATCTAGCGATTTTCTGTAGATTGTCCGCAGCGCACCGGAACGCAGCCTTGCAGCCCGAGCAATCCGTGACCGGGCACGATATGATCTGACAATGACCCTGCCCACCATTCCGCCTGCCGCCGACGAATCCAACGCCGGCGCCCTGTTCGATGCGATCGAGCCCTTCAACCACGGCCATGTGGACGTGGGCGACGGTCATCAAGTCTATTTCGAGGAGTGCGGCGCGCCCGAGGGCATGCCGGTGCTGTTCCTGCATGGTGGGCCGGGCAGCGGTTGCAGCGAGCGCCATCGGCAGTTGCTCGATCCTGCGCTGTTTCGCGTGGTGCTGTTCGATCAGCGCGGCTGCGGCCGCAGCACGCCGCGCGGCGAGATTGCAGCCAACACCACGGACCACCTGGTCGCCGACATCGAGCGCCTGCGCAGCCATCTCGGCATCGAGCGCTGGCTGGTGTTTGGCGGTTCATGGGGGTCGAGCCTGGCGCTGGTCTATTGCGCCCGCCATCCCGATGCCTGCAGCGGCGCCATCCTGCGCGGCATCTTTCTCACCGGGCAGGACGATCTCGACTGGTTCTTCCGCGGCGCTGCCGCCTTGCTGCCCGTGGCGTGGGAGCGCCTCGGCGACTACCTCGACGAAAGCGGGCAGGAGGACATCGCGCAGCACTATCTCGATGCGCTGCGCTCGCCGGACCGTCTGACTGCCGCACGGGCCCTGCAACGCTGGATGCAATGGGAGGCCGCGCTGTCGAGCCTCGGTCGTCTGCCGCCGGCGGAGGAGCCGCTATCGGCCGATGCGCTCGACGTGGCGCTCGACAAGTACCGCATCCAGGCCCATTACCTGGCCCATGCCTGCTTCATCGGCGAAGCCGAGGCGCTGCGCTGTGCGGGGGCAATGGCAGGGATGCCGGTCGCCATCCTGCACGGCCGGCTCGACTTCGTTTGCCGCCCTGCCAACGCACGCAAGCTTCAGCATGCGCTGCCGGGTAGCCGGTTGCGCTTCATCGACGACGCAGGCCACAGCCCCTTCGATGCACCGATGACGGCGGCGCTGGCGGAGGTGGCCAGCCGTTTCCATGCGCGCGGCAGTTTCGACGGCTGGGGGGATAGCTGGAACTGAGCTTACTGGTACGCGCCTGCGGCGTAGGTCAGTTCGTAGCTGTGGCTGTAGATTTCGAGGATGTTGCCGAAGGGGTCTTCCATGTACACCATGCGGTAGGGCTTCTCGCCCGGGAAGTATTCGCGTACCGGCATGCGCTGCTTGCCGCCTGCGGCGACGACCTTCGCGGCCAGTCCTTCCACATCCGGATCCTGCACGCAGAAATGGAAGATGCCGGTTTTCCAGTATTCGAAGTTGTTCTCCGGCTTCACTGCATTGCGAAACTCGAAGATCTCCACGCCGATGCGGTCGCCGGTGGACAGGTGGGCGATGCGGAACGATTTCCAGTCGGCGCCGAACACATCGGTGCACATCACGCCGATGGGGGATTCATCTTCGGTAATGGTGGTGGGCGGCATGATCAGATACCAGCCCATGACTTCGGTGTAGAACTTCACTGCGGCGTCGAGATCGGTGACCGAAAGGCCGATATGGGAAAAGCTGCGCGGATAGACCTGAGACATGCTGAGCTCCTTGTTGAGTACGTGGCTCGTAGTCTAGGCAGACGCAGGCATAATAAGAACAAGGTAGATGTTATCGGTTTGATAAGAGTTCATTATGCTTAGCCCTCAATGGCTGCGCAGTTTTGCCACGCTGGCAGAGCTGGGAAACTTCACCCGCACGGCAGAGCGCCTGGACCTGACCCAGGCCGCGGTAAGCCAGCATGTGAAGCGACTGGAGGACGCGCTCGGGCAGTTGCTGGTCCGCCACCCGCGCCACGTCGAGCTGACCCCCGCCGGTCACGCCTTGCTCGACTACTGTCGCGAGCTTGCCACCGCGGATCAGCGCCTGCAGCTGCGCCTGTCCGGCACCGACGCAGAGCAGGGCGAGATCAGCCTGATCAGTCCGGGCAGCATCGGTCTCGCGCTGTATCCGCTGCTGCTCGATCTGCAGGCCGCGCATCCGGGTCTGAGCATCCGCCAGCGCTTTGCGCCAACCAGCGAAGTCATCGAGGCGGTGCTGGCCAACCGTTACGAGCTCGGCCTGGTCACCCTGAAGCCGGACGATCCGCGCCTGAGCGTTCAGCCCTTCGTGCAGGAGCCGCTTGAGCTGGTCGTGCCCGCCGCCGCGGCGGTCGAAAGCTGGGAGGATCTGGTGCGCCTCGGCTTCATCGATCATCCCGATGGCGAGGCCATGGCCGGACGCCTGCTGAGCCGCTGTTTTCCGGGCAGTCCGGGTGTGCGCAGCCTGCCGTGCAGGGGTTTCACCAATCAGATTGGTCTCATTCTGGAGCCGGTTGCACGGGGCCTGGGCTTTACCGTGATTCCGCGCTTTGCGCGCAAGGCGTTTGCGCGCGCTGAGACGATCCGCGTGGTTGAGCGCGAGCCTCAGGTGGTCGATACCTTATGGCTGCTGCATCGCGCCGAGTGGCCGCTGTCCGGGCGCGCGCAGCGCGTGCTCAAATGCATCGAAGTGCTTCAAAATGACAAGAATTACTAACGCTTTTCAGCAATGACAGGGGCGGAGTTAAATCCTGGCGCAAGTCGGTGGCCGCTCAGACCGCCTGGCGCTGCTGCGCCGGTTCCAGCCCCCAGATCGTCGCAAGCTCCGAAAGGACGGCGCGGATGATCGGGTCGTTCGCCCGCTTCCGGAGGTAGGCGAAGCGCAGGCTGATCGTGGGCAGCTTCATCGGCAGGGCGTGCATCCTGCCTTCCCGCTCGGCGGCCTCGACATCGGAGCGGCGCATGATGCCGAGCCCGACGCCCGCTGCCACCATGGCGCGCATGGCATCTTCCTGGTCGGCCATCATGGTCTTGACCGGCATGCAGCAGTGCGATTCGAACAGCGGTTGCATCAGCTGGTAATAGGCGCAGTCCGGCGAGGTGTAGACCCACGGCAGGCGCGCGAGTGCCGGGATGTCGGGAGAGGCGATCTGATCGCGCAGTGCATTTGGCACCGCCACCGCCATTTCCTCCTCGCGCAGCACATGGGAGTCAAGCAGGGGCTCGTCGCAGTCGCCGCTGACGAATGCGGCATCGAGTTTGCCGACCCTCAGGGCAGGGATGTTGTTCCCCGTTCGGCCGGACATGAATTCGAGGTCGAGCTGTGGATAGTGCGCGCGCAAACCAGCCTGGAGTTCGACCAGACGCAGGAATTCGGCATCGGTATTCAGGCCGATGCGGATGCTGCCCAGCAGCTCGTTCTGCATGCCTTTGGCATGAATCAGGAAGTCGCCTGCAGCAGCCAGCGTGCGCTGCGCGCGATCCAGCAGCTGCTCGCCGGCGGCGGTGAGCTGCATGCCCTTTGGCGTGCGGTCGAAGAGCGTGAGGTTGAGCTCTTCCTCCAGTGCCTTGATATGGGCACTGATCGCCGGCTGGCTCGTAAACAGGCGCTCAGAGGCACGTGTCAGGTGTTTCTCTTCGGCTACCGTGACGAAGGTCTTCAGGTGGTATAGCTCCACGTCGGTCACTCCGGATGCGGGATTCTCAGGTGTTAGTAAAGCGCACTCCGGCCGACGACGCCATCACATTTCCTGAACACGCGAATCCCGAAAAACGATTGGATTGTGTTACGTGCGAACGCCAGGATGCAGTCATCACCGATGCCCTGAAGGAGACGCACCATGAGCCCCATCACCCACGCCCGCATGATTCCCGTCAGCCGCCTGCCCGCCTTGCGCAGCACGCTGGCCGCCCTGCTCGGTACGCTAGGCGACACCTTGCGCACATGGCAGACCCGGGCCCGTCAGCGCCGCGAGCTGCGCAGTCTCGATGACGAAGTGCTGAGAGATGTCGGCATCAGCCGCGCGCAGGCACGCTTTTCCGCCGACAAGCCATTCTGGCGCGAATGAGCGCCGACGGGCCAGCGCGGCCTTGAAAGCCGGTTCGGTGGGGCTATGCTGAAAGGATTAGCCCCCCATCCGGCACCCTGCGGTGTCGCGTCTCAATGACCCGGACCGAAAAGCTGCTCAGAATCACTCGACGCCTGATCATCCTGACCGGGATTGCGCTGTTCTTGGTCGTTGGCCTGTTTGGTCTCACCCTGCTGCGCGAAGAGCGTTTCATGGTGTCATGGGCATGCTTCGGCTGCGGCCTGCTGGGCGGATTCGTCAGCATCCAGCAGCGCCTCAGGAAGTTCGGCGATGAAGAGCTGGAGTTGCTGTCGCAATCCTGGTGCCAGGTCCTGCTGATTCCGGTGTACGGCGGCATCTTCGCGTTGGTGCTGTACATCGGTTTTCTCAGCGGGGTCATTGAAGGTTCGATGTTCCCGGCCTTCTCCAGCCACCCCTTTTCGCAGCCGGTCCCGACCACCGCGGACCTCAAGCGCTTCTTCTCCGAAACCTACCCGTCAAGCGGTGCCGACGTGGCCAAGCTCCTGTTCTGGTCCTTCCTCGCCGGCTTCTCCGAGCGGCTGGTGCCACAGATTCTGGACCGGACGCCGGGCAAGGAGGGGTGAGCGCGTGCGATTCCTGTGCACATGGTGGTCGTGGCCGATGCACCGCGCCTGCTCAACTGATGACGATGATCTTCGAGACCAACTCCGCCGTGTTCTTGGCGTCGAGCTTTTTCATCAGGCGCGCACGGTGCGTTTCCACCGTGCGATGCGAAATGCCCAACCTGCGGGCGATCTCCTTGCAGGTCAGTCCGTTGACGATATAGGTCGATATTTCACGTTCGCGTGCGGTCAGGCTTGTCGTTGAGCCGAGCGGCGCATCGATGGTTTCAAAGCTCCATACCATAAGTTCGAATGGCTTCGCCGGGGTCAGCGTGATGCCGCGGGCACGTGCCCAGAACACTTCGCCGCGTTTGTTCTGCATGAAGCGTTCGTCGCTGTATGTGCGGTTATGTTCGAGCCAGTGCAGGCAACGATCGCCAATTTCACGAAAGTCTGCCATCGACGGATACAGCCTCAGTATCAGCTGCCCCTGAAGCTCCGAGGGTGCGTAGCCGAACAGCGCACTGAACGCCGGATTGAAGTGTGCAATGACCCGATCGCGGGTGATGACCTGCGGCGTGGGTGAGACCCTGAACGCCAGCGACTCCAGCTGTTCTCCGGTGCAAGCGGAAAAGTCCTCTACGGCCGTGATGCCCATCATTGCTCCGTTTGTGCGCCGATATCGATGCCTGTCGTCCTACTTACACATGTACGTAGTTGCACGGATAGAGACCGTTATCAGTCGATGAGTACATTAATACTCAAATAAATTCATTTAATTCAATCGATAGTCCCGGAGACCCTGATGAACCCAGTTTCGATTGTCGCCAGCGGCCACACCCGATTCGGCCGTCTCGACGGTAAAAATCTCGAAGACCTGATCGTCGAAGCCGCATCGGAGGCCATTGCCGATGCAGCTATCGATCCGGCGGAGATCGACGCTGTTTATCTGGGCCACTTCAACTCCGGCATGGTGGCGGACGGATTTGCCTCGTCGCTGATCCATCAGGTGTCGCCCGCGCTGCGCTTCAAGCCGGCGACCCGCTGCGAAAACGCATGCGCTTCTGGATCGGCTGCGATCTTCTCCGCGATCAATGCCATCCGTTCCGGTAGTGCCGATCTGGTGCTGGTGGTCGGTGCGGAGAAAATGACCTCCAACACCACGGAGCAGGTCACACGTGCGCTCGCCGGAGCAGGTTACCAGAACAATCCGGCGGAGGCGGGGCTGAGCTTTCCGCAGCTGTTCGGTATCGCGGCCAGAGAATATACCAAGCGCTATCATGACCCGCTGCCCGCCATGGCGCGCATCGCGGTCAAGAACCACCGCAACGCGCTGGATAACCCGCTGGCGCAGATGCAGCGCGAAGTCGACTTTGATTTCTGCGACACCGTTTCCGACAAGAATCCGCTGATCGCGTCGCCGCTGCGACTGACTGATTGCTCGTTGATCTCGGACGGTGCGGCTGCAGTCATCCTCGCCTCGCCCGAACGTGCGAAGTCTTTCGCGCGCCAGGTGTCCTTTCGCGCACACACCCACGTCAGTGACTTTCTGCCGCTCGACAAGCGCGATTTTCTGGCTTTCGAAGGTCCGGAACTGGCGATCCGGAGTGCATACCAGGAGGCCGGCATCAGCCACCAGGATCTCGACTTTGCCGAGGTGCACGACTGTTTCACGATCGCCGAACTTCTGGTCTATGAGGCCATGGGTCTGGCACCCAAGGGGCAGGGGGAGCGTGCCTTGCTGGACGGTACGGTGACGCGCGAGGGGCGTCTACCGGTCAACCTCTCGGGCGGGCTGAAGGCCAAGGGCCACCCGGTAGGGGCCACGGGGGTGTCGATGCATGCGCTGGCCTTCCGCCAGCTGACCGGCACCGCGGGCGGTATCCAGCGTGAAGGCGCCGAGCTCGGGATGGTTTTCAACATGGGGGGCGCCGCCGTAGCCAACCACGTGTCGATTCTCGAAGCCACACGGGCCTGAGGGGGCAGCATGAATCTCGCAAACTGGCTTCGTGCCACTGCGCTCGCCCGCCCTGCTGCACCGGCGCTTCATCGTGGCGACGTGATGCATTCCGACTACCTCGGGTTTGCCCGGAATGCCTGTTCGCTGGCGCGCGCGCTGACCGCGAAACATGGCCTGAAGCCCGGCGGCCGGGTGGCGTTGTTCATGAAGAACCGCGTCGAGTACCTGGAGTTGATGTATGCAGTGTGGTGGGCCGGCGCGGCAGTCGTGCCGATCAATCCGAAACTTCACCCCACGGAGGCCGCCTGGATCGCGGGCAATGCCGAAGCGAGCCTGATCTTCACCGATGACGGTGCAAGCTTCGCGCCGGACGCACTTTCGTCGACGTGCGTTGAGCTCGGGGTGGACAGCGATGCCTACGTCAGCATGAGGACCGAGCATGCCGATCTGACGATGCCGCATGTGGTCACCCCGGACGATCTCGCCTGGCTGTTCTATACGTCCGGCACCACCGGCCGCCCAAAGGGCGTGATGCTTTCGCACGCCAATCTGCTGATGATGAGCCTGTGCTATCCGGTGGATGTCGACCCGGTATCGGCAGACGACGCAATCCTGTACGCGGCGCCGATGTCGCATGGTGCGGGTTTGTACAACTTCGTCCATGTGCGCAGTGGCGCTCGACATGTGGTGCCGGTGTCGCGTGGCTTTGACGCTGCCGAGATCTTTTCGCTCGCACGCCGCGTGCGGCAGGTGTCGATGTTCGCCGCTCCGACGATGGTCAAGCGCATGGTGGAAGAGGCCGGACGCAGTGGTGCCGACGGTGACGGCATCAAGACGATTGTGTACGGCGGTGGACCGATGTATGTCGCCGATATCATTGAAGCCGTCGCGACCCTGGGGCCGAAGTTCGTGCAGATCTACGGGCAGGGCGAAAGCCCGATGACGATTACCGCACTGAGCCGCGAACAGATCTGCGACCGGAATCACCCGGCGTGGGCGCAACGCCTGGCCTCGGTTGGCGAAGCGCAGTCGTGCGTTGATGTACGCATTGTGGATGACGCGATGAAGCCGCTGCCACCGGGCGTGCCCGGCGAGATCGTTGTCCGTGGTCTGGCGGTGATGAAGGGCTACTGGCGCAACGCGGATGCGACCGGGCAGGCCTTGGTCGACGGCTGGCTCAAGACAGGGGATATCGGCTATCTGAGTGAGGACGGTTTTCTCACCCTTACCGATCGATCCAAGGACGTAATCATATCGGGTGGCACCAATGTCTATCCGCGCGAAGTGGAAGAAGTCCTCGCGCAGCACTCCGGTGTGCTCGAAGTATCGGTCGTCGGCCAGCACGACCTGGATTGGGGCGAAATCGTGGTCGCCTTCGTGGTCCCTGTCGCATCGGCTCAGCTTGACGCCGACACGCTTGACCAGTGGTGCCGCGCGCACATGGCCTCGTTCAAGAAGCCCAAGGAGTATCACTTTTGTGAGGATCTGCCGAAGAACAGCTACGGCAAGATTCTGAAGACCGAACTGCGCAAACGATTGTGTGCGTGAACACCGGCCAGGATAGGCACGGTCCAATCAGGAGGAGAACATGAAAAGACGTGATTTTTTCAAGGGCAGCTTCGCCCTCGCAGGTGCAAGCATGCTTGGCGGCATGTCGGCACCGGCACTGGCGCAGAAGAAGCTCCGGATCAAGTTCGACAGCTACGTGTCGGAAAGTGCGGGTCCGTCCCGCCTCGACCAGTGGTTTCTCACCGAACTGGAGAGGCGCACCAAGGGCGCGGTCAACGTACGCCGCTTCTGGGCCCAGTCACTCAACAAGGTTGGCGAGCATCTGTCTGCGGTGAGGGACAACACCTCGGAGATGTCACTGATTGCGCCGGGCTATTATCAGGCCGAGCTGCCGGTTACGAGAGGGCTGGAGTGGTACTTCCGCATGAATCGTGCGGACGCGATGCAGCTGGTGTGCCGCGACCTGTACGAGCAGTTCGAGCCCCTGCGGAAGGAATGGGAAGAGCGCCATCGCGCCAAGGTCATGTACTGGACCAACTGGTACTACGCGCCCCTGGTAACGCGTGAACCGATCAAGTCCCTGGCCGATATCAAGGGCAAGCGCATCCGTGGCTATGGCGTCGCAACCGAAGTGATCGAGCGCCTGGGGGGCACGGCAGTACCGATGGCCGCGCCCGAAGTCTATACAGCGCTTGAACGCGGCGTGCTCGACGGCGTATACGGTTTCGATTTCATTACCTCGGTTGCATACAAGCTGCATGAAATCGCGCCCTACTTCACCGATATCGGCGATGGCCCTCATGCCCCGTCGGCGACGGTGATGAGCATGGAGACCTGGTCATCCATGTCGCCCGAAGTGCAACAGGTCTGCAAGCAACTCGTCGACGAGATCTATGCAGGCAAGTACGTCGAAATCTTTGGCGCTGCCGCGCGCGAATACGTGGGCAAGGCAAAGGCTGAAGGGGTGAAATTCTCCGCGCTCGCCGATGCTGAGAAGGCAAGAGCCAAGGCCATCATCCAGCCCGCGCAGACCCAGGGTTGGATAGAGAATGTTGCCAAGCCCGCGGGTATCGATGGCGAGAAGATGCAGGCGCTGATCGACGCCGCCATCCAGAAGTACGACGGCAAGGGGACGCTCAAACGTCCGATCGAGTTCGCCACCCAGGCCTGAGCACAGGACGCCCCTGCAAAAGGGGCCGGCCACCATCGTTTGACGACGGTGGCCGCTTGTCCGTCCTGATACTTCCTTTCCCCTTTATCTGAAAAGTGTTCACATGAACTCCATTCGGGCTGCCTTTCGCGTCACCTCAGATGTTCTCGGCAAGATCACGATCGTCTTCATGATGTTCCTGATGCTGGCGACGACGCTGGATGTCAGCGTTCGCGCCATCACTGGAAAGCCGATTTCGGGCATCTTCGAGCTCTCCGAGATCTCGATGGTGATGATCGTCTTTCTCGGCTTGGGCTGGACTCAGCTCGACGACGCCCATATTCGCGTCAACGCGCTCAGCAAGCTCGCCTCCCCCGGGTTGAGGCGCGTGATGGATGCGCTGTCATGGGCCATTGCGGCCGTCGCCCTCGTCCTGCTCGCACTTCCTGCCAGCGAGGATGCTGCACGTTCGTTTGCAATCCGCGAGTTCCGCTGGGGCTATATCGAGTTCCCGATCTGGTGGGCGAAGATCGCGCTCGCCGCCGGCCTCTGGTTCGGTGCGGCCCAGATGAGCGTCACTGCCATCGTGGCACTACTGAACTCGCCTGCCGAGGATCAACCCGCAGACCATCTCGCCTCGCATTGACCCCCCGCCGACAGGACGCATCGACATCATGGATGAAATTACCGTAGCCCTGGTCGCGACCGGGCTGATCTTTGTGCTGCTCGCGCTCGGCACCCCGGTTTTCGCGGCGCTCGCCGTGGCTGGCGTATTCGGCATCGCAACGATCGAAGGCCTGGACTTCGTCCTCAACCGGCTGAAGGCCTTCTCATATTCGCAGACGGCAGTCTATCTGCTGACCGTTATTCCGCTTTTCATTCTAATGGGCAACTTCGCACAGCAGGCCGGCGTGGGCTTGCGCCTGTTCGATGTGGCGCGCAAATGGGTGGGTCACCTGCCCGGCGGGCTGGCCGTTGCCAGCGTGCTGACCAGCGCAGGCTTCGCGGCCACCTCGGGCTCGAGTGTGGCGACGGCTGCCACCGTGGGTGCGGTCGCGATTCCGGAGATGAAGAAGGCGGGCTACGATCGCCGCCTGAGCGCCGGGGCCGTTGCTGCCGGGGGCGTGCTTGGCGTGCTGATTCCACCCAGTGTGCTGCTCATCTTCTATGCGGCACTCACCGAGGTTTCGGCCGGCAAGATGCTGGTCGCCGGCGTGTTGCCCGGATTGCTTTCGACCCTGGTCTTCATCGTCGGCATCTTCATCATCGCCACCCGTATTGCGCCAAGCACCATGTTTGCGCAGAGGCACGACTGGTGGGAGCGCATCGTTTCCCTAAAGCAGGCCTGGCAAGTTGCAGTGCTGTTTGTGGTCGTGCTGGGGGGCATTTACCTGGGGTTTGTCACCCCAACGGAAGCCGGTGCGGTCGGTGCTTTCACGGCCTTCCTGATGTTGATTTGCACACGGCAGTCAAAGACGAGACTGTGGAGTTCGATCAACGGCAGTCTGCGCTCGTCGATCACGACGACGGTGATGATTCTGTTCACCATGCTGGGTGCAGGCATCTTCAGCTACTTCCTCACGCTCGTGCAGATTCCCCAGCTTATCGCCGAGTACGTCACCACCCTGGAGCTGTCACCGCTGCTCATCATCGGCTTGTTTCTTCTCGTTTACCTGCCGCTGGGCATGTTCCTCGACGCGTTCTCGATGCTGGTGATTACCTTGCCGGTCATGTTCCCCACGGTGAAGGCGCTTGGGTTCGACCCGATCTGGTTCGGCATCCTGGCCGTCAAGATGTGTGAAATTGGCCTCATTACGCCGCCAGTGGGGCTTAACGTCTTTGTCATTGCAGGTATTGATCGCGAAACGCCGCTCGTCGATATCTTCCGCGGTGCCGGCTGGTTTGTGGTGATGGAGATTGTCACCACGTTGCTGATCTTCTTCTTCCCGGTCATCGTCACCTCGCTGCCCGAGACCATGATGGGCAAATGAACGTGCAGTTCTGACTGCGGCCGCAGTTGTCCTACAGGCTGAACGAATGCCCTCCGCCGTGGAACGGATTGGGCTTTTCGGGGGCGGGGTGGAGGATGGCGCGGATCGATGGCGGGCACTGCGGCAGTTCGTTCTGCATCTGCTGCTGCATCTGCGGGAACAGCTGCCCCCATTGCTCGGCAGAGACCTCGATTGCGGCGGGAAGTGCCAGCGCGTTGGCGATCAGTTCGACTGCACCTGTGCGGTCGATCTCGGTGCGGACGCGCTCCTTGAGCCGGACGTAGATCCGGAACTCGATCAGTCGACTGCCCGGCCGGGTGCCGAGGTGCACGATGTCGAGATCGTAGAGCAGTGCAAGGGCGGGCTGGCCACGCACAAAGCCGAGTGCGGTGAGATATCGAAATCCGTCGTAGGCGATGATCGCCAGCTCATCGTCTTCGGTCGGCACCGTCAGTGTGCCGTCGATGGTTTGCAGCACGGTGGGAAGGGTGGCGAAGACGGATTCCGTTTTCTGGGGCGGCGAGGTCATGGCAGCTCCGGGTCGATAGCGGTGGCCGAAAGGCGTCCTTCACGAGACAACTTCCTCAGTGTAGATGCTGCCGGCCGCCGCTGCCATGAAGAGAAGGGGCGCGATCCGTGTCCTCGGACCGGCCGCGCCCCTGTATCCGCAGACGCTCAGCTCGCTGCAGGTTCGCTGGCCTTCTCCGCATCGGTGGCTGCGGTGCCGCCAGTCTTTTCGGATGCGGAGTCTATCAGTGCCATGACGGCCCATCCCGGGCCGGGTTCCAGCGCATTTTCTGCCGAGAACACTTCGAGCCGGCCCTTGGGGTCGATCGCGAACAGCAGCGTGGCATGGTCGCCATGCATGTTGCGGAAGTGCTCCATCGTGAAGGCTTCCGACAAGGTCGTGCGCCGGATCTCGGCACCGCGGTAAAGGCGGCGCGAAAGGTCGATGTAACCGACCTTGTCGCTGAATGCGGTGCGTCCCTCTCGTGCCGTGTCACTGCGGCCGTTGGTGCCCGTCGTGCCGCCAACCCGCAGCGCGAAGACGTCTTTCGCGCCGAATACACCCTTGTAGCGGTTGCAGGCGAGTGCGTTGAGGTGGGCGTCTGCCGTGACGGCCAGCATGCGCCCGAGGCCGGTGGTGTCGAGATAGACCTCGGCGTGTTCGGAGAGCGGGTTGCCGTAGTAGGCCTTGAGGCCGGCCATGCGGGCACGGCTGACGTTGTCCCACAGGGTGTCGCACAGCAGGACCCGGATCTTCTGCTGCTCGAGGGCCTGCGCCAGCTTGCGTGCAAGCGGATTCGCGCCAAGGATCAGAAAGCCGGCCGGCTCGGGTTCGGCCACCTTGAGCATGGCGGCGAGCTTGCCCGCGGTCAGGCTCTGCAGCACGACGGTGCCGATGATGACAACAAAGGTCAGCGGCACCAGCAGGGCTGCCTGGTCGACGCCCCGCTGCTCGAGCTTGAGTGCGAACAGTGCGCTTACTGCCGCGGCGACGATGCCGCGCGGCGCAATCCAGGCCAGCAGGGTGCGCTCCTGCCACGGGATGTTCGATCCCCAGGTGCAATACATGACCTTGAGCGGACGGGCGATGAACTGGATGGCCAGAAACACCCCGACCACCACCCAGCCCAGCGCTTCGAGCTGGGCAAAGTCGAGGCGTGCTGCGAGCAGGATGAAGAGCACCGTGATCAGCAGCAGCGAAAGGCTTTCCTTGAACGCCAGAATCTCTTCGATCGGCACGCCCTTGCGGTTGCCGAGGTAGATGCCCATCACCGTCACCGCGAGAAGGCCGGATTCCTCCGCCACTGCGTTGGAGAAGGCAAAGCAGCAGAACACCGCGCCCAGCGTGGCCACGTTGAACAGGTAGTTGGGCAGCCAGTCGCGCCGCAGGGCCTCGCCCATCAGGTAACCGCCGGCGAGGCCGGTGATCGTGCCGATGGCAATGGTGCCGAGGAAGAGCAGGATGGTCGCGCTCAGCGCGCCACCGGCCTCGGTGGACACGACGAACTCGAACACCAGCACCGCGAGCAGCGCACCGATCGGATCGACGACGATGCCTTCCCAGCGCAGGATGTTGGCGATGCGGGCGGTCGGGCGCACGGTGCGCAGCATCGGCACGATGACGGTGGGGCCAGTGACGACCATGATGGCGCCGAACAGGATCGCCAGGCCCCAGTCGAAACCGGCGATCAGGCGTGCTGCCAGTGCGGCCACCGTCCACGTCACCAGCACGCCGCTTGTGGCGAAGCGCCGCACGACATGCTGCATGCCCCGGATCTCGGAAAATTTGAGTGTCAGCGCGCCCTCAAACAGGATGATGGCCACCGACAGTGATACGAAGGGGAAGAGCAGATCGCCCATCAGCGCGTCGGGGTTGAGCCATCCGACGCCGGGCCCGGCGACGATGCCGGTGATCAGCAGAAAGAGAATGGCGGGCAGGCGCAAGCGCCATGCGAGCCACTGGCAAGCACCACCGAGCATGGTGATTGCTGCGATGGTGAGCATTGCATGTTCACCCAAAATATGTCTCCTGAATGGCCGTAAGCGTCAGTCCTACCGCTGCGGGCAGTGAAGCGGTGGATGATTGTATATGAATGGGGGCGTCGTTCTTTGCCCTTGCTTGATGCAGGGACAGTTCGCAGCCTGGAATGGTGCGGGTGACGGTGGCGGCGCGCACGAGCCTGTGTGCAGTGCTAAAAGCGGGAGCCGGGCTGTTCTAGGAAGGCCGTTTCAGCTGCGGTTGATTGCCGTCCCAGCGCGGCATTGCGGTGCGGAAAGCGGCCGAAGCGATCCACGATTTCGCGGTGGCGACGGGCGAAGTCCAGATAGCTGTCGAAGGACGCCTTGACCGCGGGGCCGGCTTCGGCCGCCAGGGCTTCAAAGCGTCGCACCGATTCGGCCTGGTCGTTGCGGTCTTCGGAATGCTCGAGTGGAAGATAGAGAAACACACGTTCGATGGGGCGACACTGGCGGTCGATGCCGAGCGTGATTGCCTTCTTGCTCCAGCCCAGGGCCCGTGCGTCGAAGGCAAAGGCGCGTGCGCTGCTGCGGTAGATGTTGCGCGGGAACTGGTCGGTGAGCAGGATCAGGGCGAGGCGGCCGTGCGGCGTTTGCAGCCACGCGTCGAGTTCACCGTTCCCGGCCTGGATGACCCGGTGCTCGAAGCGCTCGCGGATCGCGGTGTCGACCTCGTCGCGCTTGCGCCACCACAGTGCGGACTGACTGGCGATGATGCTGGCCTCGTCGGTATCGGTCCCGAACCAGAACGTGCAGATTGTCTCGGCTGTATCCACGCGCAACTCCTTTCCGATGCCATTCGGCGTGTGTCAGGCCGCCGCCCTGCGTGCCGCGTGGGCGGCCTGAAAGTAGTCGATGAACACCCGCAGCCGTGCCGGCATGTGGGTGGTACCGGGGAAGTATAGATGGGCCGCGCCCAGCGTCGGCGCGTATTCGTCCAGTGCGGTGACCAGGCGTCCAGCCCGAATGTCGTCCGCTGCGGTCGACTCGACCACCTGCGCAAGGGCAAGTCCGCGGCGGGCGAGGTCGAGCTCGGCGACGAAGTCATTGACGATGAAACGCCCGCTGACCTCAAGCTCGAACAGCCTGCCATCGCGCTGCAGATCCCAGCGCGCGAGGCGGCCGCTGGTGGTGAAACGGAAGCGGACGCAATCGTGCGCAGCAAGGTCTTCCGGCGAACGCGGCGCAGGGTTGCGGGCGAAGTAGTCGCGCGTTCCCACGATCACCATTCGCGATGGCCGGCTGAGCGGCACGGCAACCATGTCGGCTTCGATGCTGTTGCCGAGCCTGACGCCGACGTCGAAGCGCCCAGCCACGATGTCGGTCAGACCGTCGTCAAGGTAGAACTCGAGCCCGATGCCAGGGTAGCGCGCTGAAAAATCGACGACGTGCGGCGAGAACAGATCAGCGTAGGCGATTCGCGACAGCGCGATCCGCACCCGTCCGCTGGGCTGGCCGCGTGCGTCAGCGAGTGCGCTGAGGGCGCCGCCGAGTTCGGCCAGTCCGCGGCGGACACCATCGAGGATGCAAGCGCCTTCCTCGGTCAGGCTGACGCGGCGCGTGGTGCGCGCGAGCAGACGCACGCCGAGGCGCTTTTCCAGCGCGCGTATCGACTGCGAGAGGGCGGAGGGTGAAAAGCCCATCTCGGCCGCAGCGCGGGTGAAGTTCGCGTGGCGCGCAACGCACTCGAAGGTGGCGAGTGCGGGCAGGAGCGCGGGATCTATTTGTAAGTCAGGCTTCATGACTCATTCAGTATTTCTGCGTCGATCTTAATAGCCAAACAGTCTAATCTGAATCGTCCGGTATGCAGGGCTGCACCCTGCGACCCTGTTGATGTTTGACCCCCTTCCCCACGGAGTTGCCCGATGACGACTTTCATCCTGAACGGACAGCGTGTCAGTTCCGATCTGCCCGATGACACCCCGTTGCTGTGGGCCTTGCGCGACGGCCTCGACCTCACCGGCACCAAGTTTGGTTGCGGCATGGGCCTGTGCGGTGCCTGCACGGTGCACCTGGACGGCGAGCCGGTGCGCGCCTGTTCCACCCCCCTGTCGGCGGTTGCCGGAAAGAAGGTGACGACGATCGAAGGCGTCGATGCCGCCCGTGCGGGGCAGGCCGTGCAGGCCGCTTGGCAGAAGCTCGACGTGGTGCAGTGCGGCTACTGCCAGTCCGGCCAGATCATGTCGGCCACCGCTTTGCTGGTCGCCAACCCCAGACCGACCGATGCCGAGATCGATGCGGCGATGAGCGGCAACATCTGTCGCTGCGCCACCTATGTGCGCATTCGCGCAGCCATCCACGAAGCCGCCACGGCCCTGGCATGAAGGAACGCGACATGAAAACCCGTATCGAAAACGTCTCCCGCCGTGATTTCTTCAAGGCGGGCGCAGGACTGACCCTGGCGCTGGTGCTGCCGTCGGCGCGCGGCGCTGCCGCCAGGGTCGCGGGCCCCGGCATCGCCGGTTCCGCCCCGGCGGTCGCAGCCGCGTTCGAAGCCAATGCCTTTGTGAGCATCGGCACCGACAGCACGGTGACGGTGCTCGCCAAACATCTGGAGATGGGTCAGGGCACCTATACCGGTCTTGCGACACTGGTTGCCGAGGAGCTCGATGCCGACTGGGCGCAGGTCGTGGTCGAAGGCGCGCCTGCCGACGCCGCACGCTACAACAACCTGTTCTGGGGGCCGGCGCAAGGAACGGGGGGCAGTACCGCGATCGCCAACTCCTTTGAACAGATGCGTCATGCCGGCGCGACCGCACGCGCCATGCTGGTGGAGGCGGCAGCCGGGCGCTGGAAGGTGGCGGCGGAGTCGATCACCATCATCGCCGGCGTGGTGAGCCATGCGCCGAGCGGACGCACGGCAGGTTTTGGCGAACTCGCCGAGGCCGCCGCGGCCCTGCCGCTGCCGGCCACGGTGACGCTGAAGGATCCGAAGGATTTCACCCTCATCGGCAAACATGCGCCACGCAAGGACAGCGTGGCCAAGACCACCGGCCGCGCGATGTTTACCCAGGACGTGAAGCTGCCCGGCATGCTGGTCGCGGTGGTGGCACATCCGCCGTGTTTCGGTGCGACCGTGCGTGGCGTCGACGACACGGCGGCGCGGGCCGTGCCTGGCGTGGTCGAGGTGGTGCGCATTCCCTCCGGCGTGGCGGTGCTGGCGGGGGACTACTGGACGGCAAAGAAGGGGCGCGACGCGCTGCAGGTGGACTGGGACGAAACCGCCGCCTGGCGCGGCAGTTCGGCACAGTTGCTGGCCGACTACCGCAAGCTCGCGGCCACGCCCGGTGCGGTGGCGCGGAAGGATGGCGACGCCGAGGCTGCGCTGGGCAAGGCGGACAAGGTGGTCGAAGCCGAATTTGCGTTCCCCTATCTCGCACATGCGGCGATGGAGCCGCTCAACTGCGTGATGAAGCTGGACGCGGACGGCTGCGAAGTGTGGAACGGCGAGCAGTTCCAGACCGTCGACCAGGCCGTGGTCGCGGCCATCCTCGGGCTCAAGCCGGAACAGGTGAAGCTCAACATGCTGTTCGCGGGGGGCAGTTTCGGGCGTCGTGCCAACCCGAAGTCCGACTATCTGGTGGAGACCGCCCACATCGTCAAGGCGATCGGTGGCAGGGCACCGGTGAAACTGGTGTGGTCACGCGAGGACGACATGCGTGGCGGGCACTACCGTCCCCTGTATCTGCACCGCCTGCGTGCCGCGCTCGATGCCACGGGCCGGCCGCAGGCGTGGTCACAGCGCATCGTGGGGCAGTCCATCATGCTCGGTTCGCCCTTCGAGTCGCTGATGATCAAGGACGGGGTCGATGCGACCTCGGTCGAGGGCGCGGCCAACCTGCCTTACGCCATTCCCAACCTTGCGGTTGATCTGCATACGACCAATGCGCTGACCAAGGTGCCGGTGCAGTGGTGGCGCTCGGTGGGCTCCTCCCACACGGGGTTTGCAACCGAGGTGTTCATGGACGAGCTCGCGCTTGCGGCGGGTAGCGATCCGGTGGCCTACCGGCTCGAGCTGCTTGCAGCACATCCGCGCCATGCAGCGGTGCTGCGGCTCGCTGCCGAAAAGGCCGGCTGGGGCGCGCCACTGCAGGCCGCGAGCGACGGTGGCCGGCGCGGTCGCGGGGTTGCGGTGCATGAATCCTTCAACAGCTTCGTCGCCCAGGTGGTGGAAACCACGGTCGCCGCCGATGGCAGCTTCCGGGTCGACCGCGTGGTGTGCGCGGTGGACTGCGGGATTGCGGTCAATCCGGACGTGATCCGTGCGCAGATGGAAGGCGGCATCGGCTTCGCCCTGGCCGCAGCCCTGAGTGGCGAGATCACCCTCAGGGACGGTCAGGTCGAACAGTCCAACTTCCATGACTACACCGTGCTGCGCATCAACGAGATGCCGGCCGTGGAGGTGCATATCGTGCCCTCGGCGGAAAAGCCGTCGGGTGTGGGCGAGCCCGGTGTGCCGCCGCTGGCACCGGCGCTGGTGAATGCGCTGTACGCGGCAACCGGCAAGCGTATTCGCAGGCTGCCGATCGGCACGCAGTTGCAAGGCTGATGCGGATGCCTTCCCGGAGCGGTTCTTG
>TARA_R110001583_G_scaffold13766_2_pt1 | contig 30898 bp, 28 predicted proteins | sample TARA_R110001583 | Tara Oceans TARA_R110001583 (sample SAMEA4398432) | marine metagenome | biome: Polar Biome; feature: [MES] marine water layer (ENVO:01000295) within the mesopelagic zone...; material: water (ENVO:00002006), including particulate matter (ENVO:01000060) such as...... | reverse complement strand
GAGATTTGTAAATACAGGATTCTCTCCTGATTGGGGAAGTAGTTCGACAGGTCCATTTACAATGAGATTTAGAGTGACAGTAGGACCAACGTGTACACCAGATGATTTATCTATTAGTATGAATGTAATAGGAGATTGTCTAACAGGTGGTTGGAATAATGGAGCATGCTGCAATGATCCAGCATTTAATATATATAATGGTAATGTACAAATTATACTACCAATAACACCACTAATACAGCATTATTAGTAAACAAATCTAAAACTCTTTGGATTTTTCTATGTGTTTAATATATATGCATATATTTATATGTGTACAAAATATACTATCTCAACTCTATATAGTATTAGATACATATTAAATTCTATTAAGGTTCCTAATAACCTTATTTCCACAAACAAAATTTATTGGAGACATAAAATGTCAAAATCATTATTAAAAGAAGCAATCGCTGATGCAAAAGCTGTTCGTGAAACTGCTATTGCAAACGCAAAACTTGCTCTTGAAGAAGCATTTACCCCAAAACTACAATCTATGCTCTCAGCAAAAATCTCAGAAGAGATGGATGATGAAGAATTAGAAGATGAAGTTTCTGAAATGGATCATGAAGAAGCTGAAGCTGAAGTAGAAGAAGGTGGTTATTCAGAAGATATGGAAGGTGAAGAAACTGACGAGGAAGAACTAGAAATGGAAGCAGACGAGATGGATATGGATGCTGAAGAAGTTCCTGCCGAGGAAGATGAAGTTACTGAAATGGATTATGAAGAAGCTGAAGAAGAGGAAGAAGATTTAGAGCTAGAAGCAATAATTAGAGAATTGGAAGATGAAGAGGAAGGAATTCCTGCTGAAGACGAAGAGGAAGAAGTTGCTGCTGAAGGTAAAATTTCTGAAGAAGACGCAGTTGGTGATATTGCGCCAGAAGATGAAGATGAAGATATCGACTTAGATGAAGTTATCAAATCATTATCTGAAGAAGACGAAGAGGAAGAAGTACCTGCAGAAGAAGAAGAATTGGAAGAAGCTTACAAAACTATCAGATCTTTGAAAGATACACTACAGGAAGTTAATTTACTTAACGCAAAACTTTTATTTTCAAACAGATTATTTAAGAGTAACAACTTAAGTGAATCACAAAAAATGAAAGTTATTGAAACTTTCGATAGAGCTAACAATTTAAGAGAAGTTAAATTAGTATATTCTACTTTAGCAGAATCTTTCACAGGTAGATCTATTAGAACAAAAGTAAAAGAAGGCTTTGCTTCTAAAAAATCAAATTCAACAGCTCCGAAAGGAAGAATTGTTGAATCAAATGGTATGGCGGATCGTATGAAACGATTAGCTGGACTATTGTAAAATTATTAACGTATAAAGAAATAGGAGACAAATAAATGTCAAAACAAATTTCAAATTTATTAAACGACGCTCAGTCGACTTACAGAAATCAAATCGCTGAGACAAAACAATACGTTAGCAAATGGGAAAAAACAGGATTACTTGAAGGACTTGATCACGATTATGAAAAACATAATACAGCGATCTTACTAGAGAATCAAGCTAGAGAACTCGTAACAGAGAACTCGAAGATTGGTGGTGCTAGTTCTGAAGAGTGGAACGGTGTTGCTTTACCATTAGTTAGACGTATATTCGGCGAAATCTTTGCAAAAGAATTCGTTTCGGTTCAACCAATGAACCTTCCATCTGGATTAGTATTCTGGTTGGATTTCAAATATGGAACAACCATTGATTCAAACCAGGTAGCTACTACAGATATCATGGGTAATACTTCATCATCTACATCACCAACAGGTGGTTTATATGGTAAAGGTAAGCAAGCATATACAATGAAGAAAGCTACTGCTACAATGACAACTGGTCAAGCTGGTACAACTGCAGATAATGCAACTTGGACAGTAGGTTTAGCTTCTGGATCAGATGCTGACGAATTCTTAGTAGAAGCATTTTATGTAACGTCTGCATCTGTTGTTGTAACAGATCCAGGTACTGCTACACATTCTGCTGCTACTGGATTAATCACATTTACAAACGGTCAACACGATACTGCCATGAGAGCAACCGACGTGTTAACGCTACATTACTACAAAAATACTGAAACAGCTGCTAACAGAGGTGACTTTGAAGATTCTTCTGCAGTTGCTCCAGGATCTGTTTCTGATGGATCTGATGATATCGGTATTCCAGAAATGAATGTTCAATTGAGACAAGAGGCTTTAGTTGCTAAGACTAGAAAACTTAAAGTTGTTTGGTCACCAGAGTTCGCTCAAGACTTAAACGCTTATCACTCAATCGACGCTGAAGCTGAATTAACTTCAATGTTATCTGAATACATTTCAATGGAAATTGATATGGAAATTTTATCTATGCTAGATAAAGCTGCTGGAACTGTATCTGCTAACAATGGTACATTTGTACTATCTGGTTCAGCTACTGGTTATGTTGGTGCAGGTTCATTAGCAAACAACACAGCTAGATATGACTTCGGATCTTGGGTACAAACTTTAGGCTATGAAATGCAAAAAGTTTCTAACTCTATCCACAAGTTAACAATGAGAGGTGGTGCTAACTTCGCAGTAATGGCTCCAGAAGTTGCTGCTATTATTGAAGCAATGCCAGGATTTGCTACTGATACAGACGGTACAGCTACTCAATTTGCTGCAGGTGTAACTAAAGTAGGTTCTTTTGCAAACAGATATACTGTTTACAAAAATCCATATAGAACAACTGCACAAGGTATATTAATGGGCTTCAGAGGTAATCAATTCCTTGAAACAGGTGCTGTTTATGCTCCGTATATTCCATTAATCATGACTCCACTAGTGTATGATCCAACAAACTTCACTCCAAGAAAAGGTGTGATGACTAGATACGCTAAGAAAGTAGTAAGACCAGAATTTTATGGTAATATTGCAGTGACTATTCACTAATAATATTTATTAAAATTATTTATATTAAGAGCCCGCTTTATGCGGGCTTTTTTTATGTTTATATATATTTATTATAAATAAAGGAGAAGTGTTATGGCAAAAAATGATTTTGTAAATGGTAGAAAAAACAATAAGAAAGGTTACAGGTTCCTACTTTCATTAAATGAAGAACAAAAGCAAGCAAAGCGAGAAATTTTTGAAAATGTAATATCAATAATACTTGGTAAAGCTGGTTCTGGAAAAACTTTATTAGCCTGCCAGGTAGCACTACAGGAAGTATTAGAGAAAAAAAGAAATAAGATAATTATTACTCGACCAACTATCTCTAAAGAGGATTTAGGTCACTTACCTGGTAATATGGAAGAAAAAATGTCTCCATGGGTAGCACCTATATATGGTAACATGTATCAGTTACTACGTAAAGAACGGGTCGATAAAATGATAAAAGATGGACAAATAGAAATTGTACCTGTAAGTTATATGAGAGGTAGAACATTTCTTAATTCCTGCGTTATAGTAGATGAGTGTCAAAATCTTGATCATGAGCAAACATTAATGATACTGCAACGTATAGGATTAAATAGTAGAATGATGTTTTGCGGGGACACAGACCAGGTAGATTTGAAGCATAGTGCTGGAAGTGGTTTAAAGTTTTTATCATCTGTAAAAAATGTTAGCGGATTACATACATTTGAGTTACTTAAAAACCATAGGCATCCTATATTAGATCAAATTTTAGATGTATATCGTAAAAAACACGATAAATAAGTTATTATTTGATATTTATAATAGAGACAAACTTATACAATTTGAGGACAATTTATGGCAACAACAACAATATATGATGGTTCAGCTGGTTCAATAAGTGGTAATACCCCTTTTGGAACATATGATAGTGACTCTACTTTTCAAACAGATGGTCCTAAGGTAGCAAACTGGTGTGCTAAAAGAATAGGGTATCCAATTATAGATATTGAATTACAAGATACAAACTTCTTTGCATGCTTCGAAGAGGCAGTAACTGAATATAGCTCACAGGTTAATAGATTTAATATTAGAGAGAATTTATTAACTGCTAAAGGGAGTAGTACTGGATCCAGCTTAACACATAGAACAATTAAACAGAATTCAAATCAACTTATTGGTATATCAGATCAATATGGACAAGAAGCAGGTGTTGGTGGTGATATGAGATTATACAGTGGATCTATATCTTGCTCAAAAGGTATTCAGGCATATGATTTAACTGATACTGATACTACTTTTCTAGAATCTGGAACAGCTAGCACACTATTAAATGATGGGACATCAGCATATGAAATACGAAAAGTATTTTATGAATCTTCTCCAGCGATGACAAGATTTTTTGATCCACATATTGGATCCGGATTAGGCTCACAACAAATGTTAACTCAATTTGGATGGGGTAGTTACTCACCTGCTATTAATTATTTATTAATGCCAATGTATGACGACTTATTAAGAGTTCAAGCTATTGAATTTAATGATATGATTAGAAAATCAGCATATAGTTTTCATATAGTAAAAAATAGATTGCATATTTTTCCAAATCCTACTACAACATTTAATTTAAGATTCCAATATCTAAAGAAGTCAGATAGAACAACATTAATAACAGATGAATGGGCAGTATCAGATTTCTCAAATATTGGCTATGATAATATGACATATGATTATATTAACGATCCAGGAAAACAATGGATAAAAAAATACACATTAGCATTAGTTAAAGAATTATTAGGATCTATTAGAGGTAAATATGGGAGTATGCCGATTCCTAATGGAGAAGTTTCACTAGATGGTGATACATTGAGATCAGAAGGAGCTGCAGAACGAGATGCATTAGTAGCAGAATTACGAGAAGATTTAGAAGCAGCATCTAGACGGATGTTGATGGAAAGACGAAATGATGAAGCTAACTTTCAACAGGAGACAGTTAACAAAGTACCACTTCATATATATATAGGATAATTATGGCATTATTTGGAAGAACAAAAGACACTAAGCTGGTAAAACACTTTAGTAAGGAAGTACTAGAAGACCTTTTAGATACTCCGGTTATGATATTCAAACCATCTATTGTTAGAACAAACGCAAATCTATATGGTGAAGGTCCTGATGGATATAAGAAGTGGAGAAATGGTATTAAGATACATGCAGCTATAAATAGAGAAGATCAGGAATGGGACTCTACCGATTTTGGATTAGATATAAACCAAAAAGCAAGTTTTTCTTTTTTGAATGAACATATAGATGATGTACGATCTTCTGGTGGTGCTGATGAAGATGAATCATTCATGATAGATCCAGGTGACATAATATTATATGACTCTCAATATTGGGAAATTGATTCAACAAATAGAAACGAATATATCTTTGGTAGAAATGAAGATGTAGCTAGCCCTGTTGCAGGAGCAGCTAACAATGCAATGCATGGTGAAAGTTTATCAACGATAGCTGCAGCACACTTAACTAGAAGATCAAAATTAAACATAGAGCATCCAAAAGAATTGCATAGTATAGGTACATCTGGAGGAGATGCTGAAAATCAAGGATTGTATAGATAATGTCAGAAGAATTAAATCAAAATAGATTAAATACAAAACGTACTACACAGGTTCGTAGAGACAACGATACGGTACAAGATGTAAGTATAGGTTTATATGATATAGATGAAACTATAAAGTATTATTTTGACAATATTATAAATCTACAGGTAACTAATAGTTCTGGTATATTAACACCAGTTCCTGTATCATATGCATCTGAAGAAAATTGGAAAAGTCTACAAAAATCAAAAATATCTCGTGATAGTAGAGGTAAGCTCCAATTACCATTCTTAAAGTTCAAGCGAGACAGTATTACAAAAGATCGTAATTTAGGTAATAAAGTTGATCCTAATAAACCACTATATACTACTATTGATACAGGGTATAATAATAGAAATAGGTATGATAGATTTGATCTTGTTAACAACTTACAAGGTCGAAAAAAGGTCCAACAATTACAGAAAATTATAGTACCTGATTATATAACAGTAACATATACTTGTATGATATTTACCGAATTTTTAACACAAATGAATGGATTAATTGAAGCGATTAGTTATGGAGAAGGTGGGTATTGGGGAGACAAAAAAAGATATTTAGTACGAGCTAAAATTGATGATTTTCCAAGTACAGTTGAGTTAGAATTAGGTTCAGATAGAATAGTAAAAAGTGAGTTTCAAATAACAATAAACGGACATATAATACCAAAAAACATACAAACACAGGCAGCGTTAGGTAGTGCAAAAACATATACAAAATCTCAAGTGAAGATAGGAGAGTCTGTAATCACTGATATAAATGATGTATATAATAGACCTGGAGCACAGCCTGAAGGATCTGAATATATTAGACCTACACAAAATTATAAAGTAAATTCAATTATAAACCCAAATAAATAAATAGTTACGGAGAATCGTTATGGCAGAAGAAGCATTAAAAATAACAGAAGAAGAATTACAACAAACCCAATCATTAATACAATCAGAGACAAGAGCTCTTTCTCAATTAGGAGCAATACAATTCCAGTTATCATCACTCCAGAAAGAAAAAGATTCTCTCATACAGAGTATTGATGATTTAAGTAAAGTAAAAAATCAACATATGAAAAAGGTAGTAGAAAAATATGGTAAAGGTGAATTAAATATAGATACTGGGGAATTTACATTAACAAAGTAGATTTTGAAGTTGTTAACATATATTTATATAAGAATAGAATTATATATTCGATAAGTTTAGGAGATTAAGTAATGAGTGAAAAAATAGTATCACCAGGTGTATTTACGAGAGAAAATGATCTATCGTTCTTACCAGCCGGAATAGGAGCAATAGGGGCTGCAGTAGTTGGACCAACAGTAAAAGGGCCTGCAGGAATACCAACAGTAGTATCAAGCTATTCAGAATATGTAGATAAGTTTGGTCAAACGTTTTCAAGTGGAAGTGATTATTATCAATATCTTACATCATATACAGCTGAAAGATATTTACAGTATGGTGCAGCATTAACAGTTGTTAGAGTTACAGGACAAAATCCTACAAATGCAACAGCTAGTGTAGGTACAAGTTCAGCAGCAATAACTACAGATGGTACTACATTTAAGCTACATTCTTTATCACATGGAATAAGATTAAATAGTGCTGACACAGCAGGAACAGCAACAATTGGTCAAAATAATGCATTATCTAACGCATCTGGAAATCCAGATAGTTTAAGATGGGAGATAGCATCTAAAAACGATGAAACAGGAACATTTACGCTGTTAATTAGACGTGGTAATGATACATCAAATAATAAATCAATACTCGAAACATGGAATGGTGTTAGTTTAGATCCAAATTCAACTAATTATATTTCAAAAGTAGTAGGTGATTCATATGATACTGTTCAGGGTACATCAGCTGATCCATATATTCAAAATACTGGTGAATTTCCAAACAAGTCTGCATATGTAAGAGTTGAGATACTAAAGAAAACAATTGATTATATGGATGAAAATGGTGTCATCAGAGTATCAGATGCATCTGCATCATTACCTGCAGTAGGTAGTGGTTCACTAGGTGGAGCTTTTGGTGGTGGATATGACGGTGATTCTCTAGCTTCAGGAGCTGCATCACTTTTTAACGACGACATTACATCAGCAAACTGTCAAGGGTATGATTGGAATGATACCGCTAATACTAATGGAGGTGCAAATGCAGTACAAGCATTAAATCTATTAAAGAATCAAGATTTTTATGACATTAATATGATTGTAGTACCAGGTGCTAATCAAAAAGATCATTCAGCTATAGTTAATAAAGCTATTTCAGTATGTGAAACAAGAGGTGATTGTTTAGCAGTAGTTGATCCTGTAGGACATGGTCAAACAATTGCGGTAGCATACGGAGAAGCAGATGATTATAATTCAAGTTATGGTTGTTTTTATTGGCCATGGGTTCAGATATCTGATAATCAATTAGGTAAAAATGTATGGGTTCCACCATCAGTTGTAATGCCGGGAGTAATGGCATATAACGACCAACCAGGAATAGGAGCAGAGTGGTATGCACCTGCTGGATTAAATAGAGGTGGTATTACTTGTATAAAAGCAGAAAGAAACCTAACACATACAGATAGAGATTCATTATATGAAAATAGAATTAATCCTATAGCAACATTTCCAGGAGTAGGTGTTTGTGCTTGGGGACAAAAAACTTTACAAAAGAGAGCTTCTGCATTAGATAGAATTAATGTAAGAAGATTGTTAATTAACTTAAAGAAATTCATTGCTTCTACATCAAAATATTTGGTATTCGAACAAAATACATCTTCAACTAGAAACAGATTTTTATCTACAGTCATACCATATATGGAAGAAGTTCAAGCAAACCAAGGTCTTTATGCATTTAAGGTTGTAATGGATGGTTCAAATAATACAGCAGATGTAATAGATAGAAACATCATGAAAGGTGATATATTCTTACAACCTGCTAAAGCAGCTGAATTCATTGTTATTGACTTTAATATCATGCCAACCGGTGCTACTTTTGATGATTAATGATATTTATAATAAAGACGAGGAGATAAAATATGCCATTTGATGCGTATGAACCAACATCGTTCCTAACGGGACCTGACACAATATTTACACCTAAGGTGTCTAATAGATTTGTATTAACAGTAAATGGAATACAATCATTTTTAGTAAAAAAAGTAACAAGACCAAGTGTAACATTTGGTGAAATTGTACTAGATCATATAAATACAAAAAGAAAATTGCAAGGAAAAGCAGATTGGAATGATGTAACAATGACATTGTACGATCCAATTATTCCATCAGGTGCACAGCAAGTAATGGATTGGGTATTACTAGGGTATAATCCATCTACAGGACAAGCAGGGTATCCAGCAGAATATAAAAAAGAGGTAATTATTGATGGACTTGATCCAGCTGGAAGCATTTGTGAGAGCTGGGTATTAAAAGGAGCATTTCCATTAAGTACTGAGATGGGTGAATATGATTGGGCAAATGATCAACCACTTGAAATTGGTTTAACACTTAAGTATGATTATGCTTTAATGAATCTATAATGGAGGTATAATATGGCATTAAATAACATCCAAATAAAAACAATAATAGGATCTATTACAGGATCAGAAGACTCTGCATTTGCTGGATCTTTCTCAAAAGAAGTTTCTGATTTTCTAAAAACAATTGATGGACCAGTTGATGGTAATATTACAGGATCGATGGGTAATGTATTAAGTATAGATTATATACCTAATGGGAATTATTTTATGACAGCTATAATAGCAGTCTCAGGATCTTTACCATAAAATAATAATTAATAATATAGAAAGTCTTAGAAAATACTAAGACTTTTTTTATTTTAGTATATTTATATATGAATAAACAATAAAGGAGTTATAGTATGGCACAAAAACAGTTAACAGACGAACAAGTAAAAGCAAAAATCATTGCACAACATCAACAAGACCCACAAAAGGATTTACAATTTCCAACAGAAATAGTACCACTACCTAGTAGAGGTTTAGTATATCCAAAAGATCATCCACTTGCAGCAGGTCAGGTAGAAATTAAATACATGACAGCAAGAGAAGAAGATATTTTAACTAACACAAATCTGCTAAAAGCAGGTAGAGCTTTAGATGAATTATATAAGAAATTAGTTATAGGTAATGGTAAAGGAGAGCCTGTAGATATTGATGAAATGATAACAGGGGACAAAAGCGCTCTAATGTTAGCTTCTCGAATATTAGGTTATGGAAATGAGTATACTATAACCTTACAAGGAGGTGAAGGTGAAGAATTTTCACATGAAGTAGACTTGAATGAATTAACTGTTAAAGATGTAGATTATAATCTATATAAAAATTCACGTGAATTAGATTATAAATTACCTACAAGTGGTATAACTGTAACATTTAAATTCAAGACATCAGCTGAAGAAAGTATACTGCAAAAAGATATATCTCAATTAACAAAGTCAGGTAAATCACAAGGAATTACAATAGCACTAAAACATAGTATAGTAGCAATAGATGGAGACCGTGATACAAAAAACATACATAACTTTATTGAAAACCACCTATTAGCAAGAGATAGTCTACAACTTAGAGGGTATATTGCATCTGTAACTCCAGACTACGATCTTACAATAAATATAGATAGATCTGAGCACGGATTCCAAAAAGATATATCGCTACCAATTGACACCAACTTTTTTTGGCCTAGGGCCTGACTACAGGCCCATTCTGTATAGAGAAATCTATTATCTAATGAAATTTATGAAGGGTGGAATCACCCACTCTGAAGTCTGGTCATTACCGGTTGCATTGAGAAGATTTTACCTTGAAATGGTTGTTAATGATATTGAAAAACAAAATCAAGCTGTGGAAAACCAAAATTCTAAAATGCCTAAAATACCTAGAGTATCAAACACGTCAAACACACCAAACATGCCAAACTTGTCTAGATTTAAGACAAAATAGTCTACTAAAATACTTTTTGTTGATATTTATAATAGATACATACAATAACTATGGAGACTAAATATGGCAATAAAAAAACAACAACTTTCTGAAGACAGTCAATGGAACTTAGATAGGTTATTTAAACTCACAATGACTGGATTTTTTGGTTCTGAAATGATTGATAAAGCTGCAAAAAAGAGAGCATTGAAAGACCCAGCAATAAAGAAAAAAATGAAAGAATTGTACAATGATCTAGAAGATATGCAGGTTAGACTAGACAAAGTAAAAGCAATGAGTTCGTCAGCAATTAAGTAATAAATCGATAGACAATGGCAAAAAATAAACAAGACGCAATAGACTTAGAAGCTCTAAATGAGAAGATAGGACTTCAGGAAAAATCACTTGCTTCAGAAATGAAGAAGCAGGAGATTATGAAGCAAGGTGGTGTGCACTGGAAGGTGCGTCGTGAACATGCTAAAGCTCTAATAGACCTACAAGATGAAATAGTTGAACAACAACAAAAACAGTCAAGTCTACAGGCAGAGATAAACGTAAAAGCAGAAAAACAAGCTAGCATAGGAAAAGGATTCATGGGAATTCTTGGAGCTATCAATGAGCTAGTAAATAAGGCACTTGAATTACTTTCGGACCAAAACGATCTAACACGTGGAACAGCTGATAATCTAAATGTCAGTGTTACAGAAGCTATGGCGTTGAATAAAGAGTTCACATCATTAGCAGTACAGTCAGGTGGAACTTTTAATACACAAGAACTTATAGGTAATTTCAAACTATTAAGAGATGAAATAGGTGACTCATCAATAGCTACAAAAGAAGTAGCTGTAAGTATGACAGAGGTACAGAAAAGTCTAAATATTTCAGGTCCTCAAGCAGCTATGTTTTATAAACAAATAATGTTATCTGATGGAGCTTCAGCTGAAGTTGCAAAAAATACATTATTGTTAGGTAAAAATCTAGCAGATGCTTCAGGTGTTAATTTCCAAAATGTGATGGCTGATGTTGAGAAGTCTGGTAAAAACTTCCAAAATCATTTTGGAAAGTCTACTAAAGACATGTTAAAAGCAGCGGTAGCTGCTCGTAAGATGGGATTTGAGTTGGCTGACATGGTTAGTATGGCTACAGGATTGATGGATGTTGAAGGTCGTATTGAAAAGCAGATGAAAGTTAACATGCTGACAGGTAAGCAAATTAATCTTGATAAAGCTACAAGTCTTATGATGAACGATAATGAACTCGGAGCCATGGAGGAGGTTAAAAAGCAAATTGGTGATACAAGTGAGTTACGTGGATTTGAAAGACAGCAAATGGAAGAATTCCTACAGAGTACTATGGGATTCGGATTGATGGAATTAGAGCAATCTAATATGAAAGCGGAAAAAACCACATTAGAAGGAGAAAAACAAACTCAAGCTATGATCGATATGGATAATCTGAATCTAAAAACTGCAACACAGATAGATCAAGCTAATGCAATGGTTACATCATATGAAAAAGGAGCTAATGCAGTAAAAAATCAAAAAGATTTTATGATGGCATTAACAGCAAATACTGTCGATGGATCTGGAGCTGCAGAAAATTTAATGAGAATACAGCAAGCACTAGCAGTAGTTCAAACACTAGTTGCTGTAGCAGGTATCTTCTCTGCATTTGCTCAAATACCGTTTGGTATTGGTATTCCATTAGGAATTGCAGCGATTGCAGGAATGATGGCGTTGATGAGTCAAATACCATCTCAAGTTGGTTCAGTTGCAGATGGTCAATTTGATCAAGAAGGTTTAATGGTAAGTAGCCCAAAAGGAACGTATGAGTTAGATAAAAACGATAAATTAATAGCTGGTACATTTGATAAAAAGTCATCACCTACTAAACAAGAACCTATGTCACCAGTAAATGGAGCTGTAGGAGGAAATATGAATGCATTAAAAGAAGAGCTAAGTCATATATCAGCAAAGTTATCTAAATTAATAGAAGTAACTAAAGGTGGTAAAACTGTTTCAGTAGATGGATATCAATTAAACGAAGCTGTACATCTTGAAAAAATAGGATCAGGACTAGCGTAATGGGGATAATAAGTTCAATAGGAGCTTTAGCAAAAGCAAAAGGGTATTATGAGAAACTCAAATCAGATAACTGGAAAGGTGTCGGAAGACATGGAACTACCTGGAGTGGTGAATCAATAAGAGGTAAGTATTTAAAACAGCATACCATATTAAGTGGTATATATATGTTAGGTAGATTTAGAACTATTGAACCTAGGATAGTAACTGCAGCTAGACTTGGAGTTTCACCAATAATACATACTACGACATTCGGAAAAATAGCTAAAGTTGGTGTAGATTTATTGAAAATGGGTCAATCATACGATTCACGTACAGAATTTTCAGATGTACCTATAATAACCAATCCGATAGAAAAAGTAAAATCATTATTTGATTTTGATCCAGATCCTGATACAACTAGATCACTTAAAAAAAGGTATGGATTAGATTATCAAAGAGATAAATCATACGGTACTATGAGTGAGGGTGGAAATTGGGTAGATACATGGGACGGTAAAGATATAATTCCTGTTATATTTAAGAGTTCTACCAACACATTAAGATTTAGAGGTATGGTAGCGGGTCTTACAGATGCAATAACACCAATATGGAATGAAACAACATATGTAGGGAGACCAGATCAAATGATGTCGTATGCTGGATTCACACGAGAAATATCATTTGATTTAACATGTGCAGCTGTCAACCCACAGATGTTACGACCTATGTATGTTATGATAAGTCGGTTAGCTAATCACGTATTACCAAAAAGAGATCCATTTGGATATACTGGAGCAAGATATGCTGGTAATCTTGCTAATGTAACTATTGGTAATTATTTAGAAAACGAATTATGTGCTATAACGGGAATGACTATAACACCACATGAAGAAGCAGCGTGGGAAATAGCTGACCCTGAATTTAACTATCCAGATTTAACACAGAATCATGATATAATGGAACAAGTTACTGGAAATGTAAAAGATGCTTTGAAACAGATAACAGAGATGAAAAAGCAAGGTGAAAATTATGTTAAACCTAAAAAGAAACTGACAAGAAAAGAGCGTGAAAAGAAAACAAAACATAATTTTAAGGTACCACGTATAGTTACAATTAATATAACATTAAAGGTATTACATAACGATATTCCTGGTGAAGGTGGAGCTCCACTATTCAATATACAAGGGTTAGAAGATACTCATGGAGCGATTGCAACTAAAGAAGATGATTCAAAACCACCACAAGATGAAGTTTTTGATAATGGTAAGGAGTAACCAATGAGTAGGTATGAAAAAATAAAATTTAAGAAAGATAGTGGTAGAGGTGTAAGACATCAAGAAGTAAATGTTACTCCAAGAATACCACATGAGGAACAAGATATCTTTGTTCAAACGTCTCAATTTGATAGGTTAGATATACTAGCTCATAAATACTATAATAATAGACAATTATGGTGGATTATAGCATCTGCAAATAATATAGGAAAAGGAACATTAGCCGTTCCTGAAGGAATAATAATTCGAATCCCTATGAACATATCAGGGATACAAAATCTAACACACGACGACGCGGAGTACTAATTATGTCAGGTTATAGAGGAATATTTTTAGATTCAATACATCCACAGATTGTTAAAAGATTAGATGTTGATACTTTTGGAATGTCTAGAAATAGACATAATACTGCTGAATCAGGTCAGTCACACTTAACTTCAAATTTACAAACATTAAGATATCTCCAAGAACGAACTCCTTGGATACGGGCAGTACCGTTTGCAATACCTAAAAAAGTATATAAAACACAAGGTCAAGCTGACGAAGAAGAAAATCCAGAAGCTGCACCATCTGGTTCACATTTTTTAAAAGTAGAAGATACACCTCGAGTACCGCACTGGAGAAATTGGGTTTTATTTGGATCAAAAGCAGCGCATGCTCATGGTTCTAAGCAAGATTCTCATGAGAATCCTGACAGGAAATGGTCTGGTAAATCAACAAGAACCCAAGGATATGGAGATGATGAATGGACTCTATACAGAAAAAACTCTACCGATTGGAGAGGCCAAGAAAAAGCAGGTCAATTTGGAGCTCCACTACCAGGTATAACTCAATTAAGTGTAAGTAATAAAGGTGATTTAGGTACAATACGTAGAGCATCTATAGATATAAAAGTTCACACTCTAGCTGATTTAGAAGCTATTGAAATGATGTATATGGTACCTGGTATGAGTATTTTAGTAGAATGGGGATGGTACCATTCAGAACTTAGTGTTGAACCTATAAATATAGAACAAATTCAATCCGGTCAGAAGCTAGGAAGTACAAAAAAAATCAATAATCAAATATTAGAAAAGGTATTTGGACTTAATCCCGGTGAGCTACATAATATAGATAATCCAGAAGGATTCCTTGCTGAGGGAGAAATGGGCCCAAAAGCTGGTATATATGACGGATTTCTAGGTACAGTTACAAAATTTAATTGGTCTAATGGTGGGGATGGTAGCTATGATGTTCGAATAGATATAATATCACCAGGTTCATTATCAACGGAAGTTGAATGTTCCAGTTATGTTATGGCAACACAAGATGATGATGGTATACCAATGACAGATATTTACGCTGTTTCTGCAGTATTAAAATCTACCACAGCAAAAGCAGTAACAAAAATGGCGACAGATAAGCAGAATGCTGATCTGTATAGAAAAATAGGAGATGCAGGAGCAGTATATGTCGATACAAAAACTGGCGCCAAAGTAACAATAAATGCACAGGGGGATAGTTTTTCTGGTGTAGAGATAGATATTCCATCTGATATGCTTGATACTGGAGACTATGGTGTAACAATATCACCTTCAGATGAAGAAGGTGGGTTAACATATACAGTTGTAAAAGACAAGAAAAAGGAAGATGAAGAAGGGTATACAGAATATTATGTTGGAGAGTATCAAGATGATAAAGCATATGAATTAGAGGTAATTAAAGGTGATAAAGACTGGTGGCATGACTTGATCTATTGGTGTATTCCTGCTTCTGCAAAAGGTCAAGAAGCATATATATCTGCTGCCTTATTACAAACATGGGACAGACCTGATGATATAATGGATATCTATAATGATGATGATGAAGAATGGGCTCTTGCAGAACTAAATGGTATAATATATCGTGGAATGGAAGAAGGAAATTATGTAGTAAAAAGAGGTACAGGATCAACTGCACCAGGTGTTGGTAGAGGATGGGATTTATATTATCTTACGGAGGATGGAAGTTTAAAATCTAGTTTTAAATTAGATCAAGGTGGGACGTTTTATTGGAATAAACAGATACGATTTTTTCCTCAAAAGAAATCACCTGGAAGACCAACGATGAAACATCCAGATGGATCAACAATTTATGCATTAGAAGATTTTGATGAGTCAGGAGATTGGACTTATAGCTCTGGAATGATTGCAGGAAATAGTTTAGGAGGTAGATTTACAGGAGAGAAAAATGGAGAGTGGAGAGATAAAGCTGGTAATATAGCTGTTAGTGAAGGAACAATGGCATCAAAAGGAAATCAACCAGTCGCTTATAGAAAGAAAGAAGGTGTGAGTGTTTATCAGAGAGTGTGGACAGATGGTAAATGGGTAAATTCTCTTGTTAAGAATATAGAAGGGTCTGAAGCGAATATAAAAAAGAATATCAAAGATGCTGTTAATGCAGGAATTACAGAAGTATCAACAGGAATAAAAAACACTCATAAAAAGGAAGTTGCTGATAACGTAAAGATACAAAACGACCGTGTAGCTTTAATTGCAAATAAAGATGCACTATCATGGGGAGCAGGAAAAAGTAAATCTGTAGTATTTGGTGGTAGAAACGGAAAATATTATGATTATGCTAGTTCAATTTTTTGTGTGACTCAAGCTGCATTTGTACCAAAGGGTATTGAGCTAGGGTATTCCGCTTTTGAAAGTAAAGGACAAACATTATATCCAGTTGGAACAACTGCATATAGTGAAACATATGTTAGTTGGAGATTTATTGAAGATTATATCATAAATGAATTATTTATGCCAAGATCTGTTGTAACAGGAAATACAGACTCAACCTGGGGAGAATTAGAAAATTCCTTTCACTCAATTACAACGTTAAATGATAGAGAGAAATTAAATTTAGTGGCATTAGCAGAAGTCAAAGACGATCCAAACACAAAAGATGTAGATGAATCTGCAAATACTGATGTCCATTCTTCAGAAGACATAACAAAAGTAATTAAGAAAGCAGGTGATGGACTTACAGAAGAATCTAGAAACGCTACCATATTTATGCCGCAGCAAATTATTAATCATCCACATTTAAGATCTATGAATCCTAACGTATGCATATTACCAGGTCAAGAGAGTACACCTGGTATTCCAAATGATAAAGGAAAGATATATAAAGCAACTCCAGCAAGATCAAATCAATTACTTGATGCTGCTGTAAGATCTCCCAAGGGAAGGAAATACGATTCATTTGTATGTGGTAAAGACGCTTATAATGGTTTTAGAGGATATAAAGAAGATGGTACACGTACTTACTCATCGGGAATATTACGGAACATTATGGTAAATTTAGAGATAGTTGAAGAAGCTGCAGAAAAGTCAGATAATGTCCGTAAATTTGTTATGACTATTCTAAATCAAGTTAATAAAGCTTGTGGAAAACCATGGGATTTTGCAATAATAAATATTGGACCTACAAATCAAATTAAAGTAATTGATAAAAACTATACCGATAAATACAAGACATATCAACAACAGAAAACAATGATGTCAAATCAAGGGGTCTATAGATTTTCAGGTGTAGGAGCTAACAATATCGCTACAAATGTTAAAATACAATCAAAAATTCCAAGTGAAATGGCTACCATGGCATATTACGCTACAATGGATGCTGGTCCTGAAAAAGGGTCGGCACTACAGATGTTTAATATGTATGGAAGTGGTATAGGTGACAGATTAAAAGCAATAAGTAAAACAGTTATATTAGGAGGAAAAGGATTTGATCTCGAAGCTGCAAATGCACAAATGATTGAATCATATATAAATTGTGTAGCAAATAGTAGAAACGAAGTCATTAATGATTTAGATAAGCAACCCTTCATAAAGGAAGGTGAATCTATGGCTGAGGATTTTGTAAAAAGATATATACACGGGGACACAGTTGAAGTAGAAGCTTATAGACCACCTATCCCGATTGATGTTTCAGTAGATCTAAAAGGAACATCTGGAATATATATGGGTAATGCGATAATGATAGATACAGTAGACCAAGGAGGGGTGTTACCATCGAGATATGAAGGTGTTGTTGGACTGCAAGCCACAGCAGTCGATCATGTTATCTCTGCAGACGGGTGGACAACATCTATAAGTACATTGATGAGACCATTACCAGACGCAGAACGTAAACCAACAGTTGTAAATTTAGTACCTTCTACACAGTCTACTGATCAAGGAGCAATGACTGGTACGCTCCACAGTCATTGGTATAAATACCTTGCAAATGTTCCGTGGAGTGCAGGGTGTATTAGTTATATTGTCAAACAAGCAGGTGTTCCTTTTCCATATAAAGGAGCGCATACTAAATACTGCATGGGAATTAAATCAGGAGATTATCCTAACTGGTCATGTATGAATCCAAGAACCACAACGTTAAAGTTAGGGGATATAATTGTGCAAGGTCGAGCAAGCAATAAACTTTATTATGAAAAATCGCGGTGGGGTGGGTTTAGTCATGGTGATATTGTGGTAGAACTTAACGGTGACCACGTTAGAACTATCGGTGGTAATTTAGGTAATACTATGAAATCTCCTAAAGTAGCATGTACAAATAATATAATGACTAAAACTGCAGTTGTAAAATCGGAAGCTAAAGATAGGGTACATTTTGTTGTTCTAAGAAACTCAAGTGCAGCAGAAAGAAAATTGATAGCAGATCAAGCAGTATGGGAAGGTGAGAATTTTCCACTTGGAACAGATGAAGCAAAAGAGTCAGTTGCACAAAAAGTATACGATATGTTTAGAGCAGGAAGTTGTTGGAGCTCAGATTATCATTCAGGAGCACCTGATCCATGGAAAGGTTCCACTAGATCAGATCATAAATTTGATGACTAATAAATCAGGAGAACAAAATGGCATATAAAAAAATGGGAAGAGGTGAAAGATCACTTATTACACCTTTTAGACCAGGACATGACGTTCAGGAAAATAAGATAGTTTATATAAAAGTACATCCAAGAGACTTTGAAGGTAATACTGGTAACACAGAACAGAGAAGTCCAGCATCTTATTATCAAGAAGCAACCGGTATACCACGCCAAACTGTAACTCCCCCTGACGTACCAAAACGTCATTCTGTACAAGAACTAATGTCAGGAGTTATCACAAGATCTTATTTAATAAGATATGATGGAATAATATTTGAAATCAAATCAGAACATATTGAAAAGTACGGAGCTCAAATGCCTGAAGGACTATACTATACCATGGAGTATAAGGAATTTATGGAGGACAAGTATGGACAGACTAGTACGCAACAAACTTCTGAAGCTATAGTTGACGCTATTAATGGCTTACCAGGTGGATTGAAACAAAAAGTAACAGAGTACTTTCAATTGAGAATAGACCCTGATGCTAATGTTAAGCAATTTACAAGCTATAAGTATGTATCTCCGTTAACAGGTAGAAATTACTCTATGATGACTCAACAAGAAGTAGATGCAATCCATAATAGAGTTAAACCTAAACTTGAAAGTGAGGATGTGACAGATAATGCATTTACTAGATAAAGGGTGTTTTTAGTTGGTATTCTGAGTATTTTTCTTTATATTAAATAGTATTAAAGGTTATAGTTATAAGTGATTGTAGATAGTGATAATATATTATGTACACTAAAAAAGGAATATAGTGAATCTGATTCAATAGTAATTCCTATATATAGTGATGTACACAAGCATAGGGTTGTGAATAATATATCTATGCTATATATCTACATAATAGACTCAAAAACACAATACACTATATTAGTAAATCACAGTGACAAATTATATAATGTAGATAACTTACAATTTATTAATAACGATAAATTAACATATACATATAGTACAGGTATTACCAATTCTATAAATATAGATGCACTCTATTATATGTCAAATCTATGTAATATAGATAAGAAAGAGTTATATACCTCTACACACAATCACTTCTATAATAAATATTGGAAGTTAGATAATATAAACAACATAATTCCAGTGTTAAAACATGTAGAGTACTGTGATAAGTTACGTGATATTGTGTTAGATGTAAGGAAAAATAGGGATATGAAAGGGCTCTCACATTATAATAATAAAGTTATACCCGTATTCAAATCTATAGAAAATAATGGTTTAGCTACATATAATGGTGTTGAGTATACTAAATATAATCTATGGTCAATAACAGGAAGGCCGAGTAATGCGTTTGGTGGAGTAAATTATGCAGCTTTGAACAAGGAAGATGGATCGCGTGAGAGGTTTATAAGTAGATTTAGTAAAGGTAAGTTAGTTGAGTTTGATTTTGATGCTTACCACTTGAGATTAATTGCAAAGATGATTAATTATGAGTTTCCAGATACTTCTATACACACATATTTAGGAAAGTACTACTTTGGTAAAGATTTAATAACTGCAGATGAATATAATGAATCAAAATCTGTAACTTTTAAGATATTATACGGTGGAGTTCCTAAGGAATTTGAAAATATAGAATTTTTTAGTAGGGTTAAACAGTATATTTTTGAAATATGGGATATTTATAAGCGTAAAGGTTATATTGAAACTCCTATATTTAAGAGAAAAGTTCACGCAGAGAACCTCAAAGAGCGAGATATAAAACCTCAAACATTATTTAATTATATGATTCAAGCTATGGAAACAGAGCAGAATGTTCTCATTATAGAATCGATACAAGAGATGTTAAAAGATTATCAAACTAAATTAGTATTATATACATATGATGCTTTATTATTTGATCTACATCCAGACGAGACATCTTTATTGAAAAGCATACAAAGCCATATGATATATCCAGTAAAATGTAAAACTGGACATAATTATAATAGTATGGAGTCTTATAATTTTGATTAGGTAGATTGATATTTATATATAGGAAAATTATGAAATATTTTATACAACAAGCATTGCAAGATTGGGCATATAAAGTCAACGACGGATGTCCAGATCCGCAGAATAGGAGTCATATTCAAGTCCTAGAGGCTGTATTGCGTCAGTATGGATGTACTGAAGAATTTATGTCTGAATACATACCTCGAGTTGGAAAAATACATGAAGATGATATTGTAAAAAATAAAGATACAGGAAATGTATATACAGTAAAAAATCACAATCCAGACACACAAGATTTAATTAAAAAAGATGCATCTGATGATGAAATAGCATCAGCTAAAAAAGGATCTAAAACAGAACCAACTAAAGCTAAACGATCATCAACTGGAGTTCATGGCAACCTAGAAGATGGAGATAATCAAGACAAGCATGATGTATTAGAACATGGGTATAAAGGTACAAAAGACTATTATAAGAAAAATAAGATGAAGGATCCAGTTACCGGAGAAATTAAGAAACCAGCTCCAGGTAGTGCAGGTTCAGCATTTAATGAAATAGTATCAGGTGAAGGAATACACATACTTAATAACAATCCTGATATGACTGAAGAAGAATTAGCTGAAAAGATGTTCAAAGAATTTGGACAAACAGTGTTGGGTCAAGAACAAAGCAAAAGCGCAGGCATTGATGTACCACCTAGATTATTACAAGCTAAACTAGATGCAAAAGGTAAAGGTACTAATGATGAACCTGAAAATCCTGATGCATTCAAAAAAGCCGAACAACAAATAGCTACATATTCAAAATGTATAATCGTTGCAAGAGCAGCAAAAGATAAACATCAGATAACAAAGCAGAGAATATCCAAGCTACAAGAAGATAAGAAGTTTGGCACTCCAAAAACCCCACAAACCTTCTACGGCACAGCAGCATCACTTAAAGCTCAACAAACTGCAGTTAAAAATGCTAAAAAAGTCATATTGCCAAACGGCACTACAGTACGTAAAGAAGATGTACAGGAACTCATCAGGCAATCAGGCGGTGGACTTAATCCATCAGATACTGCAACATTCATTGAAGATGATAAAGGCACGTTAATGATCCAATTCCACTCAGATAAAACAGATCCTTCAGATCCACAAGGTAGTAAATCGTTAAGTAATGATATGGCTGATTTAGAGAAAAGAATTGATTCAAACAAAACACTATCTCCAGAAAAGAAAAAAGCTGCTCAAGCAGTAGTTAAAGAATATAATAATCAGATGTCTGGTATTGAAAACACGTATAACGATCAAACAGCTGCAATAGCAGAATCTCTTGAACAACAGGACATGGATGCGCAAGTAGACGTAATCGAAGTGGAAATGAAAAAAACTGGAAAACATTATCTGAATGATGCATTATATGATAGTAAAGGCTTGAAGGAAAAATATAAACGACATATACCAGAAGGTGTAGATCCGAACAATATGTCTAATGCAGAAAAGGTACAAGCAATAAGATCGTTTATCAAATCACCAGTCCCTAAAGAACATCTCCCTGAAAATCCTAAACGTCCATACAAAGGAAAATCAGATTTGAAAGTTATATCAAAAATAGCTGAGAAGTTATCTAAAAAGATGGGTAAAGATGCACCAGATGAAATCAATATAAAGAAAGTTTTAGCCATACGAAGAACTCAGGTAGTTGACCTCCACAGAGATCGTAAGAACAAACTAAACGAAGTAGATCAAGGACCACCACCATTTGGAGATCGTGAAGAATCTCAAGAAGTAATGGAAGGATTCCATTTATCAATATTAGATGATGATGAGTACAACGAGAATGAAACAGATCAAAAGAAACGTTTGAAATCTATAATGTCAGGTGCATTTGACATTCATATGGGTGGTACTGTAGCTAATAGAGATACCTTAAGAGAAGCTCTTGGGGTAAAAAGCTTGCAAGACTTCAAAGATAAATTCCGAATTGAGGAAGAAGAAAGATATACATATGGAGACGGTGGTGAAAAAGGTGGAATTGTAACTGGTAAAGTGGTGTACACATATATTATTGGAAAGGAAGGTGAAGATCCAATCGAGCTCGGTCAAAAAACATATAGACAATCTGACGGTCCAACTAGTACTACAAGAACTATCATACAATATGCTAAACCTATGCAAGAAAGATTAAAAGCTGCAGAAGAGAATAGGAGCAGCCAATAATGCAAACACAACTATTATGTACATTCTCAAATCAACATAAGCTGCGAAAAACAGTTGATACAATTGTTGATGCTTATGATGTTATCTTTAATAAAATATTTGTATTAGAAGATGTAGATAGTAGTTCTGATTTAATGTGTACATATAATATAGATAAATCAATTGATAACACTCAGTTAGATCACACAATATCATTACATAGAAAAAAACAAACAAATACATTATACACAATTAACGCTCTAAATAAAACAATTGAGATATGTAATAATGGTGTACTCGATACTACATATCAGGTAGATTGGGAAAATTATCGCGACTGTATATTACTTACAAACGACGATGGTTTACGTAGAATCAACACAACAATTCACGATATAATACATATTAAAGTAAAAAATAAATAACAAAGTAGTTGTTTATACGAAATTATTTTCTTATATTTATATATAAATAAAAGAGATGGAGAGGTTATGAGTAATTTGTTAATAGGAATAATATTATTTTTTATAATGCATATAACAATATGGGTACAAGTCAATGGACAATTTGTATGGCCTTGGTTTAAGGACAATACACTACTTATATCACTATTCGGGTTACCTATATCATACATACTAATAATAGCTACAAAGTATATTGTAGAAGGGTTTGACGGATTACTATGGCCAGGTCGATTTATTGGATTTGGTGCAGGTATGATAGTAATGGCATTGTTTACTTGGTACTTTCTAGGAGAAGGATTTTCTACAAAAACACTTACAAGCTTACTAATAGCTACAGGCTTAGTATGTATACAAATATTTTGGAAATAATGAGTAAAGTACCTGAACGACCGAAAGGAGGTAAACGTACACCGTTTTATTGGTGGCGAAGATTTAAGTCACATAAAAATCTACCATATAGAGCAACACTGATTAATAAAATACGTAATGGTGATTTTGAATATCCAATTTTATTTAAGCAAGCTGATTGGGAGCTTGAATGGATGAAACAAGATCAAAAAGTATTTATTAAAGAATATAAAGGTTATGATTATACACAAGATAGTTTATATCACGATATAGAGAGACGGTATATAAAAAGGTATAATTTATTATTTAAGGACGCACACCATCAAGAGTTAGATAGGTTAAATAGATTAGTAGAAAACCTATCAGATGAATTTACTATTAAAAAAACTCTTATTAGAGAATGGATGGATACATTCACTGGTACAACAGAGCAGTTATACTATTACTGTGCACGCAAAAAGGGTATAAATATTAATAGTAAAAAAATTTTAGATAATAGTTGGAAACAATAAAAAAGTTTCTTATATTATAATATAAATCGAGTTAGTTGATATTTATTATAGAATAACAATTAATAATTAATAAGTAAAAAATAGGAGAAAACAATGGCAATTGATTTAGAAGCTATCCGCAAGAAATTAAATAACTTGCAATCCCAGACGGGAAAACAAAACAATCTATGGAAGCCTGAACCAGGCAAACAAACAATCAGAATCGTACCTTATCAATATGATAAAGATAATCCTTTTAGAGAATTATTTTTTCATTACAATTTAGGAAAAAAGATCTATCTTTCACCAGTAACATTTGGTAAGCCAGATCCAGTTGTTGAGTTCTGTGAGCAATTAAAAGCTACAGGAAATAAAGAAGACTGGCAAATGTCTAGAAAAATGGAACCTAAAATGAGGTGTTATGCACCTGTTATTGTGAGAGGTCAAGAATCAGAAGGTGTTAAATTTTGGGGATTTGGTAAAACTGTTTATCAAGAATTACTAAGCATTATAGCAGATCCAGATTATGGTGATATTACAGATGTAATGAACGGTAGAGATATTACTGTAGAATTTACAGCTGCAGAAGGTTCAGGAAGTTTTCCAAAAACTTCTATTAGAGTAAAACCTAATAAGTCGCAAGTAACTGACAATAAAGATATTGCAGACAAAATTACTAATGGTCAAAAAGAACTTTCGGATATATTTAAGGAAGTATCTTACGATGAATTAAAATCAGCTTTATCAGAATGGTTAAATCCTGAAGATGAGCAAGTACAAGGTTATAATGAAAGTAACGTTGCAGTAAATGAAGATGTAAAAAAAGTTGACAATGTAAATGAAGCTTTTGACGAATTATTCAAAAACTAACGAGGTTATTATATGTCAAAGAGAGATGATTTAGCGTCTGTATTAGCAGATAGCTTAAATAAAAAATTCAAAGATTATAAAGTAGCATATTTTCTTGATGGATCTGAAGATACACCAACCGATTTAACGGAATGGATTTCGACAGGATCATCAATGTTAGACCTAGCTATTGCGAATCGAGCTAATGGAGGTATACCAGTTGGTAGAATTACCGAAATAACTGGTCTTGAAGGTAGTGGTAAATCATTACTTGCAGCACACCTATTAGCTAATACGCAAAAGAAAGGTGGTCTAGCTGTGTTTATTGATACAGAAAATGCAATGAATGAAGATTTTTTGCGCTGTATTGGTGTAGATGTTGAAAATATGCTCTACGTCCAACTTGAAACTATTGAAGATATTTTTGAGGTAATCGAAAGTATAATCACCAAGGTTAGAGAATCCAATAAAGATAGATTAGTATCTATTGTTGTTGACTCTATAGCTGGTGCAACTACTGCTGTTGAAGCAGAAGCTGATTATTCAAAAGATGGTTGGGCAACATCCAAGGCAATTATATTATCAAAAGCTATGAGAAAAGTCACACAGATGGTTGGTAGACAACGAATAGCTTTGATTTTTACAAACCAATTACGTCAGAAGCTTGGTGTAATGTTTGGAGATCCTTGGACAACTTCTGGTGGTAAGGCTATTGCGTTCCACTCGAGCTGTAGGTTAAGGTTAAAATCAATGGGACAAATCAAAGCTAAGATTAATGGTGTTGATGAAACTATCGGTATTAAAGCTCAAGCTCAAGTGGTTAAGAATCGTATGGGACCACCACTTCGTAAAGCTGAATTCGAAATTTATTTTGATTCAGGTGTTGATGATTATGGTGGTTGGTTAAAGGTTATGAAAGCTCAAAAATTGGTATCTGCAGGAGGTGCATGGTATACATACGTGAGTGAGGATGGAAAATCACATAAGTTTTTGTCAAAAGATTGGCAAAAGCTATTAGATAAAAATCCTACTATCAAAGAGGAAGTGTATATTAAGATTTGTAATGCATTAATAATGGAATACAAAACTGACAATATCGGAATCGATGATATAGAAATTAGCGACGAACCAATACCGGAAGGATAGACGTAAGTTCATCGAAGTATTTTGGATGCCATACAGAGATGTTAATGCTAGTAATAATAATTATATTATGCTGAAACCAATGTTGTACTGAGAGCAACCTTAATTACAACTAGAAAAATATAATACTAGCAACTTATAATTGAAAGGGGCTCATTCTACCTAAGCACGTCTGGTTTACATAACAGTAACGTCAGGTCACTGAGCCCCCTTTCTTTATTTTAGAGAATAATATGAAAGAAAAATATTTTAGTATATTAGAAAATTTGAAAGAAGGTGAAGCTTCAGAAGCTAAACCAGATGATAAAGTATTAATTATAGATGGATTAAATACATTTATTAGAAGCTTTGCTGTATCACCTGTAACAAATGATGACGGAATACATGTAGGTGGTATTACTGGATTTTTAATGTCTATAGGTTACGCTATACGAATGTTACAACCAACAAGGGTCATCATATGCTTTGATGGTAAAGGGGGTAGTCAGAGAAGAAGAAAACTATTTCCAGATTATAAAGCAAATAGATTAGTTAGAACAAAATTAAATAGAACTAATGCATTTGGTGATAAAGATTCAGAATCAGAAAATATGAAAATGCAACTTGGTAGATTAGTTCAATATCTAGACCACCTACCTATGCAAATATTAGCACCAGAAAATATAGAAGCAGATGATGCTATAGCTTATATTAGTAAACAGTTATTAACAAAGAGTAAAATATTTATAATGTCGTCAGATAAGGATTTCATTCAATTAGTAGATGAGAGAATAGCTGTATGGTCTCCTACTAAGAAAAAATTATATTTTGTAGATGACGTTAAAGAAGATTATAAATTACCTGCACATAATTATTTATTATATAGAACATTAACGGGTGATAAATCTGACAATATACCTGGGATTAGAGGTACAGGAATTACAACTTTACAAAAGCGGTTACCTATACTTTTTAGTAATGAGGTAGTTACAATTGACAAACTTATTGATGAATGTCAAGACTCTAAAATAAAAGTAATGCAAACTATATCAGAAAGTAGAGATTCATTAGAGTTAAACTATAAACTTATGCAATTAAATGAAGTTGATATTAGTGGTAGTTCAAAAAGTAAAATTATGAATATAGTACACAATCCTATGAGTAGAATGAATACAACACAATTTAAGGTTATGATGCTTGAAGATGGTATAACAGGAGCATTTAGAAATATAGATTTTTGGATGAGAGAGAGATTTTTAAGGTTAGATACATATGCAGATACTTTTAATAAAAGTTGTCAAAGTGATAAATAATTCTTATATTATAAATAATGAGTGATACATTTAATATATACGGTTATAGTTTTCAAATAAAACTTTTAGCATCCTTATTTAAGAATAAAACATTCTTACAGCAGATTTCAGATATACTTGAATCTAGCTACTTTGAATCAGATTCAAATAAATGGATAGCTAGTACAGTTATGGACTATTTTACAGAATATAAATCATCACCAACACTCGAGGTTATGAAAGTTCGAGTAGATTCTGTTGATAACGATGTATTAAAAACTAGTATTGTTGATACCCTAAAAGATATAATGAAAAATCTTGATGCAGAGGATATGGATTTTGTACAAGATGAAACATTAAAATTTTGTAAAAATCAAAAACTGAAGGGAGCTATTATGGAATCTGTTAATCTTCTTCAACGTGGAGATTATGATGGTATAAAACATAATATAGATGAAGCACTTAAGGCAGGAGCAGATAGAGATTTAGGTCACGATTATATGAATGATATTAGTGATAGGTTTTCTGAAACTACTAGAAAAACAGTACCTACAGGATGGGATGTAATCGATGACTTGATGGATGGTGGTTTAGGTCCCGGTGAATTAGGGGTATTCGTAGCTCCAGCTGGTATTGGTAAGTCTTGGGCATTAGTTAATGCAGCTGCTAGTGCTGTGAAAGCTGGTAAGACTGTTATACAATATACGTTAGAGTTAAGTGGTGCGTATGTTGGTTTAAGATTCGATTCTGTATTTACAGGAATAGCAGCTCAAAACTTAAAATATTATCAAGACAATATTAAAGAGACTATTGCAGAAATTGATGGTGAGTTAGTTATTAAATATTATCCTACAAAAACAGCAACAGTAAATACATTGAAAGCACATTTAGATAGATGTACAATGATGGGTAAAAAACCAGATTTAATTATAGTAGATTATGCAGACTTATTGCGCGGTGCAGGTAAAGAGATTAGACTTGAACTAGGAAATATATATGAAGATTTAAGAGGTATGGCAGGAGAATATGAAATCCCAGTCTGGACAGCATCTCAAGCAAATAGGAGTGCGTTGGAAGATGATGTAATTGGAGCAGAGAAAATTGCAGAATCATATTCAAAGATAATGACTGCAGATTTTGTATTATCACTATCAAGAAAAATAGAAGATAAAATAGCAGGCACCGGTAGGTGGCATGTTATAAAAAATAGATTCGGTCCAGATGGTATTACATTTCCGAGTAAGATGAATATGTCAAACGGTCAAATCGATATATATGAAGAGTCTTCTGTACAAGGACGGTCTGCACAAAAAGAGATAGATGGTGGTACAGAAGCAATGAGAAAAAGATTAGCAAAAAAATATATAGAAGTGAAGAATCCTGAGCAGAAGGATAAAGATCCATTCGCAAATTTATAGAAATATATGTATATAATGATACTTATTATTACATCATTTAATTTTTAGTAGGAGAAAAAAATGGATAAAACTAAAGAGATTTTATCAGACATTACAGTTTATATGAAGTATGCAAAATACATACCTGAACTGAATAGAAGAGAAACGTGGGAAGAGTTAGTAGATAGAAATAAAGCAATGCACATAAAAACCTATCCACAATTAGTAGACGAGATAGAGAGCGCATACACATTTGTATATGATAAAAAGATTTTACCATCAATGAGAAGTATGCAGTTTGGTGGTAAACCAATTGAGGTAGCTCCTAATAGAATATATAACTGTGCTTTCATGCCGATTGATCATATTGATTCATTTGCAGAGTGTATGTTTTTACTACTAGGTGGAACAGGTGTAGGGTATTCCGTACAAAAACATCATGTTGGAAACCTACCAGTAGTAAGTACACCTTATCCAAAAAGAAAAAGAAGATTTTTGATTGGAGATTCTATAGAAGGGTGGGCTGACGCAATTAAAGTTCTTATGAAATCTTATATGAATGGTGGAGGGAGTAAAATTGAATTCGACTTTTCAGATATTAGAGCAAAAGGCGCACAACTTGTAACATCTGGTGGTAAAGCACCAGGACCTCAACCACTTAAAGAATGTATATTAAAAATTAGAGGATTGTTAGATCAAAAAGACTCTGGTGATAAGTTAACAACATTAGAAGCACATGATATTATTTGCTATATTGCTGATGCTGTATTAGCAGGTGGTATAAGAAGAGCAGCTTTAATTTCATTATTTAATGCTGACGATGAAGAGATGATAGCCTGTAAATCAGGTAATTGGTGGGAAAAAAATCCACAAAGAGGTAGAGCAAATAACTCAGCGTGTTTAATGAGACATAAAATTACTAAAGAATTTTTTATGGACTTGTGGAAGAGGGTAGAACTATCAGGAGCAGGTGAACCAGGAATTTATCTAAATAATGACAAAGATTGGGGAACTAATCCTTGTTGTGAAATAGCTTTAAGGCCATATCAGTTTTGTAATCTATGTGAAGTAAACGTTTCAAATATACAATCACAAGATGATTTGAATACAAGAGTAAAAGCTGCAGCATTTATAGGGACACTTCAGGCGGGGTATACAAACTTCCATTATCTAAGACCGATATGGCAAGAGACTACAGAGAAGGATGCTCTAATTGGAGTTTCAATGACTGGTATAGGTTCTGGAGTTGTGTTAGGTTACGACATGACAGAAGCAGCGAAAGTGGTAAAGAAGGAAAATGCAAGGGTTGCAAAGATAATAGGGATAAAAAAATCAGCAAGAACGACAACAGTAAAACCTGCAGGAACAACATCCTTAACATTAGGAACATCATCAGGTATCCATGCATGGCATAATGATTATTATATTCGTAGGATTAGGGTAGGTAAGAATGAATCAATATATCAACACTTAAATAAAAACCATCCAGAATTAGTACAGGATGAATATTTTAGACCACACGACACAGCTGTGATAGAAATACCACAAAAAGCTCCAGAAGGCGCTATTATGAGAACAGAATCACCATTTCAACTTTTAGATAGAGTCAAAAAAGTTGCAACAGAGTGGGTTAAATCTGGACATAGAAATGGGTCTAACACACACAACGTATCTGCTACGATATCTCTAAAGCAAGACGAATGGGAAATGGCAGGTGAATGGATGTGGAAAAATAGAGACTACTATAATGGATTATCTGTACTACCTTATGATGGTGGTACATATACTCAAGCTCCTTTTGAAGATATTAATAAAGCAGTATATAATAAATTACTAAAAACTTTAACACAGGTAGATTTATCCACTATTGTTGAGGTAGATGATAACACAGATTTAATAGGTGAATTAGCTTGTGCTGGCGGTGCATGCGAAATAAAGTAAAAAACAGTTGTATATATAAGATATTTTTCTTATATTATATATAATAAAGGAGGTTATAATGAAATATCAATCAACAAAATTATTCGATAATTATTCAGTAGCATTGAGGCAGTGGAAAGCAGCTCATTCTCACTGTGAATTACTGCAT